>Ga0209702_10002643_pt1 | contig 30524 bp, 23 predicted proteins | sample FRY01_FD_187210 | JGI IMG/M metagenome (GOLD analysis project Ga0209702, IMG submission 187210) | Freshwater microbial communities from Lake Fryxell liftoff mats and glacier meltwater in Antarctica - FRY-01 (SPAdes) (version 2) | ecosystem: Environmental > Aquatic > Freshwater > Ice > Glacier... | reverse complement strand
AAAAAGGACAAATGATTGCTTTAAAAGCAAATATTCTACATCATGTATTGGCTATGGAAGATAGCTTTTTTCTTCTTACTGTGCTCATTAACTCGAAGCCATATCAAAAATAATATTTAATTGAAAATCAACGGAAGGTATTTGAAAAAAAGATTCTAGAGTTTATGAAAATCATCTCAGTTGCTAATAAAAAAGAGCACAGATTTATACGAAAAAAACATGCATAAATAATGCCTTTATTGCCCTAAAAGAATAAGAAAATCTTAGAAAACAATTCTCGGCTATTGGCATATTTCAAAATAAAGAGAAACAAATTATTTAATAACATATCAACATGAAACCAAACATTGGAATATCAGAAAAAAAATTAAAATCCGTTACCGATCTATTATCTGAAACGCTGGCGAATGAAGTAACCCTTTATACAAAAATCAGAAAATTTCATTGGAACGTAAGTGGCGAAAGCTTTATGGAACTCCATAAACTTTTCGAGAATCACTACAAACAATTAGAAGAATCTATTGATGAAGTTGCAGAACGCATTGGCAAATTGGGAAATAAAGCCATTGGCACTATGCTGGAGTTTGGAAAATTGTCAACCGTCAAAGAACATCCCGGAAAATATCCTTCATCTAAAGAAATGATAAAGGAACTTTTGGCCGATCACGAAACTATTATTGTTTTGCTGCGCAAAGCTGTTGACGATTGCGCTGAAAAGTATAAAGATGCCGGCACTGCAGATTTTCTAACAGGCTTGATGGAACAACATGAAACCATTGCATGGACACTAAGAAGATATTTAAATTAAACTTTCAAAAATAAAAAAATATGAAAATTTTAGAAAACAAAGTTGCCATTGTTACAGGAGCAGGTTCCGGTATTGGCAAAGCAGTTTCATTATTATATGCCTCTGAAGGTGCAAAAGTTGTAGTGACCGACATAGACGAAAAAGGTGGAAATGAGACGGTATCCCTCATTAAATCAAAAGGCGGAGAGGCTCTTTTTATAAAAGCAGATACTTCCAATCCTGATGATCAAAAATCAATGGTAGAAATGGCTGTGAAAAAATATGGTGGCTTGCACATTGCATTCAACAATGCGGGTATCGGTGGAGATATAGCTCCAACAGGAGAATATCCTATTGACGGTTGGGACAAGATTATAAGGGTCAATCTTTCTGGTGTATTTTATGGCTTGCGTTATCAGATTCCTGCCATGCTAAACACTGGCGGAGATTGCAGCATTGTAAATATGTCGTCCATACTTGGTACGGTTGGCTCTAAAAACGTATCAGGATATGTTGCCGCAAAACATGGTGTAGTGGGACTAACCAAAACTGCTGCATTGGATTATGCTGATCAACAAATTCGTGTCAATGCTGTTGGTCCGGGATATATTAATACCCCTTTACTGTCCAATACACTCGATGAAGCCACAATAAAATCTTTAGCCGGGCTTCACCCTATTGGTAGATTAGGCACTGCAGAAGAAGTTGCCGAATTAGTGCTCTGGTTAAGTTCTTCAAAATCTTCTTTTGTAACTGGTTCTTATTACACGATGGATGGTGGCTATACTGCACAGTAAAATATTTTATAACACTTAGATCATAAAAAATGAATTCTAATTTTTCAAGAAATAAAATGTTCAAATGAAAAATAAAACAGATCTAATAATTGTGACGGGAAGCAGTGGGATGTATCACGATGATGCAAATGATGAAGGACAGACCGCAAATAAATCAAAGGATGATAGAAATGAATATGTCGAATACTAAAAATAAATAATATGATGCACAATAATTCTTGGCACTTTGGAATGGGAGGAGGAACTTGGCTTATTATAATCCTACTTATCCTCGGTATTATATTTGTATTTTTTCAAGGGAAATGGAAGAAATAGCAAAAGTATTTATGCAACAATCTTCGCATTCAATGCTACCGGAACTCCAGGTGTTCAAGGAGTAAAGATTGGTCCGGATGGTAAAATTTGGTATGTCAATAAAACTACTAATCATGTCAAAAGCATAGATTATACACTCTGGGCTGCCGGAATTAATGATGCTGAAAATGAAATTTCCAATGTAGTTCCTTAACCGAATCTATTTATTTATGGAAGGTTCGTGGAAATTCGAATGGGGAATCGGTGTCCTCCACTTTATTTAATATGCTTGGTGAAATAATTGATAACCCTGTTAAAATTTCCACCGGAAACAAATTTGAAATAAAAGTAAACAATGAAAATCTGGCAAAAGGCCTTTATTTGTTAAATATAAAAACTAAAAATTCCTCTAAAACTATACGACTTGCTAAACTTTAGTTTTTAATTGAAGAGATTATTTTAGCAAGCTTGCAGTTTAGATGTGAGTAGGAGGATAAAAAGAGAAAGCTGCAATCAATTTTGGAAGTTGAATACCGCGAACAGGAATAAATATTTACGAATAGTTGAAGTCAATAAATAAAAAACGGGCATGAAAATTTTCATGCCCGTTTCTAATTGCAGAAAGTGTATTTTATTTTTTTACTTCAATCACCATCATTTCCGTGCGGCGATTCATTTGATGCATTTCTTCTGAACATGGCGCTCCATCCCCACAATCGTTGACCAATACCGATTCACCGGACCAAGAAATTTTATCGAGTTGTTTTGAACTCACTCCTTTGTCGATCAAATATTGACGAGCTGATTTGGAACGGTTGTGAGATAGTTTTTCATTGTATTCCGCTGTCGCTCTACTGTCCGTGCTAGAAGAAAGAGAAATTTTTACATTGCGATTTTCAATCAAGAAGGCAGCAACTTCATCAAGAACCTTCGATGCATCATCACGCATATTGTATTTGTCAAGATCGTAGTAAACAATCTTAAACCAATTTTCGAAAGGATGAAGGTCACTCGCTTTGGTTAATTCCACCACATATTCATGATTCTTCGGTGCTTCACCATTTTGCCCTTGTAACATCAATACCTTTGGACGATATCCTGCCATGGTGATTAACAATTGTTCGTCTTTTTGTGGAACGATGGGCTGTGAATAGCGACCTGCTAAATCGGTAGATCCAATGTCTCTTTGTGATTCTTCATCACGAATCATTGAACCGGGTAATGGCTCTTTTGTATCCGCATCGATAACAAGAATTGATATCGCAAATTCAGCAGATTTTTTTCCGAGTTCTATTCTCACAAATGGATCTCCCGGATAAGTGCCTGATGTTTGTAGATACACTGTGGAATCTCCCAAACCTATTGCACTTCCGTTCAATATATAATCTAAATCAAAATCAGCAGGAAAATCAAATCTTCCATTTTCCATCGTCGTAAATGCTTGCGATTTATCACCTGTTTTTAATTCTACTCTTGCTTCTTTAATAGGTGTTCCATCTTCTTTGCGCACTACAATACCTTTGATGCGCAAACTCTTTTTCTTAAAAGTATACAAATCATCATCGAAACCTTTGTTGGCGCGATTAGAACTTAAGTATCCCAATTTGTTTTTAGTATCATACACCATGTTGAAATCATCATCATACGTGTTGATGGGATATCCAACATTCACAGGAATGGTATAACGATTTCCTAAATCACGAGTAAAGAATATATCTAATCCACCTAAGCCGGGTAAACCATCGGAAGCATAATATAAAGTACCATCGTCCATCACCGCAGGAAATAATTCATTGCCTCTCGTGTTTATTGTGTCTCCTAAATTGATAGGCTGACTCCATCCGTTGCCTTGTTTGTTACACATGAAAATATCCATTCCGCCTTTAGAGCCGGGCATGTCTGATGCAAAGTACAAACGTTGTCCATCCGGACTCAATGCCGCATGTGCGCAACTATAATTATCACTGTTATATGCAAAACCTTCTAATTGTCCCCATTCATTTCCACCTTTGATGGTTGATTTGAATAATTTTAATTTAACAACTTTGTCAGAGCTCTTGTGAACTTTTCCGTGTACAATATTATTTCGAGTCACCCATAATTCATCACCCTTTTTGTTGAAGGCAATGGGACCATCATTCAATTTAGTTTGAATTGAAGAAGCGAAAATCTCGGGAGCTCTGAATTTGTTTTCCATTCCACGACTGTAATACAGATCGAGGAAGGGTTGATTGGTCCAGGCATGTGTGCGCTCTATCATTTCCGTTTTTGGTCGTGAAGATGCAAACACAATTCCCTCCTGAAACAAAGCAGCACCAAAATCGGCATTGCTTGAATTGATGTCTAATTTTGTAATTGCATAATTGGATGAATCTATAAAGAAATTTTGATAGGTGTCGATGGCTTTAATAAATGCCTGGCCACGTCCATCTTTATTATTATCAATTACAAAATCAGTCATCCATTTTTTTGCTTGTGCAAATTTCCCGTTGTTCATTAATGCTTGACCATAATAAAACTTTTGAATAGGTAATACTGCCGGCATTTTTACTGCTTTTGCATACCATTCTTCTGCAAGTTTACGGTTGTTGGTAAGACGATAGCAATCCGCCAATTTGAAAACAGCCTCTTGCAAAGTGCTGTCTTTTTTTACAGCTTTCGCATAGTAAGGAATTGCTTTCGGATAGGCCATGGCCTTGAAATGGAAATCTCCTTTTCTCACCAGCCCTTTTTGTGCTGATGCAGGCAGGATGCCAATAAGGAGAATAAGAAGGGCAAAATATTTTTTCATGTTGTTGTTGGTTGGGAGATCTTGGAATTAGAAATAACGTGGTGTAACTACTTTCTTTTTGTCGAATGAGAAGTCGTATCCGAAGGTGATTTCATGGCTTCCTGTATTGAATTGATTTAAATCCGTTAGTGTATAATCATAGGAATAGCCCAAACGCATTTGTTTGTTTAGTTGAAGTGACATAATCGCAGACCATGAATCGTTTGTTCTGTACGAGCCACCTAACCACAAAACTTCATTCATCAAAACATGCAAACCAAGATCCGCAACAATAGGAGCGCCGCTAACGGCTTTCACCATGGTAGTTGGTTTTAGTTTGATGGACTCATCTAAAGTGATTACGTAACCTCCCATTAAATAGTAATGCCAATAGGGGATTTCTACTTTGTTTGTTGCTTTACCGGTATTGGCATCCACTCGATTTTGTAACATTCTTGGGATGGAAATACCCACATAATAGTCACGCGTAGAGTAATAGGTTCCAAAGCCCATATTCGGTACCGTTAGTCGTGGTGTTCCCATAAAGGATTGGTCGCCTTGGTCCTGAATTTTCAGCTCCAGCAATTGCTCCTGATGATGAATCACCCCGCCGGAAACTGCCATCGCAAGTGCTCCTTTTTCAGTCGCAATGCGATAAGCATACGAAGCGAAAGCACTAAAGTCTTGCGTGACTCCAATCTCTTCGTGAAGAATGGATAGACCTAAACCTATTTTTTCATTTCGTAGCGCAGTATGTCCACTAAAGGTCTGCGTCTTTGGTGCTCCTTCAATGCCTACCCATTGGTTGCGGTACATACCTGTCATCGACATATGCCCACGTGAACCAGCATAAGCGGGGTTGATGAACATCTCATTAAACATGTATTGTGTAAACTGTGGCTCAAACTGGGCTTGCGCCTGGAGGCCAAACAAGGATACAAATCCAAGTAAAAAGACTGTTTTTCTTACATTACTATTCAGCATCTTCATGATTGTTGGCTGTTATTTAAAGATATTTTTTTAACGTATTTATAATTACATTTTACTAGCGTCGTATCACAACGAAGCTATTCAATGGTTTTTGGTCAATATTTAAATCTAGGATATAATAATAGGTTCCGTTGGGCAATTGTTCCCCAAATGTTACACCTCCAACATTCGATCTACCATCCCATTCGTTGGCATATTCTTTTTTCTTGTACACTAAATTTCCCCAACGGTTATAGATGTACAAAACATTGCCGGGATATTCTCCAATGCCATCAATGACAAAGGTGTCGTTGGTTCCATCTCCGTTAGGTGAGAATCCGTTTGGAATATCAAGTGTATCGCAAATAATCGTTACAGTAACAGAAGCAGTCGCTGTACAACCATAAGCATCTTTCACAGTCACGGTGTATTCTGTAGTTTGTGTTGGACTTGCCACCGGATTTGAAATAGTAGGATCACTTAATCCTGCCGCAGGCGACCAAGAATATTCGATTCCTCCTCCTGAATTCAATGGTGTGCTTTCGCCGGTGCAAATAATAACACTGTTCGTTACACTTACGTTGCTCAGTACGCGTGTAACTACTTCAATTGGATTTGATGTGTAAACGCCACAAGCAGTTGTTGCTGTGATGGTATAAATTCCGGCTACCGGAGTAGAGAATGATGCAGAGGTAGCTCCATTTAATGCCACGCCGTTATAATACCATTGTAAGGTTCCATTGGGAACTGAATCGGTGTATAAGTCTACAACATTACCCATACAAACCATAGCATCTCCAACAGTATTTAAATCGAGATTAGAAATATCACTGATATCAAAATTTTGCGTAGTGCTGCAACCGTTAGCATCTGTTACCGTGGCAGTATACGTGCCTGGTATTTGATTGCTTAAGATTGTAGTGCTAGCTCCTGTGTTCCATACTATAGAGTAAGGAACAGTACCGCCATTTGGTGTGGCATTGAGACTTCCTAGTTGACCGGTGATGCAATTCGCAGATGTTGAGGTTGCCGTTAATCCAAGAGAATTTGTCGGCTCAAGAATTTGTGTTGAATATTGATTAGAACATCCATTGGCATCCGTAACCGTAACGGTATAAACACCCGCTCCTAATCCTGTAATGCTTGTTTGTGTTGATCCATTATTCCAGAGATATGTAAATGGAGAAGTACCTCCGCTAACTACTGATTGAATCGCGCCATTCTGCATGCCGGTACAACTTACCGGAGTAGTAGTTCCGCTAATAGCAGGGAAGGCGGCAGGTTGTGTAATGTTTGCTGTTAATCGCGATTGACAACCGTTTTGATCAGTAACAGTCACAGTGTATGTTCCTGCTCCTAATTGCGAAGGATCTTCAGAAGTGCCCCCGGTATTCCACAAGTAAGTGTAAGTTCCGGTTCCACCAACAACACTAAGATCGATCCATCCTGTTGATTGATTGTGACAAGATAAATGTCCAAGTGAAATACCTAATTGCATCAATGAATCAGGTTGTGTAATAGCTATTGCTCGGTTGGCCGTACATCCATTGCCATCAGTAACTGTTACTGTGTAATTACCTGCCGGCAAACTTGAAGGATTTTGCCCTGTGCCTCCGGTATTCCAGAGATATGAATAAGGTGCAGTACCTCCATTTACATTTAAAGTAACAGCTCCGCTACTATCACCCGTACATAAAACTTGTGTTAGAGTTTCTGATGCAGCAAGTGCTGCAGATGGTTCAATGATTTGGATGGTTTCAGAATGTGTACAGTTATTCGAGTCAGTAATAAGTACTGTGTAAGTACCCACCGAAACATTTAAAAGATCTTCATTGGAGGCTCCTGTGTTCCATGAATAAGAATACGGAGCAGTTCCACCCGTTGTAGTTACATCAATATTTCCTGTGCTATCTCCAAAACATAAAATCTGAATTAAATTTGTAGTTGAGCTTAATGCCGCAGCAGGTTGAAGGATGGTATACGAGCTATTAAAAGTGCATCCATTATTGTCAGTAATAAGCACATTATAAATGCCTGCACTGATAGAATCAAGAGATGAATTCGTTACTCCGTTGTTCCAAGTGTAAGTGTAAGGAGAAGTTCCTCCGGTAGTTGATGTTTGTATTGATGCATCTTGTCCGCCAAAACAATTTACCATTGATATATTCGAAGTGTTGTTCAAAGCTGCTGTTGGTTGTTGAATGGTAAAAGTTTGCGTGGAGAAACAATTGTTATTATCAGATATAGTTACGGTATAGTTTCCTGCAATAAGATTATTTAAATCTTCATTCGTTGTTCCATCATTCCATAAATAGGAATAAGTTGGAGTACCACCTTGTACGCTGAGGTCAATCGCTCCTGTAGCATCGTTATTACATGCCACAGCTGTAATTTGCGATTGAACCGATAATGCGTTGGCAGGTTGTGTAATCGTGATGCTATCCATCAATTGACAACCGTTCGCATCAGTAACTTGATAAGTATATGTTCCTGATGAAATGCCGCTGATAATTTGCTGGCTTGCTCCATTGCTCCAAGTATATGTGTAAGGACTGGTTCCTCCTGCAGTTTGTAAATTCGCAGAGCCACTTCCGTTTCCATTACAATCTATATTTATTGTGCTAGGATTTGTTGACAAAGGCGCCGCAGGTTCAGAAATCGTAACGTATTCAGTGATGAAACATCCATTGTCGTCAGTTACTAATACACTATAAGTACCTGCTGTTAATGAACCATTGTTGGCTGTAGTAATTGCGTTATTCCAAGTATAAGTATAGGGATTTGTTCCTCCGTTGATGGTAGTTTGAATAGCGCCACTTGCATCTCCATAACATCCTGCATCATTTACAATGAAATTCGATGTTAAGCCTGCAGTGGGTTGAGCAACGGTAATGCTATCTGTTAAAATACATCCGTTGGCATCAGTAACTGTTACTTCGTATAGGCCAGCCGTTAGTGACAAAATGTCTTCTGTGGTGCTTCCATTCGACCATAAGTAGGTGTAATTTTGCGTACCTCCGTTCACGTTATAGTCAATGACACCACTTGCATCTCCAAAACATAGAATAGTATTGCTGGTCAATGTTGAATTTAATGAAGATGGAGGTTGAGAAATAACTTGCGTTAAAGCAGTGGTACAACCATTGACATCGGTAATTATTACCGAATAGGTTCCTGATAAAAGGTTGTTTAGATCCTGACTCGCTCCGTTATTGCTCCATTTGTAGAGGTAAGGAGCCGATCCACCACTATGCGATAAGTCGATGGCGCCACTTGAATCACCATAGCATAATACTGCAGATGCAGTAGCGCTGGATAAAAATATTGGAGCAGTAAAGTTTAAATTAAATGTTTGTGCGAATGAACATCCGTTGGCATCAGTAACTGTTACTGAATAGCTACCTGTTGCGAGTCCTGAAATAGATGGGTTGCTTGAACCCGTACTCCAATTGTAAATGTAACCAGGAGTTCCTCCGCTTGTTGTAAGTTGCACTTCTCCATCTTGAATGTCATGACAATTTAAATGTTGCATGGTGGATGGAGCCACGGTTAAAGCTTGCGCGGGTTCTGTAATGCTATTTTGACCAACAATTGTACATCCATTTGCATCAGTGACTGTGACGGTATAGTTTCCGGCAATTACTGAACTTAAATTCTGATTGCTGTTACCGTTGCTCCAGTTGTAAGCGTAGCCTGCAGTTCCACCATTCACTGTTAATGCAAGTGTTCCTGTTGCATTTCCATTGCAATCTACTGCTGTACTATTGATGCTCGTACTTAATGGAGCGTTAGGTTGTGTAACAAAAATATTATTGATTAATGAACATCCGTTATTGTCAGTCACGGTAACCGTATAGGAACCTGCAGAAAGATTTGATGCATCTTCATTGCTGCTTCCTGTACTCCATGAATAAACATAAGGTGCAGTTCCTGCCGTAGCCGTTACATTGATAGATCCATTGACATCACCGTAGCATAGTAAATTCACAACAGAGCTAGTCACGTTGAGTGAACCTGCAGGTTGTGACACTGCTCTGCTAAGTATCGATGTACATCCATTCGCATCGGTAACGGTAACCGTATAGGTGTTTGCCGATAAATTTGTAATGTTCTGTTGAGTCGAACCATTGCTCCACTGATAGGAGTAGGGAGTAGTTCCACCCGTAGGTGTTAAATCTATACTGCCGATAGAGTTTCCTGTACAGTTAATGTTATTGCTTGTTGCACTCAACTGTAAGGGCGCAGATGGCTGTGTAATGCTTGCTGATGTATTTGAAGTACATCCATTCGCATCCGTTACAGTTACAGAATATCCACCTGAAGAAACATTTGAAATTGCCGAGGTTGATGATCCATTGCTCCATGAATAAGTATAAGGCGATGTGCCTCCTGAAGCAGAAACGTTAGCACTTCCGGAAGAATTTCCGTAGCAGGCTACGTTGTTTAAATTCGTAGTTAAACTTAGTGCTGCTGCAGGTTGTGTAATTGTTACTGTTGAAGATGTGGTACATCCTTTTGCATCGGTAGTAGTCACTGTGTAGGTTCCGGCAATTAATCCGGAAACAGAACTACTGTTTGAGCCTGTGCTCCAGCTGTAAGTGTATGGACTTGTTCCTCCGCTAGCATTTACAATCGCAGTGCCTGAATTTCCACCGTTGCACAAAACCGCGCTCCCGGATGTAGTACTAACTAATGCGGCTGCCGGTTGAGTAACCGTGAAGTTTCCGATGATCGTACATCCTTGCACATCTGTAACAGTAATTGAATATGTTCCTGCAGAAAGATTTGTAATTGACGTACCTGCGGCACCGTTATTCCACTGATAAATGTATGGTGAAGTTCCTCCACTAATAGTCGTTGTGATAGATCCTGTAGGTACATTAAAACAAGATACAGGTGTTGTTGTGGTTCCACTGATTACTAATGCAGCTGCAGGTTGTGTAATATTTACAGTGGTGCTTGCGCTACATCCGTTTGCATCCGTAACAGTTACCGTATAGTTGCCGGCAATTAAATTATTGTTGCCTGCTGTACTTGTTCCGTTACTCCACAAATAGCTATAAGGTGAAGTTCCACCGCTGACAGCAACTGTTGCAATGCCGGTGTTGTTTCCAAAGCATCGAACATTTGTTTTTGTGGTGCTCAATGAAAGTGCAGCAATAGGTTGTGTGATAGGAATGGATAAATTTGTTTGGCAACCTTTCGAATCGGTGATGGTGACATTGTATATTCCCGCAACGATTGAATTTATATTTTGACTAGTTGCCCCATTGCTCCAAACATACGTGTAGGGGCTTGTTCCGCCGCTTACACTAACATTGATGGATCCGGTTGCTGCTCCAAAACAATTTACATTTGTTTTCGTGTTGCTTGCACTTAAAGCGGTACTAGGTTGAGTGATAGAAACGGAAGATACAATTGAGTTACATCCATTCGCGTCGCTTACAGTCACTGAATACGTGCCTGCTATTAAGCCTGAAATATTTTGTGTACTAGCTCCTGTACTCCATAAATAGGTATATGGTAAAACTCCACCGGTAACTGTTAAATTGATGCTTCCATTATTTCCACCAAAACAATTTGCATTGGAACTGCTTAAAAGTTGCGCATCTAATCGACCTGCGGGTTGGCTAATTGTACTATTGATGATTTGAGTACATCCATTGTCATCAGTAACGGTAAGGGTATACGTTCCTGCAGCAAGATTAATAATGTTTGCAGTGTTCGCACCCGTATTCCACAAGTAAGTATAGGGCGAAGTTCCGCCACTCACAGTTGTAGAAATGGAACCTGTACTCATCGAAAAACAATTTACATTTACTTGAGTATTGCTAATTGCTAATGGCGCTAATGGTTGGTTTACTATGACTGTTCTCGTACTAGTACATCCTTTGTTATCGGTAACGGTTACAGTATATGTTCCAGCTGAGATTCCAGAAGGATTAGAAGAGGTAGATCCATTACTCCAATTGTAAGTGTAAGGACTTGTACCGCCGTTTGTTGTTAAGTTGATAGAACCTGTAGATTGTCCAAAACAATTCACCGCTGTTGATGTTGCGCTTGTACTTAATGCAGCAGTAGGCTGTGTAATAGTTGTAGATGAACTTGATGTACATCCATTGGCATCAGTAGCTGTCACGGTGTAAGTGCCGGCTGCAATGTTTGATATGTTTGCCGTATTGCCACCATTGCTCCATGAATAGGAATAAGGACTTGTTCCTCCTCTAGGGCTTGCACTTACAGTACCCGAAGCGTTTCCAAAACAATTTACTTGTGTATTGCTAGTAGTTACACTTGTAACATAAGCCGCGCTTAATGTAGCTGTGCTGGTTCTCGTGCATCCGCTTGCATCAGTTACAGTAACGGTATAAGTTCCCGCCGGTGCATTTAATAAATTTTGACTGTTGGCTCCGTTGCTCCATGAATAAGTATATGGCGTGTTTCCTCCGCTTAAAGTTAAATTGATGGAGCCGTTAGAAACTCCTAAACAGGAAGGTTGAGTGGTGGTATTACTTAATATCATTCCCGAAGGCTGTGTTAAAGTAATCGACTGCATGGATGTACATCCTGTAGCAGGGTCAGTAGCAGTAACTGCGTAGGTGCCTGCCGTTAGTCCGCTGATGGATGCGGTGGTAGCACCATTACTCCATAAATAATTATAAGTTCCGCTGAACACCGGACTTGCTACTGCAGTACCGGTTGCCGCACCGCTGCAATTAATGTTGGTTCCGAAAAGCGCGAAATACGGGCTCGGTACATATACATTGAATGAATACGTTTGTATACCATTGTTCGGACATGCATTATCTCTTACTGTTACCGTAAATGTTTTTGGCAATAAATTAATATCTGCATTGGTAGGTGTCCAGCAAAAAGTAAGTGTAGGACGCGTACCACCGCTAATGGTGTAACTGGCATTTGAAATACCGTTGTTGGTTGTCACCGTTACATTTTGTGAGGCATCGATATCTAAAGAGTTCACAGTAAAACAAACCTGTTGACCAGGGCAAGCTGTAATGCTAAAATTAGTTGAACCGTTAATGCCGGAAGCAGTTGGTAAATTATTCGTGCACGCTTGAGTATATACTTGCATATCGCGAATCACAGAGCCAATCAACTGTCCTCCTCGAAATTCTCTTACAAGAATTGCCATGACTCCAATTTGAATTTGATTAGGTGTAAAATTCAAATCTCCCGTCGATGAGTTGATGTTAAAAGGTGTGGAAGATGCAATTGGAGTGGCCACCGAGGCCGGTGCAAGAAATGTAACGTTGGAAGTTGCTGTAGTTTTTGGAGCAATTAAAGAATAGGCTAAAGAATCACCATCCGGATCAATCACACCATGATTGTAGTTAAAATTTTGTCCTATGCATACGAATGCAATTGGAATATTCGAAAAAGTAGGTGAGCTATTACATGGTGCAGTCAAATTGTTCAATTTGGCCTCAACATATAATGTGGAATTCGAAGCACATGGACTTACAATGGTTGTTATTGCACAGTTACGACAACATACATTATAGCTAAAAACCCAATCTGTTTGAGCCGATGGTAAAGTAATGGTTGCTCTATAAATCCATTTGCGAATTCCTGTAGAACTTCCACCTGTACAAATTGTTGCTGACGATGCACATGGGACAGTAATTTCTAAACCGTTGCTTGCACCTGCAACTTTGTTGGCCGTAATATTAAGATTCTGATTTCCGTTCGCACTTTTGTAGTTAACGGTGATACTTCCGGGTTCTGAAACACCTCCACAATCTCTGTAAAATGTTACTTCAATCTCATATTGAAGTCCTCCCAGACATCTGTATTTGATATCAGATCCCGCGGCATGCGTTGCATGAACTTGGTTTTGAATTCCGGATAATAGAAAAATCGAGAGCAACATGGTGCTGAATCGTGCGATAAATTGTGTAGCGAATTTTGGGTGTCCCATTGTCGATGAAGAGTTTTAGCCTTTTTTGCTCCCTTGTTATTCGAATTCTGTGGTACTTTCGTTTCGTTTTTTGAATTTTATTTTAGTATTTCTTACATCGTGTAACTTTTTTTTGAAGCCATCGTTTGAACCAAGTTTTTTAAAATGAATTTTATTTGCTCCATTTTTTCTCATTTTCATTTTCTAGCGTTCGGGATAATTAACAGGAATGAAGGAAATCATTCAGGTGTCAATCCGAAAAATCAGATACCTAAAATTTTTATTGTAAATATTTTAGTTTTTGGCCGTTTTTCCTGGCCTTTTTCGACCACTAATTCTGTTCAAATAGAGTAATTTTGCGCAAGTTGGAATTCAGACCATGGAAATTCTAAAATTCTTAATGTTAAAAATCTGATTATGATATTATTAAGTTCTTCAGTAGATTATCTTCCAATTGCCATGATGTTTGTGGTGGCGATGGGTTTTGTTCTTTTTACGATGTTTGTTACTCATCTGATTGGCCCTAAGCGTGTTTCTAAAGTAAAATTGGAAACATTCGAATGTGGAATTGAGTCGCAAGGCAATTCGCGTTTGCCATTTTCAATTAAATATTTCTTAATTGCTATCCTTTTTGTGCTCTTTGATGTTGAGGTAATATTCATGTATCCCTGGGCAGTGAATTTTGCCGAATGGAGTAAAGTGAGCATGGCGGCTTTTTATGAGATGTTTATTTTCCTGGGCTTTTTAGGTTTGGGATTGGTTTACATCATTCGAAAAGGTGCTTTGAAGTGGGAATAATTAGTAAAAAATAAATAAAGGACAAAAGAGATGTCAAAAGAGTTAGAACGTTTGGATGGTTATGAAGGCCCTGGTTTTCTAGCCACTTCTTTGGATAAGGCAGTGGGAATGGCACGCAAGAATTCTATCTGGCCCTTGCCTTTTGCAACTTCTTGTTGTGGGATTGAATTCATGGCTACCATGGCATCTACCTATGATTTAGGACGCTTCGGGGCCGAGCGTTTGAGTTTTTCACCACGTCAGGCTGATCTTTTAATGGTGATGGGTACCATTGCTAAAAAAATGGGTCCTGTTTTGCGTCAGGTATATGAGCAAATGGCTGAACCCAAGTGGGTTATTGCTGTAGGGGCTTGTGCCTCAAGTGGTGGAATTTTCGATACTTACAGTGTTCTTCAAGGCATCGATCGAATCATTCCGGTAGATGTGTATGTACCAGGTTGTCCACCGCGACCAGAACAAATTTTAGATGGTGTGATGAAAATTCAGGACTTGATTGGGAACGAATCCTTACGTCGCAGAAACTCACCCGAGTATCAAGATTTACTCGCATCTTACGGAATAGAATAATATGATTGAGCTAAATATCGAATTATTGGAAAGTAAGTTGAAACAGCATTTCAATGAAGCAATTCTATCTACAAACAGTGATAGCGATATGTTTACCATCGAAGTGAGTAAAGAGGCATTGCATGATGTTTTGCGTTTTTTAAAAGAGGATGCGTACTTCAATTTTCATTACCTCACCACACTTTGTGGATTGCATTATCCGGATCAGGAAAAATCATTCGGACTAATGATTCAATTGCACAATATGCCCGAGAATACACGCATTCGATTGAAGTCTTTTACAAATGATCAGGAACCGACATTTAAAACCATGACTGATCTTTGGCCTGCTGCCAATTGGATGGAACGTGAAGCCTATGATTTCTTCGGTTTTCGATTTAGCGGTCATCCCGATTTGCGTCGTATCCTAAATATGGATTCCCTCGAAGGCTGGCCACTAAGAAAAGAATATCCACTGGAAGATCCTTTCAGAAAAGATAAAGACGATAAAATGTTCGGAAGATAATAACGGTAATGTATTGCCGAAAACTTGAACAAAGAAAAATGACAAATAATCAAAGCCCAAATAGAATCAATACCGCCTTGCAGGAGAAGGAGTACACGACTTTAAATTTAGGTCCTACTCATCCTGCTACACATGGTATTTTTCAGAATGTATTGAAGATGGATGGCGAACTCATCATATCGGCCGAATCTACAATCGGTTATATCCACCGCGCTTTTGAAAAATTAGCAGAGCGTCGCCCGTATTATCAAATTACAACACTCACCGATCGCATGAACTATTGTTCGTCGCCCATCAATAATTTGGGATGGCATATGGCAGTGGAGAAATTGGCCGATATAGAAATTCCAAAGCGTGTGCAATACCTCCGTGTTATTATCATGGAATTGGCACGTATCTCCGATCATATTATTTGCAATTCCGTGATCGGTGTAGACAGTGGCGCCATGACCGGATTTTTGTACATCTTTCAATGGCGTGAATACATCTACGAAATTTATGAGGAATTATGTGGCGCTCGTTTAACAACGAACTTAGGTCGCATCGGCGGATTAGAAAGAGATTTTTCGGATATAGCATGGGAGAAGATTAAATACTTTTTAAAAGAATTTCCGGCCGGATTAAAAGAGTTTGAAAATTTATTAGTTCGTAATCGCATCTTCATGGATCGCACCATCGCCTGTGGTCCCATCTCTGCAGAGCGCGCTTTGGAATATAGTTTCTCCGGTCCAAATTTAAGAGCGGCAGGTGTGGATTATGATGTGCGTGTGATGAATCCTTATTGTTCTTACGAAGAATTTGAATTTACAATCCCTATTGGTACTAACGGTGATACCTATGATCGATTCATGGTGCGTCAACGTGAGATGTGGGAGTCGCTAAGCATCATTCAACAAGCCATTGATAAGTTAGACAAACTGGAAGATAAAACAAGTTACCATGCCAATGTTCCCGAATTTTTTCTTCCTCCCAAAGAAGAAGTGTACACGAGTATGGAAGCATTGATCTGGCATTTTAAAATTGTGATGGGTGAAACGACCATCCCTAAAAAGGAAATTTATCATGCCGTGGAAGGTGGAAATGGAGAGTTAGGATTTTTCATTGTTAGCGATGGTGGTCGTACACCGTATCGTTGTCATTTCCGTCGTCCATGTTATATTTATTATCAAGCATACCCTGAAATGATTAAAGGTTCAATGTTAAGTGATGCAATCTTAACGATGAGTTCGATGAATGTAATCGCCGGTGAATTGGATGCGTAAGTTTAAAAATTGATTTGAATTATTCAGAAGAAAAGAATCATGAGTGATAGTAAAATTATAAAATTTAGCGACGATGCATTGGCTCTGGTAGAGCGAATGAAAGGTCGTTATCCGGAAGGAAAGCAAAAATCTGCTTTGTTGCCGATCTTGCACTTGGCGCAAGCCGAATTCGGGGGATGGTTGAGCGCACCGGTGATGGATTATGTAGCCACACTATTAAATATTCAATCCATCGAAGTGTACGAAGTAGCTTCTTTCTATTCCATGTTTAATTTGAAACCTGTCGGAAAATGTGTGGTGGAAGTTTGTCGCACAGGTCCCTGCTGGTTGATGGGCGCAGAGGATATTGTGAAATACATGGAGAAGAAATTAGGAGTGAAGGAAGGTGGAACAAGTGCAGATGGAATGTTCACACTAAAAACAGTTGAATGTTTAGCTTCTTGCGGAACAGCACCGATGATGCAAATAGGAGAGACCTATCACGAGAATTTGACTTTGCAAAAAGTAGATGACATTCTAGATACGTGTAAAAGAGATGTACATGAGCCCATCTCACACTGGAGAAAAAATAAAATTAAAGCCTGATCAATTTAATTGATCCTAAAATATAGAAGAAATTATGGGAAGAAAACTTCTCACAGAACATATAAACGTTGCGGGTATCCGAAATTTGGATGTCTACCGTACACAAGGCGGTTATGAAACTCTAAAGAAAGCACTTGGGATGAAACCTGAGGAGATCGTAGAGGAAGTAAAGAAGTCGGGTTTGCGTGGTCGTGGTGGTGCCGGATTTCCTACGGGAATGAAATGGGGATTTTTAGCGAAGCCGGAAGGTGTTGCGCGTTACCTCGTTTGCAATGCCGACGAAAGTGAGCCCGGTACATTTAAAGATCGCTACATGATGGAATTTTTACCTCATCTATTGATTGAGGGAATGGCCATCGGTAGTTTCGCATTGGGTTGTCGCACCTCTTACATTTATATCCGCGGTGAATTGATGTATGTGTATCATATTTTGCAAGATGCGATTGATGAAGCTTACAAAGCCGGGTTGCTCGGAAAAAATATTTTGGGAAGCGGATTTGATTTTGATTTGCATCTGCATTGTGGAGGAGGAGCTTATATCTGCGGAGAAGAAACAGCATTGATAGAATCTTTGGAAGGCAAACGTGGAAACCCGCGTATCAAACCACCATTCCCTGCTATAAAAGGTGTTTGGGGTTGTCCAACAGTGGTGAATAATGTAGAAAGTATTATGGCGGTGGTGCCCATCATAAGAGATGGAGGAGAAGCTTACGCCGCTATTGGAATTGGAAAAAGCACAGGAACGAAATTAATTTCTGCCTGCGGTCATTTAAAAAAGCCGGGTGTGTATGAAATTGACTTAGGATTACCGGTAGAAGAATTTATTTATTCGGATGAGTATTGCGGCGGAATTCGTAACGATAAAAAATTAAAAGCAGTAGTGGCCGGCGGATCTTCGGTTCCAATTTTACCTACAGAACTCATTTTGAAAACGGCAAACGGCGAACCCCGATTGATGAGTTATGAATCGCTTGCCAATGGTGGATTTGCTTCAGGTACAATGTTAGGTTCGGGCGGATTTATAGCCATGGATGAAGATACTAGCATCGTAAAAAATTTATATACGTTCACGCGTTTTTATCATCATGAAAGTTGTGGACAATGTAGTCCTTGTCGTGAAGGAACAGGATGGATGGAGAAGGTTCTCCATAAAATTCTTGACGGACACGGAACACTTGCCGATGTAGATTTGCTCTGGGATATACAAGCTAAAATTGAAGGAAAAACAATTTGTCCTCTAGGAGATGCTGCAGCTTGGCCTGTAGCTTCTGCGATCCGACATTTCAGAGCTGACTTCGAAGAATACGTTCGTAATCCACAGAACATTATTAAAGATCATCATTATTACAGAGTGAATAATTTAGTTGCCTCTTAGATATTGAAGAATTCTAAAGATAAAATAATGAACACTGAGCGAATAGAAATTAGCAATTTTGGTCCAATTGAGAGCGCTACAATAGAACTAAATAAGCTAATTGTATTAGTTGGACCGCAAGCAGGTGGGAAAAGTACAATTGCAAAGTTGATCTATCTATTTAGATTGATGAAAAGGATTTTAAGTAAGCCGTACTTTGAGCGAATCGATAATATTGTATCGTCCAAGTCAAAAGAAGTAATAATTGATTTCGAAAATATAAATGAAATATTCAAAAACGAAATAATTGGAAAGATAAATAATATTTTTGGAAAGGAATTTTTAAAATCCGAATATAGAATAAAGTTTTATATTTCAAAGGATAAGTGTTTTGAACTGTATAGAACTAGCTATGGAGAAGAATTGAAGGCTCCTGATGATTTTAAAGAATTAATTTCTGAATTGAATAAATTTTTTGTAGATGTAACCGATGAAAATAATAGTCTGTTTGTAGGCTTGAAAGATAAAATGGATAGGAGTCAATCTCAGGAATTTAAATCTTATCTCATGAGTTATCAAGTTAAACTTTTAATTAATAGTAAAATTGAAGATTATTTTAACAATAATCGAGACGCATTTTTTATTCCAGCTGGTCGCGCTGCTTTTTCGTTGCTATCTAATCAGTTCGCGCTTTTAAACTTATCGAATGTAGAGGAAGTATACAAGAAATTTATTAATAAAATTAAGAATGTTTACCAACATGCAACTTATGATGAATTTTTTGATAATATTTCTCCGTGGGTAGATGACACTCTTTTAAGAGACTTATTATCAGATTCTTTCAAAATCGCAGATCGAATTCTAAAAGGAACTTACACATACTTTGATGGCGAGCCTCGGATTCATTTAGGAAATGATGAGTATATAAGATTAAATTATGCTTCATCTGGTCAGCAAGAAGCAATTTCGATTGTATTAATTTGTTTAGAGTTGATTTCGATTTCGGAAAATAATTTCGTAGTAATTGAAGAACCTGAAGCACATTTATTTCCTCAGGCTCAATTTGACATTGTGAAGTTAATTTCAAATTTGCTGAATAACCCTGGCACTGATAATAATATAGTAATTACAACCCACAGTCCTTATATTTTGAGTTCAATTAATTGCCTTTTGCTTGGAGGGAATAATTTAGGAAATATTGAAGAGAAGAGTAAAATTCTTGACAAAAAGTATTGGATTGACAATAACAGTTGTAATGCCTATTCAGTAGATCGAAGAGTGGAAGCAATAATGGATTCTGAGCTAGGAATATTGGACTTAGATTATGTTGATTCTATATCTACATCAATAAATGACATTCATAGTAAATTCATAGAATTAAAATATAAAGTTTGATTTTTATGAGTTTCTTTGAGAGAAGTAAGGAATTGCCTTCATATTATTGCGTTACTTATAGAGTAATTGTTTTGAATGATCCTGAAGGAAGTAAAAAGATTAAGTTAAGACTAATGAATAAGAGTGAAATTAAGCATTGTTGCATAAAAACTTCTGACTTGATCGAAATGGGTGAAACATGTGATTTTGTGATTGATAGAAGTGGTTCTAAATTAAAAGTATTGCTTGAGTTGAAAGGAGATGGAAATAAAAGGAAGGCTGTTTCTCAGATTAATTCTACTTGGAATTATCTAAGGGAAAATTTCCCTGGGGAGTTTGAAGCTATTATTGCAATAATTGTTACAGATAAAAGTCCAACAACTAATTTGTTTATGAAAGATTTATTGAAGTTGAAAGATAATTGTATGAGAAATGGAGGAGCATTTTATGATGTTAAATCAGATAAAGATTTTGAATTAAATTAATAGAAAAATGCCAAAAGTAACTATAGACGGACAAAGTATTGAAGTAGCAGAAGGAACCACGATTCTCGAGGCGGCGCGTATGATAGGAGGCGAAGTGGCGCCACCGGCGATGTGTTTTTATTCGAGTTTAAAAACAAGTGGAGGCTATTGTCGTACTTGTATTGTGAAAGTGTCGAAGGGTTCTGAAAAAGATCCGCGTCCGATGCCTAAGCCTGTTGCTTCCTGTCGCACTCCTGTGATGGATGGAATGGAAGTAGAGAGTAAAACATCTCCCGAATTGATGGAAGCAAGAGCCGGTGTGGTTGAATTTTTATTGATCAATCATCCACTCGATTGTCCTATCTGTGATCAAGCGGGCGAATGTCATTTGCAGGATTTAAGTTATGAGCACGGACTTTCAAAATCACGATATGAATTTAAACGTCGTGAGTTTGATAAAATTGATATTGGAAAAAACATCAAATTGCACATGACACGTTGCATCCTTTGCTACCGTTGTGTAAAAGTAGCAGAGCAAGTTTGTGATTCGCGCGTACATGGTGTATTAAATCGTGGTGATGTTTCAGAAATATCTACTTTAATTGAAAAAGCAATCGATCATGATTTCAGCGGAAACATGATTGATGTTTGTCCTGTTGGTGCATTGACCGATCGCACTTTCCGATTTAAAAGCAGAGTCTGGTTTACAAAGCCAATGGATGCACATCGCGATTGCAAAAAATGTTGCGGCAAAGCAGTGTTGTTTATGAACGGAAAGGAAGTCTTACGTGTTTCGGTACGTAAAGATATGTGGGGCGAAGTAGAAAAGAATGCCGATGGCAATGCGGAATGGTTGTGTAACGAATGTCGCTTTGAAAGGAAGGAAACATCTGACTGGATCATCGACGGAGTAAGCAACATCGACCGCCATTCGGTGATTGCACAAAATTTATATACTGAAGTTAAGAATTTGAAGATTGATGTTTCGAATCAGAAACAACTCGGAGAGAAAGCACATAATTAGTATCTTTAAAAAAGAAAATAAAGAGTAAGCCATTCTATGGAATTCATCATTGTAAAATTTGTATTGGTAGTCATTGTATTCGCAGTTTCGCTGGGAATAGCCGCCTACAGTACTTATGCCGAGCGAAAAATCGCCGCCTTTCTTCAAGATCGTGTAGGTCCGGATCGCGCTGGTCCTTTCGGATTGTTGCAACCACTTGCCGACGGAGTAAAGATGTTTATGAAGGAAGAAATTATTCCTACTAATGCAGAGAAAGGATTATTTATTCTCGGACCATCCATCATGATGATGACCGCGTGCATGACAGGAGTGGTTATTCCATGGGGAAATACCTTAATCATTAACGGAACAGAATATCCCGTTCAAGTTACAGATATCAATATCGGCATCTTGTATGTTTTCGGAGTAGTAAGTATCGGCGTTTATGGAATTATGATTGGCGGATGGGCAAGTAACAATAAATACTCACTCATGGGAGCCATTCGTGCATGTTCGCAAATGATCTCTTATGAATTGGCAATGGGAATGTCCATCATCGCCTTAGTAATGACTACAGGAACATTGAGCATTGGTGAGATGGTGAGTCAGCAACAAGGAATGAACTGGAATGTATTTGCACAACCGCTCGGATTTCTATTATTTATTGTTTGCGCATTCGCCGAGTGTAATCGTACGCCTTTTGATTTACCGGAATGTGAAACCGAATTAGTAGGTGGTTATCATACAGAGTATAGTTCTATGAAATTGGGATTCTATCTTTTCGCGGAGTACATCAACATGTTTATCTCTTCTGCCATCATTGCATCTTTATATTTCGGCGGATATAATTTCCCATTCATTGATCAATTGGGATTATCACATAATATGCTTACGCTGCTCGGAACACTTATCTTCTTCGGGAAAGTATTTTTCTTTATTTTCTTTTTTATGTGGGTAAGATGGACTATCCCACGCTTCCGTTACGATCAACTCATGCATTTGGGATGGAGAATTATGATCCCACTAGCACTCTTAAATATTCTCTTGACCGCCGTTGTTGTATTGTGGAAAAACGGTCAGTTATTTAATTAATAAATCAGGAATTCATGCAGCTCACCAATAGATCAGAAGTAGTCGTCAACAAACAAATGACATTCAAGGAAAGAATGTATTTGCCTGCTATTATTAGCGGGCTGATGATCACGATCAAACATTTATTTAAGAAGAGTGTCACGGTAAAATATCCGGAGGAGACACGTCCGGTATCCGCTATCTATCGTGGACAACACGTTTTAAAACGTGATGAAGAAGGTCGTGAAAATTGCACCGCTTGCGGATTATGCGCAGTAGCATGTCCTGCAGAAGCGATTACAATGACGGCCGGAGAAAGAAAAAAGGGAGAAGAACATCTTTATCGCGAAGAAAAATATGCAGAGATTTATGAAATCAATATGCTCCGATGTATTTTCTGTGGACTCTGCGAAGAAGCTTGTCCGAAAGAAGCCATCTTCCTGACTGACAGGATACTCCCTTCCGGCACAACACGCGCTGAATTTATTTTTGGAAAAGATAAATTAGTGGAGGGAGTTGCTGCCAATGAAAGAATTGATATCAGTAAAAGAACCGATGCACACAGGAAAGACTAAGTTTCTTTCTTGATGGCTAAGAATGTATTAATTTCGCCACCCGCCCAATAGCCTACATGTTGAATCCAAATTTACCCTTCATGATTCTTGCAAGCCTATCCGTGTTCAGTGCACTGATGGTGGTTTTGTCGAGAAAGCCGGTGCATAGTGTTTTGTATCTCATCTTTTGCTTTTTCACAATTGGTGGACATTATTTATTATTGGACGCACAATTTTTATTTGCTGTTCACATCATCGTTTATGCAGGTGCCATCATGGTATTGTTTCTCTTTACTTTGATGTTCATCAATCTGAACAAAGATTTAGAACCCCATAAAACCAATTTAGTAAAAGGTGCTGCAACAATAGTTGCCGGAACATTACTCTTGATTATAGTGGCGGCAGTTACCGATACAGGATCTGCATTGCCAAAGCAGGTATCCGGCGAACAAATTGGATCCGTAGCACAATTGGGAAAGTCATTATATGGTAAATATGTTTTGCCATTCGAATTAACGTCCATCTTATTGCTTGCCGCCATGGTAGGAGCAGTTATGTTGGGTAAAAAAAGTGTAGATTAAAACCTAAGAACATGAATTCAATATTGAGTGTTGTTCCGATTGAATATTATCTTGGCTTAGCTGCCATGCTTTTCACTATTGGGGTGATGGGTGTATTGTTTCGACGCAATGCCATCATCGTATTTATGTGTATTGAATTAATGTTAAATGCCGTCAATTTGTTGTTAACAGCATTTTCTACCATGCATGGCGATGCAGGTGGACAAGTCATGGTATTCTTTATTATGGCGGTGGCGGCTGCAGAAGTTGCAGTAGGATTAGCAATCCTTGTGATGATCTATAATAATCTACGCTCTGTAGATATAAATGAAATGAATAAATTGAAGTGGTAGATTAAATCACATCAGGAAAATATACAATGCATCAATTTATCTGGCTTATACCTGTATTTCCTCTCGTAGGATTCATAATAATCGGATTGCTGAACAAGCGATTGCCCGTTCGTTTGAGCGGTGGAATCGCGAGTGCGGCTGTCTTTTTATCCTTCCTAATTTCATTGGGAGTTTTTCGCGAAGTACAATTGCCCACCAATGTTCCGGAGCGAATCGTACTTTTCAATTGGATTTCTGCAGGTGATCTGAATATTGATTTTGCATTTTTAATTGATCGACTTTCTGCCATCATGTTACTTGTGGTGACCGGAGTAGGATTTTTAATTCATATTTATTCTATCGGGTACATGTCGCATGAACCCGATCATCCACGATTCTTCGCCTATTTAAATCTCTTTATCTTCTTCATGCTTTTGTTGGTGATGGGATCCAATTTCATCGTAATGTTTGCAGGATGGGAGGGAGTAGGATTGTGTTCTTATTTACTGATCGGTTTCTGGTTTAAGAATACGGACTACAACAACGCCGCGAAAAAAGCTTTCATCATGAATCGTATAGGCGATTTAGGATTTTTGCTGGGTGTGTTTCTCATTTTTACCACCTTCGGTACCGTTAGTTTTAAGGAAGTATTTGAAGGAGCAAAACAGTTTAGTAGTAATGATCCTACTATCACAGCAATTTGTCTTTTGTTATTCGTTGGTGCGATAGGTAAGAGTGCACAAATTCCATTGTATACCTGGTTGCCGGATGCGATGGCGGGTCCTACACCTGTATCTGCATTGATTCATGCGGCGACGATGGTCACCGCAGGTATTTATATGGTGGTGCGTTCCAATGTACTTTTTGCTTTATCGCCTTATGCTTCGGAAATTGTTGCGATCATCGGATTGGCTACTGCGTTTTTTGCAGCCACCATCGGTCTCAAACAAAACGATATTAAAAAAGTATTGGCTTATTCTACCGTTAGTCAGTTGGGATATATGTTCGTTGCTTTAGGAGTAGGAGCATATGATACTGCTTTGTTTCACGTAGTCACGCATGCATTCTTTAAAGCTTTATTATTTTTAGGAGCAGGTTCTGTTATTCACGCCATGAGTGGTGAGCAGGATATCCGTAAGATGGGTGCGTTGAAAGGAAAATTAAAAATTACACATCTTACATTTTTAATCGGAACATTGGCGATTGCAGGTTTGCCTCCCTTCGCCGGATTCTTTTCAAAAGATGAAATTTTAGCTGCTGCGCATGAGCATTCTTTATCCATGTTTACTTTGTTGTCGATTACTTCCGTACTAACAGCGGTGTATATGTTCCGTTTGTATTGGTTAGTGTTTCATGGTAATTTCAGAGGCAGCGAACATCAAAAATCACATTTACATGAGTCGCCCTTTAGCATGACCATTCCACTCATCGTATTGGCTGTATTGGCAACTATCGGTGGATTTATGGGGATGCCGGAGATTTTCCATGCTCCACATTATTTAAAGGAATTCATGTCGCCAATTATTTGGAAGCCGATTCACCATGTGGCTTCGCATACTTTCGAGTATACATTAATCGGAACATCTATTGTACTTCTCCTTGTGATCATTTATGCAACACATACCATTTATGTGAAACGACAAATGTTGCCTGATGCAGATGAAAACATTCCGGCAGGATTGCCAAAATTAGTAGCGAACAAGTATTATGTAGATGAAATTTACCATGCTATCATCACGAAGCCATTGGATGCAATTTCATCATTCTTTAATACCTATATTGAAAAAGGAATTATCGATAAGTTGGTGAATAGTACCGGTCCTGCATTACAAGGATTAAGTGGTTTATTGCGATTCACTCAAACCGGAAACATCGGAAGCTATATCTTCAGTATGGTCATCGGTATCATTGTCATTCTATTATTAACACTGATGGTATAATAAGATTATGTTAGCACTATTATTAATCTTCTTTCCATTACTTGCTGCATTAGGCACTTTGTTTTTGCAGCGAAACAATGCGAAAATGTACGCCATGATTTCCTCACTGATTCAGTTGGGAATAACGGTTTATATTTTCTCCGTGTATTTAATTGGTGATGTTTCGCTGCTTGCTACTGATGTACCTTGGGTACCCAATTTGGGTATCAACTTAAAATTTGGAATGGATGGAATCAGCATTTTGTTGGTGGCGCTTACCAATATTTTAACACCACTGATTATTCTTTCATCGTTTCGAAATAATTATGCGAACCCCAATGCATTTTATGGATTAATTTTGTTGATGCAGTTTGCATTGTTGGGAGTTTTTACCGCATTGGACGGATTTCTCTTTTATGTTTTCTGGGAGTTGGCATTGATACCAATATGGTTTATCTGCTTATTGTGGGGTGGAGGAGATCGTGTTCGCATCACACTTAAATTCTTCATCTATACACTTTCTGGTTCATTGCTGATGTTAATCGCATTGATTTTTATTTATCTTCAAACACCTGCTCCGCATAATTTTTCTATTGACGCTTTGTATCAGGCATCCTTAACTGCAGAAATGCAAGGATATCTTTTCTGGTGTTTCTTCATTGCCTTCGCCATCAAAATACCGATATTTCCATTTCACACTTGGCAACCCGATACCTACACCGATGCGCCGGCACAAGGATCCATGTTATTGTCGGGAATCATGTTAAAGATGGGTGTTTACGGAATCATACGTTGGATGCTTCCAATTCTTCCTGAAGGAATTGCCGAATGGGGAAATGTGGTAATGATCTTGTGTTTAATCAGTATTATTTATGCATCGTGTATAGCTATTGTTCAAAAAGATTTTAAACGACTCATCGCTTATTCTTCCATTGCTCACGTAGGATTAATTACTGCCGGAGTATTTACATTGAACATTCAGGGATTGCAGGGAAGTATGGTGCAGATGTTAGCACATGGAGTAAATGTTATCGGCTTGTTCTTTATTGCAGATATTATTCAGCGCAGAATGAAGACGCGCGACATGAATAAACTCGGAGGACTAGCGCACAACTCACCTTTGTTTACCATCTTATTTCTGATTGTATTATTGGGTTCTGTAGCCTTGCCTTTAACCAATGGATTTGTAGGCGAATTTTTATTGCTCACAGGAATTTATTCTTACAATGCATGGATCGCAGCAGGATGTGGTCTCACTGTCATTTTAGGAGCTGTGTATATGTTGCGCGCCTACCAAAAAGTGATGTTAGGCGAATTGCATGAAAAAAGCGTGGAGTTTACAGGACTCGCGAAAAGTGAAAAAATAGTATTGATCGTGGTTGCATTCCTGATCATTGCCGGTGGAATTTATCCAAAACCAATTCTCAGCATTGCTCAACCGGCCTTAGAAGAAATTGTATTGAACTTGAAAGGCAATTTGTAATTATGAAGGCGTTAATACTTATATCTGTACTTGGTGTCATTGCAATGATGGCGGATGTGTTCCGTTATAAAAAATATTTGGTTCCAATTATTGTTGCTGGATTAGGCGCAGCCTTGATCTCAGTTATTATGGATTGGGATACCGGAATTCGTTATTTCAACGATACTGCTTATTTCGATAATTACGCATTGGCATTTATTGGAGCCATCCTTTCCATTACTTTGTTGTGGATGTTCTTAGGTCAGGAATATTTTAAAAATTCAAATTCAAATGGAGAACATGCTGCATTAATATTGTTTGCTTTGGCAGGTGCAGTTGTCATGATTTCTTTTTCCGATTTAACCTTATTTTTTATCGGACTTGAAATACTTTCCATTTCCTTGTATGTACTTGCTGCATCAGATAAATTGAATTTGAAATCGAATGAAGCAGGTCTAAAATACTTCTTAATGGGTGCTTTCGCTACCGGGTTTTTACTTTTTGGAATCGCCTTGATTTATGGTGCAACAGGTACTTTTAATCTGAACGGGATTCATGATGCACTAGCGAAAGGAGCCAATTCTCCAATGATTGTAAAAGCGGGAGTTTTATTCATATTAGTTGGCTTGTTGTTCAAAGTTTCAGCTGCTCCTTTCCACTTTTGGGCACCCGATGTTTATGAAGGATCTCCAACTTTGATCACAATGTTTATGGCTACTGTGGTAAAAATAGCTGCTTTTGCCGCATTTTATCGTTTGTTTTCAACTTGCTTTATCTCTTTGGCAGATACTTGGATACCGGTAGTTGCAGGTTTATCGGCAATTACCATGTTAGTAGGGAATATTATGGCCGTTTTCCAAAGTAGTTTTAAGAGGATGTTAGCATATTCTTCTATCGCGCATGCGGGTTATATGATGATGGCGATTGCAGCTATGAATGAAATTTCTGCAGGTTCCATTTTCCTTTATGCTCTCGCTTATAGTGTAGGAAGTTTGGGTGCATTTGCATGTTTACATGCACTCAGTAAAAATGGAGATGAAAGCATTTCTTCATTTAACGGTTTGTGGAAAAGGCAGCCAATAGTCGCTATCTTCTTGACTTTAATTATGTTTTCATTGGCTGGAATTCCTCCGGTAGCAGGTTTTTTTGCTAAATACTATCTCTTTTATGGTGCTTTATCCTCCGGACTTACTTGGTTGGTACTTATTGCCATCTTATCTTCATTAATTGGTGTGTATTACTATTTCAGAGTAATTTTCGCAACATTTAGGGAGGATTCTTCCTCAGAAGCGGAATTGCCTGTCTTATTACCGAGGCATTATATTCTTTTGGCAATTACCGCTTTGGTTTCTTTGGGAATGGGATTGTTTCCTGCGTGGTTCCAAAGCTTAATTTCATAGGTAAAAATCCTTTTTGTTTCGTACTTTTGTTTTTTTAGAAACGCGTACTAAATTACAATCTTTCGCCCTTGTTGATGAAGCAGAATTACTATTTCAGTCTTTTCAAAATTTATTTGTTTGTTGCCATCATCGCAGCGCTCATTCCACTTTCTGTTTTTGCAGATGTTATTTCGACAAAAGAAAAATTTGATAATAAGAAAAATGTAGATCGTGCACTAATCATCACCTTGAATTTTTCATTGTCCAATTACAACGGATTTAATGTAAGTTGTATTGGTGCTGCTGATGGAACCATCGATCTTACACCATCAGATGGCGTAGCTCCATACAGTTATATTTGGTCGAATGCATCCATCAGTGAAGATTTGAGCGGTTTGATTGCAGGTACGTATACTGTCACCGTAACTGATTTTTTAGGAGATACACAAACGGGCTCAGTGACATTAATTCAACCCACTGCTTTCAGTCTGTCCACATCGGTAACTGATGTATTGTGTAATGGTGCTGCGACCGGTGCAATTGATTTGACAGTGAGTGGTGCAACGCCCGCGTATTCTTATTCTTGGAGCAGTAGTTTTTTAGGAGAGGATCCAAGCGGATTAATTTCCGGAACGTATACCGTTACAGTGACAGATGCTAATTTATGTACTGCAAGCACATCTGCAATAATTGCTCAACCCGCTTCGGCACTTGGATTATCTACATCAGCTACACCCGTTGCATGCAATGGTGGAAACACTGGTGCTATTAATTTAACAGTAAGTGGAGGCACAGCAGGATATTTTTATAACTGGAGTAACGGATTTACAGGAGAAGATCCAAGCGGATTAATTGCCGGAACTTATACGGTTACGGTCACAGATGCTAATTTATGTACAGCGAGCACATCTGCAATAATTACTCAACCCGCTTCGGCACTTGGATTATCTACATCAGCTACACCCGTTGCTTGTAATGGTGGAAACACTGGTGCTATTAATTTAACAGTAAGTGGAGGCACAGCAGGATATTTTTATAACTGGAGTAACGGATTTACAGGAGAAGATCCAAGCGGATTAATTGCCGGAACTTATACGGTTACGGTCACAGATGCGAATTTATGTACAGCAAGCACATCTGCAATAATTACTCAACCCGCTTCGGCACTTGGATTATCTACATCAGCTACACCCGTTGCTTGTAATGGCGGAAACACTGGTGCTATTAATTTAACAGTAAGTGGAGGCACAGCAGGATATTCTTATAACTGGAGTAACGGATTTACAGGAGAAGATCCAAGCGGATTATTTGCTGGAACTTATACGGTTACGGTCACAGATGCGAATTTATGTACAGCAAGCACATCTGCAATAATTACTCAACCCGCTTCGGCACTTGGATTATCTACATCAGCTACACCCGTTGCTTGTAATGGTGCAAGTACTGGTGCTATTAATTTAACAGTAAGTGGAGGCACAGCAGGATATTCTTATAACTGGAGTAACGGATTTACAGGAGAAGATCCAAGCGGATTATTTGCCGGAACTTATACGGTTACAGTAACAGATGCTAATTTATGTACAGCTAACACATCTGCAATAATTAATCAACCCACTTCGGCACTTGGATTATCTACATCAGCTACACCCGTTGCTTGTAATGGTGGAAACACAGGTGCTATTAATTTAACAGTAAGTGGAGGCACAGCAGGATATTCTTATAACTGGAGTAACGGATTTACAGGAGAAGATCCAAGCGGATTAATTGCCGGAACGTATACCGTTACAGTAACAGATGCGA
>Ga0209702_10002641_pt1 | contig 30548 bp, 27 predicted proteins | sample FRY01_FD_187210 | JGI IMG/M metagenome (GOLD analysis project Ga0209702, IMG submission 187210) | Freshwater microbial communities from Lake Fryxell liftoff mats and glacier meltwater in Antarctica - FRY-01 (SPAdes) (version 2) | ecosystem: Environmental > Aquatic > Freshwater > Ice > Glacier... | reverse complement strand
GATAAGGATGCCATCCAAACAGGATGCCTATTTCAGGCAACCCGCGTAATGCCTAAAAGCCAATATCTGTGCGGGTCAGAGGCCGCAGCCGACCCTCAATTCACCCACACGACTTCCTGAAGACCCGATGTATTTGATGACATGCGACTTGGTGCCTACGGATTCTACGGGTTCTGAAATGGTGTGGTGTATAGTGAATGTCCCGAGCTGCGCTTGAATTCGGGCGTTGTTGCGTGTGGCTATCGAAGCAACGGGCAGGAGACCCACTCTCGTAGTCCTTATGTTCTTGGACGCATATGGCTGAAGTTCGGCGTCGTCAAAAGAAGGAATATATTGTGCCTCTTGCGGGTCAAGAATTCCTGCGTTCTTGTTTAGTAGCGTTGGCTTCAAACACCACACTGCTGCATCCGAGTTTGGATAGCGTTCGAACTCAACAACGGCGAAAAACAAGGCTACTAATGGGCTTTCGCTCCAATCGAGGAGTCTCGTTGGCACGCCATAGTGTTGCATTAAGAATGTCCAGTCGAACGATGAATTCGGCAATCGCTCTGTGAGCATTGCGGCGCTCTGTTTGAAGCGAGCGAGCAGTGAACCTTCGGAAAGACCGGACGTAGACCTCATTATTCCTGGAAGCAAAGTCCACTCGGCCTTTGCGTGGCCACGAAACCAAGTGGCCGTGCCATCCTGATCCAGCCTGAGCGCGTCCAGGTACCCAGCAATGTTTCTAACTTCTCGCTCGATCACCTGTCCCCCGCCGCACTTCTTTAGTTCGTATGCTACCGATAATTGAAAATTACATGTCGGACAAGCGGATGCTCCTTGCGCGCGCGATCGTCCTTTCGGGCGGTGGCCAACCTCGTTGTCGCTATATTGGCAGACCGCTGGAGTGAGCGACAGATATGGAAGAGCTCGGTGTGCTCGAGAAGGGCTCTTCGCATCGCATCGTTCTGACCTCACCCACCCGTGATCCCCACGCCTGATCCATCCGCCCGCGTGCTACAGTACTACCCCCATGCCGCCCCTCTCGCGCCGCACCTGGAGCTGGACCTTCGATCTGCCGCCGTCCGTGCTGTGGCCGGTGCTGGCCGACACCAACCGCTTCAACGAGGCGATGGGCCTGCCGCCCTACCTGCTGGAGGAGACGCCGCAGCCCAACGGTACGGTGCTGCGCCGCGGCCGCGGCAAGGCGGCGGGGTTCACGCTCGAATGGGAGGAGAAGCCCTACGAGTGGGTGCTGGGCCGGCATTTCAACGTCTCGCGGGTCTTCTCGAAGGGGCCGTTCCGCCGCTTCGGGCCGGTGTTCGATCTCTCGTCCGACGGCAAGGGCGGCTCGGTGGTGCGCTACGCGCTCGAATGGGAGCCGCTCACCCTGATGGGCCGCCTGTTCGGCCGGCGGCTGGCCGAGCAGGCCGGCGCCGCCGTGGGCAAGCGCGTCCTGGAGGCGGTGTCCTTCCTCAAGGGCGAGCGCGAGACGCCTTTCGAGCTGCCGGCGCCGGCGCTGCCCGAGGGCGCGTTCGAGCGCGCGGCGGCGATGGCGGTGGAGATCGACCGCAGCCCCTACGGCAACGGGCTCGGCCGGGTGCTGACCGGCACGGTGCTGGGCGGCATGGCGGGCGATCTCGCCCATCTCAAGCCCAAGCGGCTGGCGCGCCAGATCGGCGTGGCGCCGCGCGCCGCCATCGAGGGCTGCCTCGCCTCGGTGCGGGCGGGGCTGCTGACCATGAGCTGGGACCTGCTCTGCACCAACTGCCGCGGGCCCAAGCTCTCGGCCTCGGCTCTGTCGGAGCTGCCGCGCGGCGCGCACTGTCCCTCCTGCAACATCGATTACGACCGCGACTTCGAGAAGAACGTCGAGCTCTCCTTTGCGCCGGCGCCCTCGGTGCGGCCGCTGATGGCGGGCGCCTTCTGCCTCTCGGGTCCGATGGCGACGCCGCATGTCGCGGTCCAGTTGCTGCTGGCGCCGGGCGAGCGGCGGAGCGTGGCGGTCGATCTGCCGCCGGGCCGCTACCGGCTGCGCACGCTCCATCCCGGTGGGACGGTCGACCTCGAGCATGGAGGCGGGCCGTTCCCCGGCCTGCGTGTGACCGCGGCGGGCGTCGAGGCGATGGCGCCCCCCGGTGAGGTAAGCTCTTCCGGCGAGGCGGGCCCAGATGCGGGAACCATCGCGTTCGTGAACGAGGCGGGCTTCGAGCTGGCGGCGCTGATCGAGGACCGGACCTGGACGCGCGAGGCGCTGACCGTGCCGGAGGTGATCTCGCTGCAGGCCTTCCGCGACCTGTTCGCCGCCGCCACCCTGCGGCCGGGCGACGAGGCCGGGGTGAGCCAGGTGGCGCTGCTGTTCTCCGACCTGCGCGGCTCGACCGCGCTCTACGAACGGCTGGGCGATGCCGCGGCCTACAACGTCGTGCGCGAGCATTTCGCGCTGCTGGCGTCGATCGTGCGCGACCATGACGGCGCGGTGGTCAAGACCATCGGCGACGCGGTGATGGCCTCGTTCGGCGATCCCGCCCATGCAGTGCGCGCCGCCCTTGCCATGCAGGCCCGCATCGCCGACCAGGATCTGTCTTTGAAGCTCGGTGTCCACATGGGCCCGAGCGTGGTGGTGACCCTGAACGACCGGCTCGATTATTTCGGCTCGACCGTGAACATGGCCGCGCGGCTTCAGGGCCAGAGCGACGGCGGCGACGTGGTGCTGTCCCGCGCCGTGGCCGACGATCCCGCCGTCCAGACCGTCATCGCCGACGTGCCGATGCGCGAGGAAGAGGTCGCGCTCAAAGGCTTCGACAAGCCTGTTGGGTTCGTGCGGCTGGCACCGCCTGCGTAAAGGTCCCTCACTGCGTTCGGGATGACACCGGTTGTGCGGTCGGCGCACTGCGCAAATCCAGACAAAATTGTCATCCCGAACGCAGTGAGGGACCTTTCGTCTACTGGACTCACGTCCCGAAGAACGCCCCCATCACCGCCGCCGCCTCGTCGTTGGCCTTGAGGCCCTGCTTGAGGAACCGGGTCAGCGAGAAGAAGCCGTGGATGGTGCCGGGATAGTTGACGTAGGTCGTCTTCACGCCGGCGTCGATCAGCCGGTTGGCATAGGCGCGGCCCTCGTCGCGCAGCGGGTCGTGGCCGGCGGTCAGCACGAAGGCGGGCGGCAGTCCGGTGAAGTCCCTGGCCAGCAGCGGCGACAGGCGCAGGTCGGCGAGGTCGGTGCCGGCCGGGACATAGGCCTTCCAGAACCAGTCCATCAGGCCCTTGGTGAGGAAGTATCCCTCGGCGAATTCCTTGCGCGAGCCGCTGTCCTGGCTGGAGTCGGTCGCCGGATAGATCAGCATCTGGAAGGCCGGGCCTTGTTCGTGCGCGTCGCGCATCGCCTGGCAGACGACGGCGGCCACCGCGCCGCCCGCCGAGTCGCCGCCGACCGCGAGGCGGGCCGGATCGGCGCCCAGCGCGGCGGCGTTGTCGCGGACGTGCCGGAAGGCGGCGATGCCGTCGTCGATCGGGGCGGGGAAGGGATGCTCGGGCGACAGGCGATAGTCGATCGAGATCACCTGGCAGCGGCTCCTGTTGGCCAGCCGCCGGCAGGTCGAATCGTGCGTCTCGATGGTGCCGATCACGAAGCCGCCGCCGTGATAATAGATCAGCGTCGGCAGGCTGCCGGGCTCGATGCCGAGCGGGCGGTAGCGGCGGTATTTGATCGCGCCGCCGGGGCCTGCGAAGGGGCCTGCGAAGGGGCCGGCGAAGGCGCCGTCGATCGTCTCGGCGACCTCGGGCGGATCGGCCTCGCTGTCCTCCGACATCTTGTCGACCGCCGCGCGGCCGACCGCGTGCGGCAGGGTCTCGAGCTTCGGCCGGCCGGCCTTGGTGGCCTCCTCCATCAGGTCGAGCAGCATGCGGGCTTCGGCGTCGAGCATCGGTTTCCTCCGGTTCGTGGCGCGGACTCTGCGCGGCAGGGCGCACGGCGACAAGAGGGTGATCCGGGGGGGTGATCCGGCGAGCGGCTCCCCGCCGTACAACCGCCATGACAACGACCATTCCGCCATCCCGCTTCTCGATCCTCGGCCTGCTCGCGCTGCTGGGTGCCTGCGCCTCGCCACCGGAAGCGCCGGTCGCCAGTGCGACGCCGCCGCTGGTGCTGGAGCAGTTCTTCCCCGGCCGCACGGTAGGCCAGGGCGTCTTCACCAACAGCTGGACCGGCTCGCAGCGCCGCTTCGACGTCGTCATCGACGGCACCTGGGACGGCCGCACGCTGACCCTGGTCGAGGATTTCGCCTATGCCGACGGCGAGAAGGACCGCAAGACCTGGCGCTTCGAGCGCACCGCGCCCGGTATCTACAGCGGCATGCGCGAGGACGTGGTCGGCCAGGCGCGGGCCTGGACCGAGGACAAGGTGGTGCGGCTGGAATACGCCGTGAGCCTGGGCGGCTGGACCGTCGAATTCTCCGACGTGCTGGCCCTCAACCCCGACGGCTCGCTGATCAACAAGGCCACCGTCGGCAAATGGGGCATCCGCGTCGGCCGCGTCGAACTCGAGCTGCGCCGCGCGCCGGGAAGCTGATCCAGGTCGTCTTGAGCTACCCGCACCACCTCATCCTCAGAGTCTGGCCGGAAATGAATGCAGCTAAAACAAGAGGCTATGAATAGCCCAATAACCTCATCCTGAGGAGCCGGGCGCAGCACGGCGTCTCGAAGGATGGGAACGCGCACCCCGTCTGTTGCCCATCCTTCGAGACGCGGCCTGCGGCCGCTCCTCAGCATGAGGTAAGTGCTTGAATCGATTCAATTCATTTCCGGCCAGCCTCTCAGGATGAGGTCGTGGGTGCAGTGCCAGTTACTGCGGTAGGCGCCTAGAACTCGACGTCCAGTTCCTCGACTTCCTCGGGTTCGGACCTGGCGGCCGCGGTCCATTCCATCACTGCCGGGAAGCGCAGCATCAGGTCGCGGTAGCCGGCCGAGGCCTCGTCGAGCTTCACGTTGTAGGTGGCGAAGCGGGTGCAGACCGGGGCATACATGGCGTCGGCCATGGTCGGCGTCTTGCCGAACAGATAGGGCCCGCCATATTTCTGCAGGCAGTCGCGCCAGATCGCGGTCACCCGCTCGATGTCGGCCTGGGCGCCGCCCCACACCTTGAAGGTCTCGTGGCGGACCTTGAGGTTCATCGGCAGGGCCGAGCGCAGGTTGGCGAAGCCCGAGTGCATTTCGCCGCAGACCGCCCGGCAATGGGCGCGCGCCGCCGGATCGGTCGGCAGAAGGCCGGCCGCCGGCCGGGTTTCGTGCAGATATTCGGCGATCGCGAGGGTGTCCCAGACCTTGATCTCGCCCTCCTGCAGGGAGGGGACCAGGAAAGAGGGGGACAGCAGCAGCAATTCCGCCCGGGTCGACGGATCGTCCCACGGCGCGACCCGCTCCTCGAAATCGAGGCCGGCCATCCGGCAGAGGAGGAAACCTCTCAGTGACCAAGAGGAATAGTTTTTGCTACTGATGGTGAGCGAGGCCTTGGCCATGGACTCCACCCTCCCGGTTGGTGGCACTGTCTGTATCTTAGGTGCCCTCGAAGATGCAAATTCCGAGCCGGTCGCCCCTCATGCTTTATGCGATGTATCAGACCGCCGCCGACATGATGCTCCCGGTCCGTCTATGGGCGACCGCGGCGGGTCAAAGCCTCAATGGCGGCGGGGCTTCGGCCCCCGACAGCTGGCGGGCGGCGAGCGCGCTGTGCGAGATGACGACCCGCGCCACGCTCAGCCACCGGCGCCCGCCGTTCGGCATTTCCGAGGTCAAGTACGGCAACGAGATGGTGGCGGTGCGCGAGGAAGAAGTCTTCGCCACGCCGTTCGGCACCCTGCTGCGCTTTGCCAAGGTGGGGGTGGCGCCGCAGCCCAAGGTGCTGCTGGTCGCGCCTCTTTCAGGGCATTTCGCGACGCTGCTGCGCGATACCGTGCGCGTCCTGCTGCCCGACCATGACGTCCACATCACCGACTGGGCCAATGCCCGCGATGTCGGCATCTGGAACGGCCGCTTCGGTTTCGACGAATATGTCGAGCACCTGATCAAGTTCCTCGAGGTGATGGGCCCCGGCGCCCACGTCATCGCCGTCTGCCAGCCCTGCGTCCAGGCGCTGGCGGCCGTGGCGATCATGGCCGAGGACGACAATCCGGCCCAGCCGCGCAGCATGACGCTGATGGCTGGCCCGATCGACACCCGCATCAGCCCGACCAAGGTCAACGAACTGGCGATGGGCAAGCCGATCAGCTGGTTCGAGCAGAACCTGATCCACCGCGTGCCGCTGCGCTATCCGGGCGCCACGCGGCGGGTCTATCCGGGCTTCATCCAGCTCACCGCCTTCATGACCATGAACGCCGAGCGCCACATCAAGGCGCAGGTCGACCTCTACAAGCATCTGGCCAAGGGCGAGACCGAGCAGGCCGCGACCATCAAGGCCTTCTACGACGAATATTTCGCGGTCCTCGACATGGCCGCCGAGTTCTATCTCGAAACCGTCCAGTGGGTGTTCCAGGAGCACCGGCTGCCCAAGGGCGAGCTCGACTACAAGGGCCGGCGGGTCAATCCCAAGGCGATCCGCAAGACCGCCCTGTTCACGATCGAGGGCGAGCGCGACGATATCTGCGCGCTGGGCCAGACCGTGGCCGCCCACGACCTCTGTTCGAGCCTGCGGCCCTACCGCAAGAAGCACTACATGCAGGCCGGCGTCGGCCATTACGGTGTGTTCAGCGGCCGCCGCTGGGCCACCCAGATCTATCCCCTGGTGCGAAACACGATTTTGGCCAACGAATAGGACGGCCTCGCCAACGAACGGCGGGGCTTTTCTGGCCGCAAATCCGCAGTACATTGCGGGTATGGCCGATTTTCCGAAGAAGACCCTCGCCGACTGGGAAAAGCTCGCAGCGAAAGAACTGCGCGAGCGCCCGCTCGATGACCTCACCTGGATGACCCCCGAGGGCATTCCCGTGAAGCCGCTCTACACGGCGGCCGATCTCGAGCAGATCGAGACGGTGGGCTCGCTGCCCGGCTTCCCGCCGTTCACGCGCGGCCCCAAGGCCACGATGTACACGGGGCGTCCCTGGACGATCCGCCAGTATGCCGGCTTCTCGACGGCGGAAGAGAGCAACAAGTTCTATCGCGCCAATCTCGCGGCCGGCCAGATGGGCCTGTCGGTGGCGTTCGATCTGGCGACCCATCGCGGCTACGATTCCGATCATCCGAGGGTCGTGGGCGACGTCGGCAAGGCGGGCGTCGCGATCGACTCGGTCGAGGACATGAAGATCCTGTTCGACGGCATCCCGCTCGACAAGATGAGCGTGTCGATGACGATGAACGGCGCCGTGCTGCCGGTGCTGGCGGGCTACATCGTGGCGGCCGAGGAGCAGGGCGTGCCGCAGGACAAGCTGGCGGGCACGATCCAGAACGACATCCTCAAGGAGTTCATGGTCCGGAATACCTACATCTATCCGCCCGGACCCTCGATGCGGATCGTAGCCGACATCATCGAGCACACCGCGCTCTACATGCCGAAGTTCAACTCGATCTCGATCTCCGGCTATCACATGCAGGAAGCGGGCTCGACGCTCGTCCAGGAGCTGGCCTTCACGCTGGCCGACGGATTGGAATACGTGCGCGCCGCCAAGGCCAAGGGCCTCGACATCGACGCCTTCGCGCCGCGCCTTTCCTTCTTCTTCTGCATCGGCATGAACTTCTTCATGGAGGCGGCCAAGCTGCGCGCCGCGCGCTTCCTGTGGGCCGAGCTGGTGAAGCCGTTCGAGCCCAAGAAGGTCGATTCGCTGTCGCTGCGCACCCATTGCCAGACCTCGGGCGTCTCGCTCACCGAGAAGGATCCGTACAACAACGTGATCCGCACCGCCTACGAGGCGCTGGCCGCGGTGCTGGGCGGCACCCAGTCGCTGCACACCAACTCGTTCGACGAGGCGATCGCGCTGCCGACGCCGACCTCGGCCCGCATCGCGCGCAACACCCAGCTGATCCTCCAGCACGAGACCGGCGTCACCAGGGTCATCGATCCGCTGGCCGGCAGCTATTACGTCGAATCGCTGACCGCCAGCCTGGTCGCCGAGGCGCGCAAGCTGATCGAGGAGGTCGAGGCGCTGGGCGGCATGACCAAGGCCGTCGAGGCCGGCATGCCGAAGCTGCGCATCGAGGAAGCCTCGGCGCGCCGCCAGGCCCGCGTCGACCGCGGCGAGGAGATCGTGGTCGGCGTGAACAGGTTCCAGCTCAAGGAAGAGTCGCCGATCGACATCCTCGACATCGACAACGACGTCGTGCGCGAGGCCCAGCTCAAGCGCCTGCACGATATCCGGGCGACCCGCGACGAGGCCAAGTGCGTCGCCACCCTCAAGGCGCTGGGCGAGGCCGCGCGCACCGGCACCGGCAACCTGCTGGGGCTTTCCATCGAGGCCACGCGCGCCCGCGCCACGGTGGGCGAGATCTCCTCGGCGCTGGAGGGCGTCTACGGCCGCTACCAGGCCACCATCCGCTCGATCGCCGGCGTCTATGCCGGTGAATGGGAGGGCGACGCCGGCCTCGATCGCATCCGCACCGACATCGCCGCCTTTGCCGAGGAGGAGGGCCGCCGGCCCCGTCTCATGGTCGTCAAGATGGGCCAGGACGGCCACGATCGCGGCGCCAAGGTGATCGCCACGGCGTTCGCCGACTTAGGGTTCGACGTCGATATCGGCCCGCTGTTCCAGACGCCCGACGAAGCCGCCCGCGCCGCCATCGAGAACGACGTGCACGTGATCGGCATCTCGAGCCAGGCGGCCGGCCACAAGACCCTGGTGCCGCAGCTCATCGAGGCGCTGGCCAGACAGAACGGGTCGGAGATCATGGTCGTGGTGGGCGGCGTCATTCCCGCCCAGGACTACGACTTCCTGAAGAAGGCAGGCGTTGCGGCGATCTACGGGCCGGGCACCAACATCCCGGCCGCCGCCGCGGAAATCCTGTCGATCCTGCGCCAGCGCGAGGAAAAGCGCGCGGCTTGAGGGCGGCTCACGCTCAAAGAAAACCTCATGCTGAGGAGGCTGCGCAGCAGCCGTCTCGAAGCATGGGCACGCGCACCACGTCTGTAGCCCATCCTTCGAGACGGTCGCTGCGCGACCTCCTCAGAGTCTGGCCGGAAATGAATGCAGCTAAAACAAGAGGCTATGAATAGCCCCAATAACCTCACCCTGAGGAGCATCGCGCAGCGATGCGTCTCGTCGCGCGGAGTAACCTCCGCGCTGGGGTGGGAACGCGCACCTTGCTTGTTGCCCATCCTTCGAGACGCGCCGCTTCGCGGCGCTCCTCAGGATGAGGTAAGTGCTTGAATCGATTCAATTCATTTCCGGTCAGCCTCTCAGGATGAGGTAGGAAGAATACTACTTCCGCATCGCCTGGCTTTCGTCCGGCGTCAGCGGGCGTTCGTGGAAGGTGAGGATGCGGCCGCGGATCGTGCCGAAGCCGGTCTGTGCTTCCAGCTTGCCGGGATAGCGCATCTGGCTCTGGTCCATGCGCGCCAGCCACACGCGCATCGGCCGTTCGCGCTCGGTCTCGGCCTCCCTGGGCGAGCCGTCGAATTCGCCGGCCACGCGCCGGGTGAAGATCTCGCACACCAGAACGTCGCCCTGGGCGCCGGGGATGCCGGCTTTCGCGGCGGGCTCGGTGGCGACCTTCTTGATGATGATGTCGATGCGGCGCTTGCCGTCGTTGCTCTGCACCGTGCGGTCGCACGCGGCGTCGCCCGCCATGCCGACGCTGAGCGCCGCCGAAAGCGGATCGAGCGAGCCGCGCCGCTGGTCGTCGGAGATGGCGTTCTGCGGCGACGGCTTGTAGGCGGGGTTGTGCTGCTCCTGCATCGTGCCGTTGCCATACTGCGCCACCCAGGTGCGCGGCTTGTCGCCGACGACGATGGACAACGAGCCGGCCGACGGGCTCACCCCCTGTGTCGAGAAGCCGCCCCAGGCGCGATTGCGGCCGTCATAATGCATGGTGACCGCGCGCAGGACGCCTTCCTTGAAGGTCCGGCTTTCGATGTCGTAGTTCGGGCCGTTGAATTTGGCGGTGACGTCGATGCGGAAGCCGGACAGGCCTGCGAAGGTGATCTCGTAGGCGATGTCGACCTGTCGCGCCTCCGGCGGCGCGCTCTGGGCCGACGCCACCGCGGGAGCGGCCACGCTGAAGGCCATCGCTGCCAAGGCCCTACGAAATCTCATGAGATTCCCTTTCCAAGAGGGGCTTACTTCGGCCTGCCGGGCACGATAGAAGGCCGACGCTCCCTTCGCCACCCAACATGGTGGCCCAATAAGGCATTTTTCGTTCATGTCGCGGACCAGCACTGACGGCATCCCCACCGTGGACGGCCCTCGCACCTGGGGCGTCATCAGGATTCTCGGCCGCCATTTGTGGCCAAAGAATGAAATGGCGCTCCGCGTGCGGGTCGTCATCGCCATGGTGCTGCTGGTGGTGGCCAAACTCACCAATGTGTACGTCCCGATCCTCTACAAGGACGCCGTCGATGCGCTGGGAACGCCCGCCGCCCAGGCGGTCGCGGTGCCGATCGCCCTGATCGTCGCCTATGGCGCCGCCCGCGTGCTGGCCCAGGCCTTCGGCGAACTGCGGGACGCCATTTTCGCCCCGGTGTCGCAGCGGGCGATCCGCAATCTGGCGCTCGAGGTGTTCCGTCATCTCCATGCACTGTCTCTGCGATTCCATCTGGAGCGGCAGACCGGCGGGTTGAGCCGCGTCATCGAGCGCGGCACCCAGGGCATGGATTTCCTGATCCGGTTCACGACGTTCAACATCCTGCCGACGCTGTTCGAGATCATCCTGGTCGGCGGCATCCTGTGGAGCCTCTACGACTGGCGCTTCTCCGTCGTGACCCTGGCGGTGGTCGGCGCCTATATCGCCTTCTCGATCATCCTCTCGGAATGGCGCATCAAGTTCGTGCGCTACATGAACGACGCCGACACCGACGCGAACGCCAAGGCGATCGACAGCCTGCTGAACTTCGAGACCGTGAAATATTTCGGCAACGAGCCGCACGAGGCCAGGCGCTACGATGTCGGCCGACGGCGCTACGAGAATGCCGCCATCCGCTCGAGCCGCACGCTCGCGCTGCTCAACATAGGGCAGGGCACCATCATCGCGGTCGGCCTCATCACGGTGATGGCGATGGCGGGCCAGGGCGTGATCGCCGGCACGATGACGATCGGCGACTTCGTCGCGGTGAATGCCTTCCTGATCCAGCTCTACATGCCGCTCAACATGCTGGGCTTCGCCTATCGCGAGATCCGCAGCGCACTGGTCAACATGGAGAAGATGTTCGGCCTTCTGGAAGTGCAGGCCGAGATCGGCGACAAGCCCGGCGCCCCGCCGCTCGTCGTCTCGGGCGGCGAGATCGTGTTCGATCATGTCGATTTCCACTACGAGGCGGCGCGGCCGATCCTGCACGACGTCAGCTTCCGCGTGGCGCCGGGCCAGACCGTGGCCATCGTCGGCTCGAGCGGCGCCGGAAAGTCGACGATTTCCCGCATCCTGTTCCGTTTCTACGACGTGGCGTCGGGCCATGTGCGGATCGACGGCCAGGATATCCGCGACGTCCAGCAGGCGAGCCTGCGCGCCGCCATCGGCGTCGTGCCGCAGGACACCGTGCTGTTCAACGACACGATCTACTACAACATCGCCTATGGCCGGCCGGCAGCCAGCCGCGAGGAGGTCGAGGAGGCGGCGCGCCTGGCGCGCATCCACGACTTCATCATGGCCCTGCCGCAGGGCTATGAGGCCACGGTGGGCGAGCGCGGGCTGAAGCTCTCGGGCGGCGAGAAGCAGCGCGTGGCGATCGCGCGCACCATCCTCAAGGATCCGCGCATCCTGCTGTTCGACGAGGCGACCAGCGCGCTCGACACGCGCACCGAGCAGGAAATACAGCGCTCCCTGGAAGAGGTGAGCCGCGGCCGTACGACCGTGATCATCGCCCACCGCCTCTCGACCATCATCAACGCCGACGAGATCGTCGTCCTCGACCGCGGCCGTGTCGCCGAGCGTGGCCGTCATGGCGAGCTGCTGGCCCGCAACGGCCTGTATGCCGACATGTGGCGCCGCCAGCAGGAGGCCGCCGCGGAGGCCGAGCGTCGCGTCGAAGAGCCGGCCTCCTTCCGCGGCGAGGGCCATCTGCGTGTCGCCGATTAGGCCGGGGGCCACCGGCCCCTGGCGCTCCCTCGTTCCCGTCTTCGCCACCTGCGCCGCCATCGGCCTGCAGTCGGGCGCCGCGATGCCGCTGGTGCCGCTCGCCCTGGAGCGGCGGGGCGAGGACAATCTCACCATCGGCATCATCGCCGCCGCCTGGGCGGTCGGCATGCTCACGACCGGGCCGTACATTCCGCGGCTGGCCGCCCGCTTCGGCGCGGTGCCGCTCATCCTGGCCGCCGTCCTGGCCGGCTCCCTGTGCACGGTCGGCTATACGCTGACCACGGATCCGGTCGCCTGGTTCGCGCTCACCTTCCTGCACGGCGCGGTCGGCGGCGTGCCGTGGGTGGTGAGCGAGATCTGGATGAACCTCGTCGTCGAGGAGAAGCGGCGCGGCCGGGTGATGGGAATCTACGCCACCATGTTCGCGTCCGGCATGGCGCTGGGACCCTTCGTGCTGCAGGTCGTCGGCGTCTACGGGCCGGTGCCGTTCCTCACCTGCGCCGGGCTGGCCCTTGTGGTCGCGCTGCCACTGCTGCCCTACCGGTACCGGGCGCCGGCGATCCGCCATCACGCCGACGGCGGCTACGGGATGATCTTCCTGGCGGCCCCGCTCGCCATGCTCGCGGCCTTCGCCGGCGGCCTCGGCGAGCAGGTCGCCTTCAGTTTCCTGCCGGTCTATGCGGTCAGCGCCGGCGTGGCGCCGGAGACCGGTGCGCTGTGGCTTTCGGCTTTCGTCGTTGGAAACGTGGCCCTGCAATGGCCGATCGGCTGGCTGGCCGACCATGTCGACCGGCGCGGCGTGCTGGCGGGCTGCGCCCTCGTCAGTGCGGCGCTGGTGATCGGCCTCACCTTCGTGCCGGCGCAGTCGCTTTCCATCGTAGGCGTCATCATGATGTGGGGCGGCATCTCCTTCGCGATCTATCCGGTCGGACTGGCACTGCTCGGCCAGCGCTTTCAGGGCGGCGACATTGCCCGCGCGAATACCGCCTTCAGCCTGATCTATGTCATGGGCGGGCTGGTTGGCCGGCCGCTCACGGGGGCGGCGATGGATGCAGTGGGCGAACCCGGCCTCGGCTGGACATTGAGCTTCTTTTACTTGATCGCCGCGGTCGGTGCGTTGCTGGCAATGCGCCGCCGCGGCTGATAAGTCTGGCCGCCGATGAGTGCGTCCGCAGCAATTTCCGGCGAGTCGGTCGATCCGCTTGTTGCGCCCCTGCTGGCGGGCGACCGGCGGGCGCTCGCGCGGGCCATCACCCTGATCGAGTCGACGCGCAGCGACCATCGCGTGCGCGCCGATGCGCTGCTGGCCGAGGTGCTGCCGCACAGCGGCAAGTCGGTACGGCTCGGCATCACCGGTGTGCCCGGCGTCGGAAAATCGACCTTGATCGAACGCTTCGGTCTCTCGCTGCTGGAGCGAGGCCGGTCGCTCGCCGTGCTGGCGATCGATCCCTCGTCGAAGCGCGGTGGCGGCTCGATCCTGGGCGACAAGACGCGCATGGAAGAACTATCGCGGCGTCCCGCGGCCTTCATCCGGCCCTCGCCGGCGGGCATCACACTGGGCGGCGTGGCGCGACGCACGCGTGAGGCCATGCTGCTGGTCGAGGCCGCGGGCTTCGACACGGTGATCGTCGAGACGGTGGGCGTCGGCCAGTCCGAAACGGCGGTTTCCGACATGGTCGACATGTTCATCGTCCTGCTGCTGCCGGGCGGTGGCGACGACCTGCAGGGCATCAAGCGCGGCGTGATCGAACTCGCCGACCTGATCGCGGTCAACAAGGCCGACGGTGATCTCAAGCCCGCTGCCCGGCGCTCGGCTGCCGACTACCAGCATGCGCTGCGCATGCTGCGCTCGCCGACCCCCGGCTGGACCCCGGAGGTTTCGACCTGCTCGGCCCAGACGGGGGAGGGCATCCTCGAGATCTGGGACGTCGTCGAGCGCTTCAACAAGGCGGTGGGTGAAAAGGGTATCGAGAAGCGCCGGGCCGAGCAGGCCCGCGCCTGGATGTGGAACGAGGTCGGCGAGACCTTGCTGGCGGAGCTGAAGAAGCATCCCGAGGTCCGCCGCCTGGTGGGGGGCCTGGAGCGCGAGGTCGAGGCCGGCCGGGCGACCCCCGCCGCGGCGGCCCGACTCATGCTAGAAGCCTTCCATGGCCGCTAAATCGTTCATGAGGCGCGCGCGCCTCGCCGCCGAGGCCCAGAAGGAACCCTTCTGGAAGCGCAAGACCCTGGCCGAGATGAACAAGCAGGAGTGGGAATCGCTCTGCGACGGCTGCGGCATGTGCTGCGTCAACAAGCTGGAATACGAGGGAACGGGCGAACTGGCCCAGACCGACACCTGCTGCAGGCTGCTGGACCCCAGGACCGCGCTCTGCCGCGACTACAAGAACCGCAAGAAGATCGTGCCGGAGTGCATCCAGCTCACCCCAAAGGTGGTGGCCAAGATGGATTGGCTTCCCAAGACTTGTGGGTACCGGCTGGTCCACCTCAACCAGGACCTCTATTGGTGGCATCCACTGATTTCGGGCGACCCGAACACCGTGCACGAGGCGGGAATCTCGGCCCGGGGGCGGGTCATTCCGGAGGACCAGGTCGAGGATATCAGCGAAAGAGTGGTCGACTGGTTCGCTTGACGGGCACCCGTCCGGCCCGTAAAAAGCCGGCCTTCCCGCCCTCCGGCGGAATCGTTTTTTTAGCGGATATCGCCATGCCTCGTCGTTGCGCCCTCTCGGGCAAGTCCGTCCAGTACGGCAACAATGTGAGCCACGCCAACAACAAGACGAAGCGCCGGTTCATGTCGAACCTCCAGGTCGCTTCGGTCCTGTCGGAAGCGCTGGGTCATTCCGTGCGTATGCGTCTCACGCCGCGCGGCATCAAGACGATCGAGCACAATGGCGGCATCGACGCCTACCTGCTGGGCACGAACGACAGCAAGCTCACACCTGAAATGAAGGTGCTGAAGCGTCGCGTCGTGACGGCCAAGGGCAAGAAGGACGCGAAGAAGGCGGCCTGAGGGTTGAGCGAAGCTCAGCCCCATGAGCGACAGGACATTGCGGTTTGCAATGTCCGAGAGCGCCGAAGGACGAACGATCCCCTCATGACCCCTCCGTCGTCGTAAGACGACAACACCTCCCATATGAATGGGGAGGGGGATTTATTGAGGTAATTCGAACAGCATCAGAATATTGCGCTGAAGCGGATTGAAGTTGTCATCCGAGATCAGCCACAGCAGCGTCTCGCCGGCGCTGCCGCGGGTTGACGCCAGCCCCTCGAGATTGTCGACGGCATAAGGTGAAGCGAGGCGCGCGAGCTCCTCGGGTTTTACCGTCGCGCCGGGCGTGACCTGGGCAGTGTCGAACCGCATCACCCGGACGCGCACCCCGCGCACCACGTCGAAGGCGCGCTCCAAGGTGGCGAACGAGCCGTCCGGGAGTAACGCCAGCGCGGTCGGCTTGTAGTTGGCGATCGTGGCGTAGGCGAAAGAGTTCCACGCGTAGCGTCCGTTTGCCTCGGGCTTGCCGATCCAGCCCGTCACGGTTTCGGCCTGGCGGCTGTATTCCTCGCTGATGGCGATCACGGTGCCGTCGGGCAGCGCCGCCAGCGCCTCGATGCCGCCATTGCCGGGCTGCCGGCCGATATCGGCCGGCCCCTCGACAGGGAGCGGCGTCGCCGTGAGCGAGGTATAGCGCCACAGCCGGTGCCGGCGCTCGAAGGCCACCAGCCACGATCCATCGGGAAGGCGGGCCATCGCTTCGGCGTCGGCCTCCGGCTTGCTGTCGATCGGCTTGCCGTCGAGCCCGCGCAACTGGCCCATGCGGGCGTCGTCCAGACCCACCAGCAGGCCTTTGGCGTCGAAGCGCGGGGTCGCGACCAGCCAGGCGCCTTGGTCGGAGATCGAGGTGAGCGTGCGGTTGTCCGGCGTGACGTGCAGGTCCGACAGGCCGCCGAAACTGCGCGAGTTCGCGCGCATCTCGAGGCCGCCGCGCCAGATCAGGCGGCCGACACGGGTCGCCGAAGGCTCGTCGATCTTGAACGCGAGCGCCGTGCTTTCGATCGTGACGGGCTGTTCCTGCGCGCCGGCCGGCGGCGGCGAGATGCCGGCGCAGGCCGCGACGAGCAGGCAGAGCGGGAGAAGGAAGCGGTTGGCCACCGGAGACAGGCGCGCGACTAGGCGGCGCGCTTGCCGGATTTGCCGCCCGCCTTGCCGCCGGCGCCCTTGCGCGAGCCGCGAGCGGCGCGGTTGTCTTTCTTGTCGTCGTCGTCGAACAGCGAGGCGAGCTGCTCCATCATGGTGCCGCCCAGCTGGTCGGCGTCGACGATGGTGACGGCGCGGCGATAGTAGCGCGTGACGTCGTGGCCGATGCCGATGGCGACCAGTTCGACCGGCGAGCGGGTCTCGATCCAGTCGATGACGTCGCGCAGGTGCCGCTCGAGATAGTTGCCGGGATTGACCGACAGGGTCGAGTCGTCGACCGGCGCGCCGTCGGAGATCACCATCATGATCTTGCGCTCTTCGGGACGCGGCAGCAGGCGGCTGTGCGCCCACAGCAGCGCCTCGCCGTCGATGTTTTCCTTGAGGATGCCCTCGCGCAGCATCAGGCCGAGGTTCTTGCGGGCGCGGCGCCACGGCGCATCCGCCGACTTGTAGACGATGTGACGCAGGTCGTTGAGGCGGCCCGGGTTGGCCGGCTTGCCGGCGGCGAGCCACTGCTCGCGGCTCTGGCCGCCCTTCCAGGCGCGCGTCGTGAAACCCAGGATCTCGACCTTAACGCCGCAGCGCTCGAGCGTGCGGGCAAGGATGTCGGCGCTCATCGCGGCCACCGTGATCGGCCGGCCGCGCATCGAGCCCGAATTGTCGATCAGCAACGACACGACTGTGTCGCGGAAGTTGGTGTCGCGCTCGGTCTTGAAGGACAGCGCATGCATCGGGTTGGTGACGACGCGGGTGAGGCGCGCGGCGTCGAGGATGCCCTCGTCGAGATCGAACTCCCAGGCGCGGTTCTGCTGCGCCATCAGGCGGCGCTGCAGCCGGTTGGCCAGCTTGCCGATGACGCCCTGAAGATGGGCCAGCTGCTGGTCGAGATGGTTGCGCAGGCGGCCGAGCTCCTCGGCGTCGCACAGCGCGTCGGCCTCGACGATCTCGTCGAACTTGTTGGAATAGGCGTGATACTGCTGGCCCGCCGGTTCGTTGGACAGGGCGCCCGGCGGCAGCCACGGGCGCTCGGCCCGGCCCGGCTCCTCCTCGTCGCCCGAGCCCATCTGCATCTCGGTCTGGGCCTGGTCGGCGACGGTCTCCGAGGCATCGTCCTGCTCGGAGGCGTCCTCGCTCTCCTCGCCCTGGGCGCCGTAGCCCTGGGTCTCGCTCGAATCGCTCTGGTCGTCGCCGGTCTCGTTGGACTGGCCGTCGGCGTTCTCCTGGTCCTGCGAGTCCTCGTTGTCGTCGTCCTGCAGGTCGGCCGACTCGTCGCCGAGCTTGAGATCGCGGATGAGCTGGCGGGCGGCGCGGGCGAAGGCTTCCTGATTGGTGAGCGATTCGCGCAGTTTCTGGAAGTCGCGACCGGCGGCGCTTTCGATGTCGGCGCGCCACATGTCGACCATCGCCTTGGCCGAGTCCGGCGGCGCGGCGCCCAGCAGCTGCTCGCGGGCGATCAGGCCGATCACGTCGGCGATCGGGGCGTCTTCCTTGGTCTTGATGCGGGCATGGCCGCGCTGGTCGGAGCGCTGGCGCCACAGAGCGGAGAGGTTGTCGGCGACGCCGACCATCTTGCGGGCGCCCAGGGCCTCGACGCGGACCTGCTCGACGGCCTCGAAGATCGCGCGCGCCGCCTCGCCGCGCGGGACGCGGCGCAGGTGGGTCTTGCGGTCGTGGTGGCGCAGCTTCAGCGCCATCGAGTCGGCCTCGCCGCGGACGCGGCTCACATCCTCGACCGGCAGATCGCGCGCCGGCACGGTGATGCGGGCTTCATCGCCCAGCAGCGAACCGCCGTCGGGGACGAAGGCTACGTTCACTTCCTTGCGCGACACCGCCCGCATTGTGGTGGCGGTGACGCGGCGAAACTCCTCGAGGGGAGTGGAGTCCTTGGCGGCCATGCGGCCCTCTTTGCTAGTGCAGCTTGCCGCCCTTGCCGCTGGACGCCGGCAATTCCTTGCCGAAGCAGCGCTGGTAGTACTCGGCCAGCGTGCTGCGCTCGACCTCGTCGCACTTGTTCAGGAAGGTGAGACGGAAGGCAAAGCCCACGTCGCCCCCGAAGATGCGCGCATTCTCGGCCCAGGTGATCACCGTACGCGGCGACATGACGGTCGAGATGTCGCCGGCGATGAAGCCTGCCCGCGTCAGGTCGGCCAGCGCCACCATGGCGGCGATGATCTTGCGGCCCTCGTCGCTGTCGTAGTGCGGCGTCTTGGCGGCAACGATGTTCACTTCCTGGTCGTGCGGCAGGTAGTTCAGCGTCGTCACGATCGACCAGCGGTCCATCTGGCCCTGGTTGATCTGCTGCGTGCCGTGATAGAGGCCGGTCGTGTCGCCCAGGCCGACCGTGTTGGCGGTCGAGAACAGGCGGAAGGCCGGGTGCGGATGGATGACCTTGTTCTGGTCGAGCAGGGTGAGCTTGCCGTCGACCTCGAGCACGCGCTGGATCACGAACATCACGTCGGCGCGGCCGGCGTCATACTCGTCGAACACAAGCGCCGTCGGGTTCTGCAGCGCCCACGGCAGGATGCCTTCACGGAATTCGGTGACCTGCTTGCCATCGCGCAGAACGATCGCGTCCTTGCCGATCAGGTCGATACGCGAGATGTGGCTGTCGAGGTTGACGCGCAGGCAGGGCCAGTTGAGGCGTGCCGCGACCTGCTCGATGTGGGTCGACTTGCCGGTGCCGTGATAGCCCTGGACCATGACGCGCCGGTTGTGGGCAAATCCCGCGAGGATCGCCATCGTCGTGTCGTGGTCGAACAGGTAGGCCTCGTCGACCTGGGGGACATGCTCGGAGGTCGCACTGAAAGCCGGTACCTCCATGTCGGTGTCGATGCCGAAAAGCTGGCGGGCGGAAACCTTGATATCCGGCATGCCCGAAACATTCTGACGGGCCGCGGTCGTCGTAGAGGCCATCACACGAATTCCTACAAAACAATGCCCGCCAATTGCGGGCAAAACGATAGTCGCAGGCAGGATTGTGCACTGCAAGCGGCCAAATGCAGAAGCAGCCCCAAGCAGGGCTAATCATTCGACGGGAAGGTGCTCCGAGGCCCGCAGAGTGGAATAGGCGGCGTTGATTTCCTTCAGTTTTTCCTCCGCCTCCCGGGCGCCGCCATTGGCGTCGGGATGGTGGATCTTCACCAGTTCCTTGTAGCGGGATTTCACGACAGCCCGGGTAAGCGGCCATGAAAGTTCAAGGACATCGAGGGCGTCGCGTTCGGCCGGGGTCAGTTGCTCGCTGCCGTCGTATTTGGGCGGCGGCTTTTCGCCCAGCCCCGCATCGTCGGCCAGGCCGAACGGGTCCTTTATATGGGCGTAGGGATTGCCGTTGCGCCGGGCCCCCAGCGGCCAGACCGGCCGGCGCCAGGTCGTGTCGGCGCGGATATGGGCCTCGATCTGGTCGGCGTCGAGACCGGCGAAATAGTCCCACTTCTTGTTGTATTCGCGGATGTGATCGAGACAGAACCAGCGATATTCGTCGAGCTTGTCGCGGGCGCGTGGCGCACGATATTCACCCTGCAGGCGACAGCCCGGCGTCTCGCAGACGCGCTGGTGCAGCTTCGCACCATTTGTTGCCGCCAGTAGATTCGCTCGCCGTCGGGCCATCGGACTAATATGTGTTCAAGCATGTGACCCGGCAAGAGAAGCCGGCAGGAGAGGTAGGACAGTCATGGCCAAGGTGGCGACGGCGATCGACGGCAAGCTTCGCGCGACCTTCGCGCCGGTACGCCTGGCCATCGAAGACGAATCCTCGAAGCATTATGGCCATGCCGGCTGGCGCGAGGGCGGCGAGACGCATTTCAGGGTCGAGATCGTGTCGTCGGCGTTCGAGGGCAAGACCCGCGTCGCCCGCCAACGGCTCGTTTATGCCGCGTTGAAGGACGAACTCGATGCCGGCCTGCATGCGCTCGCGCTGGCAACGCTGACGCCGGCGGAAGACGGCGCTCGCTAACCTTCCATCTCCACGTCCTTGCCGTCGACGGCCGCGCGGACGGCCTCGGCGTCGGGGCCGGTGTAGAAGTGCGGCACCCAGCGCCTGGTGACTTCGCTGTCGGACGCCCAGGTGTGGCAGGTGTCGAGCATGTAGGGCTTGCGCCGCGGTTTTGGCGCGGTATCTGGATCCTTGGGCGGCAGCGTGCCGGTCTTCTCGCGATGCGCCCGATTGAGATCCTGCGCCTTCTTCGACGATACGGTCTGGAACGCCGTCGTGGCCACCGGCCCGAGCAGCTCGACGATGTGCGTGCAGCCATGGATGCCGCCCAGACGCTCGCGCACCGCGCGATGGAAGCCGCCCCCGATACGCAGGCCCACCAGCTTCCCGAAGGCCGGCGCGATGTCGCCGCACATGCTGTACGGTGACCTGTCGGTCACCGCCTCGGCCTCGACGATCGTGAACTTGTGGTCGATCGTCAGCCGGATCGACATGTCGTGCACGAAGTCGCCCGGCTTCAGCGGCCCGCGCCATTCGTTGGCGTGCTCGTAGCTCTTCTCGTCGGTGATGCGGCCTTCGATATCCCACAGCCCGTCGTCGCGGAAAAAGCCCTGGCAGACGACGCGGCGCGTGTGAAGGTGCTGTCGCCCGACTGGCGGCGATAGCGGCATGATCGTTCCTCGTGGTGTCGGGTGGAGGTCAGTTGCCTGCCTGTATGGCGGCGGGCGGCACGATCCGCAACTCGGCGATACGCGTGCCCTCGCGCTTCAGAATCTCGAAGCGAAATCCGTAAAATGCATAAACCTGGCCCACTTCGGGGATGCGCCGCGCCTCGTGGAGCACCAGCCCCGCGATGGTCGTGGCGACGCTCTCGGGCAGGCCCCAGCCGAATTCGCGGTTGAGGTCACGGATCGGCACGTCGCCGCGGCAGACCATGCTGCCGTCCTCGCGGCGGGCCACGCCGCGGCGGATGGCATCGTGCTCGTCCTCGATGTCGCCGACGATCTCCTCGATGATGTCCTCGAGCGTCACGATGCCGCGCAACGCGCCGTACTCGTCGACCACGATGGCGAAATGCTCGTGCCGTGCGCGAAAGGCCTCGAGCTGGTCGAACAGCACCGTTGATTCCGGGATGAACCAGGGCGCGGTCAGGATCGAATCGATCTGCACCGATTTGGGACCGCCCGCCGCCTCGACCGCGCGGAAGAGATCCTTGGCGTGCATGATGCCCACCACGTTGTCGGCCTGCCCGCGGTAGAGCGGGATGCGGGTGTAGGGCGCCGCAAGCATCTGCGTCACGATGGTCTCGATCGGCTGGTCGGCGTCGATCAGCACGACGTTGCCGCGATGGGTCATGACATCGCCCACCGTGCGGTCGCCGAGATCGAGCACCGAGCGCAGCATCGCCTTCTCGGCCGGCGCGCTGTCGCCGGTCTGGCCCTCGCCATGCAGTTCGATGGCGCCGCGCAGCGTGTCGCTCTGCTCCTCGGCGTCGTGTGTGCGGTCGGTCTGCACGTTCAGCAGCCTGAGGAAGAAGCGCGAGATCGCCGCCACGCCGCGCGCCATCGGGCCGAGGATGGTCAGGGTGACCATGATCGATGGCGCCAGCGCCAGCGCCACGCGGTCGGCGCGCAGCAGCGCCCAGGTCTTGGGCATCACTTCGGCGAAGATCACGATCAGGACGCCGATCACCAGGGTGGCATAGACGACGCCCGCCGCCCCGAACAAGGCGGTCAGCACCGCCGTCGAGAGCGACGCCGAGAAGATGTTGACGACGTTGTTGCCCAACAGCACCGCGCTCACCGTCTCGTCCTTGCGGTCGAGCAGCGCGTTCACGATGACCGCCTTCGGATTGCCCTGCAGGGCGAGGCGATGCATGCGCGGCCGCGAGGCGCCCGTGATCGCCGTCTCCGCCGCCGACAGGTACGCCGCCAGGAACAGGCAGACCACCACGAGGGGAATCGCGAAGGCGAGCGGGATGTCGAAATGCAGTTCGGCGTCCATGCCGCGCCTCAGGCCGCGATGGCGTCGTCGAGCAGGCCGCGCAGGCCTGCCTCGTCGACGTCGCGGGTGACGAAAGACCGGCCGATGCCGCGCGCCAGCACGAAGGTGAGCTTGCCGCCCTCGGCCTTCTTGTCGCCGCGCATATGGTCGATCAGCCTGGCCGAATTCCAGATGCGGCTGTTGTCGCCGCCGATCGTGCGCAGCCGCACCGGAAGCCCGACCCCGCCGAGATGGCGCCGCACGCGCTCGGCGTCTTCGGCGGGGCAGAGGCCGAGCCGGGCCGACAGGTCGAACGCCATCGCCATGCCCGCGCCGACCGCCTCGCCATGAAGCAGCGCCCCGCCGAAGCCGGTCTCGGCTTCCAGCGCATGGCCGAACGTGTGACCGAGATTGAGCAGCGCGCGCAGGTCGGTGGTTTCACGCTCGTCCGCCGCCACGATGCGTGCCTTCGAGAGGCAGCTCTGCTCGATCGCATAGGCACGCGCCGCGGCAGTGCCCGCAAGAACCGCCTCGCCGTTGGCTTCGCACCACGAGAAGAAGTCCGGATCGTCGATCAGCCCGTATTTCGCGACCTCGGCATACCCCGCCAGCAGCTCGCGGCGCGGCAGCGTGTCGAGCACCGTAGTGTCGGCGACGACGAGGCGCGGCTGGTAGAAGGCGCCGACCAGGTTCTTGCCGTGGCGGGTGTTGATGCCGGTCTTGCCGCCGACCGAGGAATCGACCTGGGCGAGAAGGGTGGTCGGCACCTGGATGAAGTCGACGCCGCGCAACAGCACGGCGGCCGCGAAGCCCGTGAGGTCGCCGACGACGCCGCCGCCCAGGGCCACCAGGGTCGTCTTGCGGTCGGGCCGCCGGTCGAGCAGGTCGTTGATCAGCCGGCCGAAGCTCGCGAAGTCCTTGCTGCTCTCGCCGGCGGGTACGGTCACCGTCTGGGTCTTGACGCCCGCCGTCTCGAACGAGGCGGCCAGACGCGCGCCGTAGAGCGGCGCCACCGTGTCGTCGCTCACGATGGTGATCCTCGGCGCGGCCAGCAGCGGGCGCGCCAGCTCGCCGGCGCGGTCGATCAGGCCGGGACCGATGGCGATGTCGTAGGCGCGGCCGGCCAGGTCGACGCGGATGGTGCGGGGGGCATTCATGCCGAAAGTCCTGCTGTCTGGGGCTGCAGGTGGGCGCGGATTGCGTCGATCACCTGCTCGGTCGTGCGATCCACCGGCTGGGCCGTGGAATCGACCACGATGTCGGCCTCGGCGTAGACCGGATAGCGCTGCTGCATGAGGCGCGCGAGAATTTCCCTGGGGTCGCCCTGGCGCAACAGCGGGCGGTGGGTCCGCTTTTTCACCCGGTCGAACAGGACGTCGAGTTCTGCGCGCAACCATACGGTCAGCGTCTTGGCCTGCATCAGCGCGCGCGTTTCGGGGTCCATGTAGGCGCCGCCACCGGTCGACAGGACGCGGGGCGGCTCCTCGAGCAGGCGTGAGATCACGCGCCGCTCGCCGGCGCGGAACTCCTGCTCGCCAAACTTTTCGAAGAATTCCGAGATGGTGCAGCCGGCCGCACGCTCGATCTCGTCGTCCGCGTCGACGAACGGGAGGCCGAGTCTTGCCGCCAGCCGTTTGCCGATGGCGCTCTTGCCCGCGCCCATCAGCCCCACGAGGGCCACGGTGCGCGGCAAGGAGAGGGGGGAAGAGGCGTCCATGTCGAGCTGTGGCCTATGGATGTCGCCTATAACGCCCCCGGTTTCAAGCGACCGGTCCCGATGGTGGCCGTCTTCTCTCTCGGCAATTGCCGCTTGCGCGGGGGGCAGGTAGGTTGCCCGCGCCGTGCCGATGTTCCGTTCCAGAAACCGGTTCAGCGTGCCCACCCTGCGCCTCGGGCCCGTTGTGATCGTCGCCGTCTTGACCCTCGTGATTGCCGGGCTGGTGGCTCTTGCGGTCGTCGAACCGCGCCCGCCGCTCAGGCATTTCGAGATTCCCGTCCCCAATGAGCGTTTTGCGCGCTAGCTGCGCTCTTGTGGCAGCGACAGGTGCCGTGGGAAGGCTGTTCGCGGTCGACGACGCGATCGCCCGCGGCCTGTGAAGCGCAAGCCTCCTTTCAAGCATGCGCGCGAGGTCGAGGCCTTTCTCGAGATGCTGCAGGCCGAGCGTGGCGCCTCGAACAACACGCTGATCGCCTACGCCGCCGACCTGGCCGATCTCCAGAGTTTCCTGACCCGGCGCAAGCAAGGCCCGGCGACGGCCGACGCGACGGCGTTGCGCGCCTACCTGAAGTCGCTCGACTATCTCGGCATGACGCCGCGCACGGTGGCGCGGCGCCTCTCGGTGATGCGTCAGTTTTTCCGCTTTGTGCGGGCCGAACGGCTGCGCGACGACGATCCGGCGAGCACGCTCGACTCGCCGCGACTGGGCCGGCCGCTGCCCAAGGTGCTGTCGCGGGAGGAAGTCGATCGCCTGATCGACGCGGCGCGCGCCCGGGACACGGTGGATGGCGGCCGCATGGCGACGCTGCTCGAGATTCTCTATGCGGCGGGCTTGCGCGTATCGGAGCTGGTCAGCCTTGCTCTGTCGGCCGTCGAACGCGATCCGTCGATGCTGCTGGTCCGCGGCAAGGGCGACAAGGAACGGCTGGTGCCGCTGTCGGACCCGGCGCGGATGGCGATCGTCGCGTGGCTGCACATGCGCAGAGGCCAGCTCGCCGAAGGCCAGGCCTCCCGGTTCCTGTTTCCCTCGCGCGGCCGCACCGGACATCTGACGCGGCAGCGTTTCGCGCAGATGCTGAAGGAAGCGGCGCTGGGCGCAGATATCGATCCGGCCCGCGTGTCGCCGCATGTGCTGCGCCACGCCTTCGCCAGCCATCTGCTGGCGGGCGGCGCGGATCTGCGCTCCGTCCAATTGATGCTGGGCCATGCAGATATCGCCACCACCCAGATCTACACCCATGTGCTCGACGAGAGGCTGCGGTCGCTGGTCCAGGAGCATCATCCGCTGGCGCGGCGAAAGCGCCGGCCGGCCGGTTGACAGGATTCCGCGACCGGGCGACACCTGATGTTCGATGGCAACATACCTCGACTTCGAGAAGCCGATCGCCGAGCTGGAAGGCAAGATCGCCGAGCTTCGGCATCTGCCCAATTCCGGCGACGTCGACATTGCCGAGGAAGTCATGCGCCTGCAGGACAAGGCGCATAAGCAGATTCGCGCGACCTACGCCAGGCTGACGCCGTGGCAACGCGTCCAGGTCGCCCGCCACGCCGAGCGGCCGCACGCCCAGGCCTATATCGACCGCCTGATCACCGACTACACGCCGCTCGCGGGCGACCGCGCCTTCGGCGAGGACGCCGCCATCGTGGGCGGACTGGGTCGCCTGCAGGGCCGCAGCATCGTCGTGCTGGGCCAGCAGAAGGGCGACGACACCGATTCGCGCATCAAGCACAATTTCGGCATGGCGCGGCCCGAAGGCTATCGCAAGGCGCAGCGCCTGATGCGGCTGGCCGACCGGTTCAAGCTGCCGGTGCTGACCCTGGTCGACACGCCCGGCGCCTATCCCGGCATCGAGGCCGAGGCGCGCGGCCAGGCAGAAGCGATCGCCAGTTCGATCGAGACCTGCCTCGGGCTCGGCGTGCCGCTGGTCAGCGTGGTGATCGGCGAAGGCGGCTCGGGCGGCGCGCTCGCCATCGCCTCGTCGGACCGTGTCTACATGCTGGAGAACTCGGTCTATTCGGTGATCACGCCGGAAGGCTGCGCTTCGATCCTGTGGCGCGACAACGCCAATGCGCAGGACGCCGCCGAGGCGATGAAGGTGACCGCGGCCGACCTCAAGAAGCTCGAAGTGATCGACGACGTGATCCCCGAGCCGATGGGCGGCGCCCATCGCGCGCCCGACGAGACGATCGACGTCGTGGGCAGGGTGGTCGGAGAAGCCATCGCCGAACTCTCGAAGCTCGACGGCGACACGCTGCGCGAGCGGCGGCAGGACAAGTTCCTGGCGATGGGCAAGAAGGGCCTCTGACTTCCTTGTCGCTGCGCCTCAGCGTTCTCGACCAGTCGCCGATCCGCAAGGGCGGCACGCCGGCCGAAGCCGTGCGCGACACGCTGGAACTCGCCCGGCTCTGCGACCGGCTGGGCTACACCCGCTACTGGCTGGCCGAGCACCATAGCAGCGAGGCGCTGGCCGGTTCGACGCCCGAGGTGCTGATCGCCAGGGTCGCGGGCCTCACCGAGCGCATGCGTATCGGATCGGGCGGCGTGATGCTGCCGCACTACAGCGCCTACAAGGTGGCGGAGAACTTCCGCATGCTGGAGACGCTGTTTCCCGGCCGCATCGATGTCGGCATCGGCCGGGCCCCGGGCAGCGACCAGCACACCATGCGCATCCTGGCCGACGGCAAGCCCAACTGGAGCGATGCGGAGAAGTATCCCTACCAGGTGCGCGACCTGGTGGCCTGGCTGCACGACGCGCTGCCGCTCAATCACGAAGGCACCGGCGTCGTGGCGCAGCCGACCGGCGAGACGGCGCCCGATGTCTGGCTGCTGGGGTCGAGCGACGACAGCGCAGCCCTTGCCGCCCATTTCGGCCTGCCGTTCTGCTTTGCCCATTTCATCAATCCCGACGGCGGCGACGGCGTGACGCGCGCCTACCGCGCACACTTCAAGCCGTCCTCGATTCATCCCAGGCCGCTGCCGATGATGGCGATCTCGGTGCTGTGCGCGGAGACCGACGAGGAGGCCGATCTGCTGTCGCGCAGCCGTGAAGTCTGGGCGATGCGACTGCGCACGCTCGGCAATCCCGGCCCCGTCCCGTCGGTCGAGGAGGCGCTGGAAGCCGCGAAAGCGCCGGGCGCGGAGCGCTGGCTGCCGGCGCTGCGCCGCCGCTCGGTGGTGGGGTCGCCCAAGACGGTGAGGGCGGGGCTCGAGCGTCACGCGGCGGCCTACGAGGTCGACGAGATCATGGCGGTCACGATCTGCTACGATTTCGAGAAGCGCAAACGCTCCTACGAACTGCTCGCCGAGGAATTCAACCTGTCGTCCTGAGCGCAGCGAAGGACCTTGCGGAACGACCAAAGAACTCCCTGGCTAGCGTGAGATCCTTCGCTTCGCTCAGGATGACATGAGCCCTGCCAGCGGGAAGCCCTTGCCCTTGCCGTTCTGCGGGCGGCGCTTCTCGATCATCGTGCGGGCTTCGGCGGCGCGGCCGGCTTTTACCATCGCCGACGTCACGAGGTATTCGAGCAGGTCGCGTTGCGCGCGGCTGCCGCCCAGGCGCTCGTGCGTGGCGAGCAGGGGCTCGATCTCGCTGATCGCCCGCGTCCAGTCGCCCTGCGCATAGGCCTCGAAGCCGCGCGCCATCGGCGGCAGCAAGTCGGCCGTGGCGCCGGCCGGGTTTTCCGCGAACTTCGCCAGCGCGGCGCCGTCGCCGGCCATGGCGTAGGCCAGCGACGTGTGCATGTCGACGAAGCCCAGACCCGGCTGTCCGAACCATTTGGTGGCGTAGTCGGCGATCTCGCGCCACCGCCCGGCCGGCCGTGGTTCGCCCGCCATTTCGGCGCGCGCCAGGAAGGCCACGCAATCGGTGGCGACGTTGATCTGCGGTCCCCAGGCGACGGCGGGGCTCAGCGCCTCGTCATAGATGTGCCACGCCTGTTCCATCCGCCCGGTCTCCATCGACCACAGCGCCAGGTGCCAGCTGTTGTGGACGTGCATCAGGCCTTCGCGCGGATAGTCCTTCATCCACTCCTGCAGGAAGGCGAGCCCGGCTTCGCGCTCGCCCCGCTCGTAGAAGAGATGGCCGCGGATGTGCGCGGCGTGGGCGCTTTGCGGAAAGGCTTCGAGGGCCCCGTCGATGTTGCGTTGGCCCTCGTCGAGCTTCTGCAACTCGATCTGCGCGAAGGCGAGCTGCGTGCGGTACCACCAGTCGTCGCCATAGTATTTCTCGAACGGTTCGAGGAGGGCGAGCTGATCGACCTCGCGGCCGACCCTGCCCGAGAAGCCGATCAGGCCGAACACGCTGGTTGCCGGCGCCAGCGCCATGGCATCGCGCGGCCATTCCTTCATGTGCTCGCGGATGGCGTCGAGCGCGGCGGCGCCCTGGCCGGTCAGGATCTTCTCGAACAGGGCGATCTGGCTCTGCTCGCGCGGGCTGGCGCCGGCGGCCAGCTCCTTGGCACGTGCGAGCGGCGCCTTGGCCTCGTGTCCGCGTCCCAGCAACTGTTTGGCGCGGGCGAGCGAGATGTGGCCCAGCGCGAAATTCTCGTCGGCCTCGACCGCCTTCTGGAAGGCGCCGTCCATGCCGGGCGTGGCGGCCATCAGGCTCTCGACGCCTGCCAGGTAGGCGTCGCGCGCCGCGACCGATTGCGTGCCGAGTTCGTTGCCGTAGCGATCGTGCAGGCTGCTCATGATTTCTCCTTGCCCGCCGTGGGATCCCACATCGGCGAAGCCATGGTCTCTCTGAAATTCTCGAACATCAGGTTGAACGAGATGCTGATGCGCTCGCTCTCCCCGTCATTGGCCGGCACCGTGTGCTTCAGCCACGAGGGGAAGATCACCATGCGGCCTTCCTTGCTCGGCGCATTGGCGCCGTTGGCGGTGAGGCGGGTGTACTGGCGCGGCTTGGGCATGATCATCGAGGCCTGACCGCGCGGATCCTGGAACAGGATCTGCGAACCGCCGGCCGGGATCGAGACGTAATAGACGCCGCTCAGGTAGTTGTTCGGATGATGGTGCATCGGATGGTAGGCGCCGGGTGGATTGACGTTCGCCCAGCAGCCCGTGATCGCCATCGGATACTGATCGACCTGCAGGAAGCGGGCGACGCCGCGGCCCGCCGTCTCGACCAGTTTGGCGAACTCGGCGAAGGCGGGTCGCGTGTGCAGATCCTGCGGTGTCTGCCAGTTGCTGCCGGCCGGAACCTTGGGTCGCGGCGCGATCAGCCGTTCGATCTCGGCCTTGAGTTTCGCATTGAGGCTGGCTGCGGCGGCCGGCTGGAGGTCCACGATCCACAACGGGGTCGGGAAGATTTCCTGCACTTCCTGCTTCTCGATCATGGCTGCCAATATATCCTGCGATTGCCCGATTGTCCGTTAGGTGGTCCAATCGGCCGCATAATAGAAGCCAGGGAGAAAACTGCCGATGACCCTGTCGATCCATGCCGTGACGCCCGACTTCGTGGCCGAGGTGGGCGACGTCGCCCTGAACAAGGTCTCGCCCGAAGACCTCGCTGCCATCCGCGAGGCCTTCACCAAATATGCCGTCCTCGTCTTCCCCGACCAGGAATTCGACGACGACAGCCAGCTCGACTTCGCGCGTCATTTCGGCCCGCTGGAGACGACCGTCTTCAAGGCGCGCAAGGACCACAAGCTCCGCCTGCACCAGAACATGGCCGACGTCGGCAATCTCGATGCCGAGAACCGCATCCTCGAGACCGACAACCGCCAGCGGCTCTACAATCTCGGCAATCGGCTGTGGCACACCGACTCGTCGTTCAAGCGCCTGCCGGCCTATTGCTCGATGCTGCATGCCCGCTCGATCCCGCCGATCGGCGGCCACACCGAGTTCGCCGACATGCGCGCGGCTTACGACGCGCTGCCCGAGACGACGAAAGAACGCATCGCCGGGCTGGTGGCCGAGCACTCGATCATGACCTCGCGCGCCAAGCTCGGGTTCAAGGATTTCGACGACAGCGAACGCGTGGCCTTCGCGCCGGTGCCGCAGGTGCTGGCGCGCCGCTTGCCCGACTCGGGCCGCATGAGCCTCTATATCGCCAGCCACGCCGGCGCGATCCGCGGCATGCAAGACGACGAGGCGCGCCAGCTGCTCGACGAATTGACCGCGCACGCGACGCAACGCCAGTTCGTGCACGCGCACCGCTGGCGCGAGAAGGACCTGGTGATCTGGGACGATCGCTGCACCATGCATCGCGGCATGGAATTCGACGACCAGCGCTACAAGCGCGACATGCGCCGCGCCACCGTCTCCGACGTGGCCCCGACCTGCGAGCAGATGGGCCTGTCAGTCGCGGCTGAATAGTGCGTCACCCCCTCACCTGACCTCTCCCCCGATCGCAGGGCGATCGCACGTCGCCCGAAGGGCCGGTGCAGTTCACTTGTTCGCGTAAGAGAAAGGTCCCCCCGGATTCACAAACGAAGTGCAACACCAGATAAGGGTGTTGTCATGGGAAGCCATTATGGTCAGCTCGACCTCGACGAGCGCTGTACGATTGCCCATCTACGCAAAGCCGGGCAAT
>Ga0209702_10002640_pt1 | contig 30577 bp, 16 predicted proteins | sample FRY01_FD_187210 | JGI IMG/M metagenome (GOLD analysis project Ga0209702, IMG submission 187210) | Freshwater microbial communities from Lake Fryxell liftoff mats and glacier meltwater in Antarctica - FRY-01 (SPAdes) (version 2) | ecosystem: Environmental > Aquatic > Freshwater > Ice > Glacier... | reverse complement strand
AACATCACTTACCTAAGCTTAGTTTATGGTGGTGCGGGGTTAAAGAATATTATGCCAAAAACAAAATCCCGAGTGATTAACCTCGAGGTTCGTATTTATTCCGCGTCCGTTCATTCCTCGCCGAGTTCTTTTTGACCGCTGCAGACAAAAGATGTGTTTAGCCGCAACGCGGCGGCAAGTTGTAGCTATGGGCGCGAGCCTATGGTTTCGAGACGGCATCTTGCGTTTGAGTCCCGACGGGACGACACGAGGCGGCGGGTATTCATTTCGCCCCGTTTGGGGCTTGTCGCTGTCGGGACCCTGACCATGGACTTACGCCCATGGCTACACCATATCGTCCCGTTGGGACTGCGAACCAGAGCGCCGAAGGTGCGGCTCAAGATAGCCCGGGGTGGAGCAAAGCGCAACCCCGGGTAACTATAAACCCAATCAAATAAGCCCTGAAGGGGCGGACCATCCGCTAGCATTCAACATCCGAAACCTATCTGATCGTGCGGTTTTGGTCGCCCTTTCAGGGCTGGGAAAATTGTTCGGGCCAGATTCCTAGGGCGTTGCCCTAGGCTGTCTTTGGTCGCACCGTTGGCGCTAAGACTGAAGGCGATCATACGGCCGATATCCCAATAAAAGAGGACCATCACGGCATTGGCGGAGAGGGCTGCTTGGCCGCCGGGTTACTTTGGCTATCCAACAACAAAGGTGTTCTTATGCCGGCTGCCCGTGATCTGCGGCACCCTTGACCGGCGCATCTTCGCTACGACCCTGACCACGGGCTTACGCCCATGGCTACACCATATCGTCCCGTCGGGACTGAATCGCAGAAGCGAATGATGCGGCAGGTATTCATTTTCGTCCCGTCGGGACTGAATCGCAGAAGCGAATGATGCGGCTCGGTTCGGCAGGCTCTGCGACTGAGCCGGCAGGTATAGCTGGTGAGCTAGTCGAACCAAACTCCAAGGTGAACATAATTCGCAAGAAGGGCTTTTATTGAACGATTATATTTTATCTACCCGCACAAGATGTTTTGTCTGGTTCAACCATGTGAAGCCCCGCAAGCATGCCACACCCTGCGTTGATATCTTGCCCGCCACTATAACGCCTGACCACAGGTTGGCGAAGCTCTGCGTTGAGAGAATCGCGAAAGATTTTCAGCTCTTCCGCACTTGGTTTTAAAAACACTCCTGTAGGATCATTAACATCGATTAAATCAATTTTTACAGGCATTCCCGCCGTAAGGGTTGCGATTTCCTTTGCATCTTCAGGCGAAGTATTAATCCCCGACATCATCGTCCAAGCAAGCATCATTCGCACTCCGGAATATTCTTGATACTCTCGGACAGCACTCATAAGTTCTTCAAGCGAATGGGTGTTTTCGACTGGGATAAGGGACTTGCGTTTTTCAGAATTGGCGGAAGTGAGTGAAACAACAAGCCTATAGGGCTGTTTCTCGCGGGTGAACCTTCGGATTCCTGGAACAACTCCAACCGTGGAAATAGTAATATTGCGAGCATCAATAGCCAAGCCACAGGGTTCGCGCAAAATAGATGCAGCTTGAATCACTTTATCGTAATTCAGCATCGGTTCGCCCATACCCATAAAAACCACGCCACGCACCGGATACGAGGAATCTTTGCGAATTTGAATCACTTGATCGACAATTTCCCAAGGCTGCAAATTTCTGCGAAAGCCCATCTTTGCGGTGGCGCAAAAAGCACAACCCATTGCACAACCCACTTGCGAACTAACACAAACAACATATTTTTCCTGCCCCTTCACATGCAAAAGGGGGATGCGAACCGTTTCAAAAGGCACATCACCCTCGCCTTTAAAAAGGTACTTGGTAAACCCATCCCGCGGGGAAACTTGTTTTTCAATTAGTTCAAGTGAGGGAATACGGGTGGCATTTTCAACTTTTTTAAGAACCCGCCAAGAAGTTTGCTCCATTACCTTAGGAATTTCATTGAGGGCTTTTCTAAGAACCGCAGACTGCAGTTTACCTGCCAGTTTGGGATTAACACCTAAAGGCGCAAGCAAAACAGCAAGTTCTTCGCCTGTATGGTTCTTAAACAAAATGGTTGGGGATGAGTCCATGTTTCTATGCTAGCGGTTAAAATCTAGGTGTCATTACCCAGAACACTATTCTTTTCGAAAATACGATCAACAAAACTTATACAGTTCATATTATATTAACTAGTAATGCTTTAGTGGGCTTAATAATGGCCCGTTTATTAATCAACATCATACGGAGGATTATCCATGTCAGCAAAAGTAACACTTCCTGCCCCAGATTTCGCAGCCACCGCACTTGTTGGTGAAGAATTTAAGAACATTAAGCTTTCCGATTACAAGGGAAAGTATGTGCTTCTTTATTTTTACCCCCTCGACTTTACTTTTGTCTGCCCTACCGAAATCATCGCATTCGATGAAAAACTCGAAGAATTCAAAAAACGCAACACCGAAGTGCTTGGCGTTAGCGTTGACAGCCAGTTTTCGCATCTTGCATGGAACAAATTAGACCGCAAGCATGGCGGCTTGGGTGGCGTGCGCTATCCCCTTATTGCTGATCTTAACAAAAACATTGCAAGATCTTATGGCGTACTTTTGGAAGATGCAGGAATTGCTTTACGCGGCTTGTTCATTATCGATAAGGAAGGTATCGTGCGCCATCTTTTGGTCAACGATCTGCCTTTGGGCCGTAGTGTTGATGAAGCGATCCGCGTTCTTGATGCCCTGCAATTTGTAGAAAAGCATGGGGAAGTCTGCCCTGCCAACTGGCAACCAGGTGAAGCCACTATGAAAGCCGACCCTAAGGGTTCGCAAGAATATTTTCAAAAGACCAAGTAAGCGCTTTATTGTTGCACGACGGGCATGAAGTTATACCCTTCATGCCTATATTTTTAAATTGGCTGTGTTTTTTAATCTACAGGGTGAGAATCATGGCAGCCCAAATCATCGATGGCAAAGCACTAAGCCTCATCATTCAAGCTGAACTGGCACTTGATGCCTCAGCAATGCTCAAAGAAACAGGCACAAAACCCGGCCTAGCTGCAGTTCTTGTGGGCGACAACCCAGCAAGCCAAGTGTATGTAAGAAATAAGCAGAAGGCCTGCGAGAAGGCTGGCTTTGAAAGCTGGCTTTACAAACTTGATGCTAATTCAACTCAAGAAGATCTTCTTAATCTTATTCATAAGCTTAATCACGATCCCAAAGTTCATGGCATACTGGTGCAACTTCCCCTGCCTAAACATCTCAACACCGACCTCATTCTTGATGCAGTCACCACACTTAAAGATGTGGATGGCTTTGGCCCGGAAAACCTCGGGCTTCTAACTTCAGGCCGGCCTCGACTTCTTCCCTGCACACCCCATGGCGTTCTCGTCATGTTGCAGCGCTATAATATCCCCGTTGCAGGCAAACATGTTGTTGTTCTTGGCAGAAGTACCATCGTGGGCAAACCAATGGGTTTGATTCTTTTACAAAATGGCATCGATGCCACGGTTACCATTTGCCATAGTAAAACTGCAAACCTTAAAGAGATTACTAGGCAAGCCGATATCCTTGTGGCCGCTATTGGAAAACCTTGCTTTGTGACTGCAGACATGGTTAAGCCAGGGGCAGTGGTTATCGATGTTGGCATCAACAGGCTAGAAGATGGAAAACTGGTTGGCGATGTAGATTATGGCCCGGTGGCAACTATTGCGGGTGCAATTACCCCCGTGCCAGGTGGCGTTGGCCCCATGACTATCACCATGCTTCTTCATAACACTATACTAGCAGCCAAGTTACAGCCAAAAGATAAATAGGCTTAGGAACTTATAATCTAACGAAGAGCGCTGGCGCTTTTCCCACCATTTTGTTTACAATCTCTCTTTGCTAAACCAACGGATTAAAACTTAGTAGTTGATCCAGCAGCAAGGGAAATAAAAGCATGACGATTCTATCCCCTTACCTTCTGATACTTATGCAGTGGTTATCTACAACTGCAATGCAATTTCAATTAGAAGATGCACCCAAAAAAGTTGGCCCTCTTCCCAAACTTACCAGCGAAAGCAAACGCGAAGAAGCCATTAAGCATTATGGTTCTGGGTTGCTTTACGAAAAAGAAAATCGGTTACTCGATGCTTTAAGGGCTTTCGAAAAAGCGTTGGAATTAGATCCCGCTGCCCTTTCTCCCAGAAAATCACTCATTCCCATTTACATGTCGCTGGATCGAATCGAAGATGCCTTGGTTCAATGTAGATATGTTTTAGATCGTGATGATTCAAGTTTGGAAACTTTCGCACTTTATGCCAAGCAACTTGCAGCACTCGGAAAAGTAGAAGAAGTCACCGAGATTCTTGAAAAGCTTATCAAGAACCCCGCATCGAAAGATAAACCAGAACTAAGGATTCAAGTGCTTAGAGAACTTTCGCTGCGTTACGAACAAGCCAGCAATTGGGAAAAATCGGAAGAAAAAAGTAAGGGCGTCTCGGACATTCTTGAGATGCCCTCTGCAGAGGATGTTCTTGAAATTACAGCAGATTCCTATCGGAAACTGAAAGCGGAGAATTACGAAATGCTGGGTAGGTTGGCCCTAAAGCGCAAGGATACCAAAACAGCTATCGAATATTATTTAAAAGCCCAGAAGCTCGACAATGTAAGATCGGGCAGGCTGGGATTAAACCTCGCACAAGTTTATGCAAGCGAAGGAAAAAATGAAGAAGCCCTGCTTCGGGTCGATGAGTTTCTACAAACCCAACCTTTAGGAACCGAAGCCTACGAATTAAAAATCACACTGCAAAAGAAAATGGGAAAAGATAAAGATATCATTCCGGAAATCGAACTCGCATCCAGCAGAGATAATCATAACAATTCCTTGAAACTACTCTTAGCAAGGGAGTTGCGAGTTAAAGGCCAGATACCTCGAGCAGAGGCAATTTACGAAGAAATCGCTAATCAATCCCCCTCGACTGAAGTGTATCACGCCTTGTTTGATCTCTACCGCGAAAATAAAGAATCGGGTGCCTCCCGCGCTTTAACACGACTCGAATTTTCCATCCAAGCGGTTTCTCGCAAAGGGGGCATACCACCCGACCCCTCTCAGGCTATGCAGGTCAAAGCCATGCTGCTTGCACTAAAAAAAGATCCCGAGATGCTTCGGAAAATTTTAGACCAAGCCTACAATCAACTTTTAAAGGGAGGCAAAATTGGGTTGGAAACTAAGGTCGCACTGGGCACACTCGCTTCCAGAGCCTCAGAATTAAAAGCAGGCGAAAAACTACTCCTCGTTTCCCTTGCCGAAGCTACCCCAAACTCTGCCACAGAATCCGAAGTCTATTCTGGGTTGCTAAGAATCTATCGAATGGCACACAAGTATCAGGAAATCATTACGATTTGCAAAGAAGGCCTTGATAAAGCCAAAAATACCAGCAGGGTTCTTTTTCATGTTGAGATGGCGGGCGCCTACACCCATCTCGAAAAAGATATCGAGGCACTCGCAGCCATCGATCTTGCAATTAGTGAATCTCAAGATCGGGAAAAGCTGTTTTCAAAGCGCTACCGGGCAAGCTTACTTGCACAAATGGGCAAATTTCAGGATGCTGAAAAAGAAGCCCTTACACTCTTACGCGATTACGACCAACCAAGCGAAGTACGCGATATTCGTTACACCCTTAGCTCTATTTATTCTGGCATGAAGAATCATGAGAAGTCTGAGGCGTTATTGAAACAAATTCTGGAGGCAGATCCTGCAGATGCAACAGCAAATAACGATCTTGGGTACCAATGGGCGGATCGGTCGCATAATTTGGAAGAAGCTGAAAAATTAATTCGCAAAGCCCTCGACCTCGATCAAAAATTGCGCGACACCAGCAACAGGCTGACTTTTGAGCCCGAGAATGCTGCCTATATCGACAGCCTAGGTTGGGTCACATTCCGCAGAGGAAAACTAAAAGAGGCACGCCAAGAGCTTGAAAAAGCTTCTAATCTGCCTGAAGGGATGGATGACCCTGTAGTTTGGGATCATCTAGGTGATGTATATTTTAGCCTCAAAGAAAAGCAAAAAAGTCTGGAATCTTATCTGAAAGCGATAAACCTTTACCAAGTTGTTCGTACCCGTAGGGATGCAGAACGGGTTAAAGATATAAAACAAAAGATTGAATTACTGGAACTCGAGCCTTCTAAGAAGTAGAATAGCATCTTGTTGTTTTAAAAAAGGCTGCGCTTGTAATAGCGCTTGTAAGGAGGTCGAGGCAATGTCAGGCCACTCCCATTGGGCAAACATAAAGCATTATAAAGGCGCAGCAGATGCCAAACGAGGCAAAGTTTGGAGCAAGCTTAGTCGCTTGATTATCATCGCATCCCGGGCCGGGGGCGGTGATCCTATAACAAATCTTAAATTGCGCTACGCCATCGACAAAGCCCGTGCAATCAGCATGCCCAAAGATAACATTGAACGGGCAATCCGCAGGGGGACGGGCGAAGCGGAAGGCATAACCTTTGAAGAATTAGTTTATGAAGGATTTGGCGCAGGGGGAACTGCCATCGTGGTTGATCTTCTCACCGACAATCGAAACCGAAGCAACGGCGAAATTCGAAAACTTTTTGAAAAAGGTGGGGGCAACATGGGGGCACCCGGTTGTGCTGCTCATTTCTTCGATCGCAAAGGATTATTTGTTATCCTTGCAAAGGGAATCGATGAAGACAGCCTTATGTCTATCGTACTTGATGCAGGTGCAGAAGATATGCAAAATGAACATGGTAGATTTACTGTAACTTGCGACCCAGCAGCCTTTCAAAAAGTACAGGAAGCCTTGGCCAAAAAAAATATCCTCTGCGAATCTGCTGAAATAACTATGGTTGCTAAAATGAATGTCGATGTTGATGCAGAGACCGCTAGAAAAGTTACCCGACTTCTCGAAAACCTTGATGACAATGATGATACGCAGAATGTTTACTGCAATATGCAAATGTCTCCCGAAGTTTTAGCTGAACTCGAAAAGGAATAATCCACTCTTCATCAATAAAAAAGGATCGGGCCTACTTTGGCTCGATCCTTTTTCTTTTTATATAACTCAATCGTTAACTAATGATTTCGTGCACCACATTGCCATGCACATCTGTCAGACGGAAATCGCGCCCATCCAACTTGAAGGTAAGTTTCTGATGATCCAGCCCAAGTAAATGCAGCATCGTTGCATGAAGATCATGCATATGAACACAGCCATCAATTGCGTTGAATCCAAAGTCATCCGTTTTGCCATGCGTATATCCAGCTTTTACCCCGCCACCTGCAAGCCAAACCGTAAAGCCATTAGGATTATGATCACGACCTGTGCCATTGCGTTCAGAATATGGGGTTCTGCCAAACTCGCCACCAAACCAAACCAAAGTATCTTCGAGCAAACCGCGTTTTTTAAGATCGCCCAAAAGAGCAGCAATGGGTTTGTCTACCGCCTTGGCATGATCTGCATGCTTGGGAAGATTAGAATGTTGATCCCAAGCAGGGTTATTCGTGTTATCGCCATAGTTGACTTGAATATAGCGGACATCGGCTTCCGCAAGCCTACGGGCCATCAAACAAAGCCTACCATAGTTATCCGTAGTTGCATTCCCGATGCCATAATCATCCAGAGTGGATTTGGTTTCTCGGGAAAGATCTAACACTTCTGGGGCAAAGTTTTGCATCCTCCATCCAAGCTCAAAAGAATTTAATGCAGCTTCATAATCTTTATCAGCCTGACTTTTAACAGATTGTTCTGCATTAAGTGAACGAAGAAAATCGAGATACCTGCCTTGATCAGCAATTTTCATGGAGGGGTGATAAAGATTCTTGATGGTGGCATCCTTGGCAGTGATTCCAGCACGGCCAACCGCAGTGCCCTGAAAAACCGTGGGCAGAAAAGCATTGTTGAAATTCCTAGGGCCACCATTACCCATCGAAGGGCATAAAGTCACAAAGCCTGGAAGGTTTTTGTTCTCACTACCCAAACCATAACTGACCCAACTACCCATCGATGGGCGAATCAAATTGGTTGATCCAGTATGCATGAATAAAGTTGCAGGGCCATGGGCCACCCCTTCGGTTCGCATTCCATGCAACATGCAAAGATCATCAATATGCGTTGCAACATGAGGAAAAAGATCTGAGACATGGCGGCCCGTTTCGCCATACTGATTAAACTTCCACAAGGATTTCATAACCCGATGCTTAATGACAGTGCCTGTTTTGGCAAGCACCCGAGCATCGCGGAACTCTTCCATTTCGCCATCGCGTTTTTCAAGCAAGGGTTTGTAATCAAACGAATCAACCTGACTGGGGCCGCCCTGCATAAACAAGAAGATAATGCGCTTGGCCTTAGGTGCATGGTGAGGCAGCTTAGGGGCCAAGGGGTCGCCGGCCCGATCTTTAATTGCAGCTTTGGCTTGTGAGCCAGCAAGGCCCAGCAAGGCAAGGTTCCCGAATCCACAGGAAGTTGTTTCAAGAAATTTTCTTCGATTGAACATGCTAAAGTTCCTTAATCCTGTAAAGCCTGCCCTGCAAAAGCATGCTTGATATTAATGCAAATATCGAAAATCGAGGGTGCTAAACATGGCTTGGAAAACCAATGCCCATGCCTGAGGTTTCTCTTTTTCTGATTTTTCTTGTAGAAACGACAAAACCTTGGACTGCTCTGCGGGAGTTGGGGCCCTTCCCAATACCTGAAAATAAACGCTCTCAATTTTTTGTATTTCAGAAAGCTTGCTCTCTTTAAGTAAATGCAAAGCAGCTTCGTTCGATTTTTCAATGATGAAAGGATTGTTCATCAAATACAACGCCTGAGGTGCAATGGTACTAACATTGCGCTTTCCTACTACCAAGTTAGGATCGGGAAAGTCAAATACTTCAAAAATCTCGGGCAGGTTGTTCCGAAAAATCGGAGTATAAATACTGCGCCTGTAATCAGTAAATTTATACCCATATTCACTACTCGTGCCAGGGTTTATCGTCGAACCCCCCATCGCCAGATCCAACTTGCCTGATACCATCAAAATAGAATCACGGATCGATTCAACCTCCAGCCTTTTGCGATTCATATGGCTGAAGGATTTATTCTCGGGATCTTTCTGTTGGGCGAAAGTGCTTTCATCGGAAGTTTGCCTGTAGGTATGGGAAGTAACGATCTTGCGCACTAACTTTTTTGTAGACCAGTTATTTTTGATAAACTCCGCTGAGAGAAAATCGAGAAGTTCAGGATAGGAAGGCGATTCGCCGGTAGTTCCAAAATTATCGGCAGTACGAACCAACCCAGAACCAAGCAACCAACTCCAAGCACGATTGGTATAAACCCGTGCAGTCAAGGGGTTGGAATCATCGCCAAGCCAAAGGCCAAATTCTTTGCGACCACTTGCATTCTCAGGAATTTTAGGCGCATTGTTGACTTTAACTGCGGAAAGAAAACCGCGTTGGGCCAATGCCCCAGGAGTATGAATATTTCCTCGGATACAAATGTTGATGCTTACTGGTTTTTTCTCTTCTTCAACAGACATTGCAATTGGCCTAATTGGCCCTTTCGCCTTCAATTCTTTTAATTCAATCTCCATTTTCTTGAGTTCTTTAGCATCGACTGTATCACCCTTTAGAGTATTTTTGACGACTTTTTCAGCTTCCCCCAAAGGCAGAAATTGCAACGCATCAACCGTTACATGGCCCTTGGTATCCATGTTAGAAATCAGAACAAAGTTTTGCCCAGAGTTTTCAAATCTGAATTGCCCAAGGCTGACAAATCGCCCATCGATCGGCGGATTTTTCTGCATGTTAACATGCACCACTGTTTCGCCATCGCCATGAAAAATAGTCACAGGAACATCATCGGCCCTTGTAGGCCCAGCTTGATAAGCAAGCAATACCTCGTACTTGCCTGCCTTAGGGAATTCCGGGGTGAAACTAAGTGTAAGTTCGCCTTTGTTCTTGTTTTCATCATGCAGGTAACCCGTACCAATAAAGAAATTACTGAACTTTGAAACAGTCCATCCGCCAACTTTCTTAGCCTTGGTATCATCGATAACTATGCCATCCAAATCTTTTGGGTCGATGATTTTTTTTCCTGAATCAACCTTGGTTGTTATCTTCTTGAGTTCCTTGATTTTATTATCTAGAAGGGAAACTTTAGCATCGTGTTCATTGAGTTGTTTCTCGGTGCTGGCATCCAAGGGAAGTTTGCGATCCACCCATCTCGAAACATTATCGTGAATCAAGGTCTTGGTACTTTTAAAAATACCCGCAAGGGCATAATAATCATGGGTTGGGATGGGATCGAACTTGTGATCATGGCATCTTGCACAGCCAATGGTCATGCCCAAAATAGCTTTGCCCAAGGTATCAAGTTGTTCATCAATAACATCCATCTCTAAGAGTTTTTTGTCTTGTCGTTCGAAGTTTGTGGGGCCCAATGCAAGGAAAGAAGTCGCAATGATGTTATCTGCCTGCTCCCGATTATCTTTGGATGAAAGAAGATCGCCAGCGATTTGTTCAAGGATAAATCGATTGAAAGGTTTATCCTTATTAAAAGCTTGAATAACATAATCACGATAACGCCATGAATCTGGAAATAATGCGGTGCGACCCCCACCGCTTGATTCTGAAAACCTTGCGACATCCAGCCAATGCCTGCCCCACTTTTCGCCAAAGTGTGGCGACTTAAGAAGATTATCCACTAGCTTTTCATAAGCATCCGCACTGTTATCCAAAAGGAAAGTTTTTACCTGCTCAGGGGTAGGGGGTAAACCAATCAGATCGAAATACAACCTACGAACCAAAATTGCTTTGGAAGCTTCAGGGGAAGAAACCAGATGATCTTTTTCCAACCGTGAGAGAATGAAATTATCGATTTCATTGCGCACAAGATTATTTTTCACCACAGGAACTTTAACCTTGGCAATAGGTGCAAACGACCACCAGTTTTGCCCCTTCAAGGGATTCATCTCATTCTTTGCAATGTCAGCATTATTTTTGGTGCGGGGATCTGGGGCACCCATTTTTACCCACTGCGTAAGATCTGCAATAATCTCTGGGGGCAGCTTCCCTTTCGGGGGCATTTTCAAATCACCATCGTAAAGAATTGCTTTTACCAACAAGCTTAATTCGGGTTTTCCTGCAACAACCGAAGGCCCGGTTTCGCCACCGCGCACAACGCCTTCTTTACTATCCAAGGCCAAGCCGCCTTTAACTTTTTTATCTATAGCGCTATGGCACTTAATGCAATTCTCAACCAACGCGGGACGAATTTTCTTTTCAAAGAAATCAAAATCTCGGGCATCCTCTGCTTTCAGATTTTGAAAAGCAAAAACAACAACGCCCAGAGCCAGAACTCCAAAGCGGCACCCTGTTTTAAGCGGATAATTATGCATAATAAAAAGCAAAAGATGGCAGGTTAAAAATCGAACACTGAATCTATTTTGCTTCAATTTTGATGTTTTTACAAGGTACAAACCATCGAAACCTATTGTTTTTGATAAATTGCGTGTTCCTATCCTGCCCTTGATAAGCACCCTAATCGTTAAGCTTTACCAGCTTTTTCGATCTCAATAAGGGCTGCAAGGAAATGAACAGGGTCATCCTGTGCCCTAGCTGCGTGCTGCATTGGCTTGAAATCGCCTGCTTTACTGCACATGCCATAAAGCCCGGAAGCATTCAAGGTTTTGCCTGCTAACTCTAAAGCCTCTTCTGATTTTCCCAATTTTTCTAACAACTGCAAAAGAATTTCTGCAGGATAACTGCTGCCATCGGGTTCGTTTTCTTTCGCAATCGCCCTGAAATAATCCAAGTTTTTTTCAACTTCCTGGCCTGCGTTAATTTCCAAGTACTTCCCATAGGACTCATAAAGATTTTCGAAAGGCGGTTCGCTTTTGCCCAAGAATCTTGGTGAAAGATTTTTCCCGTACTCACATAGTTCCAACGCCATCTCCAACTCTTTACACGGTGGCAAATGAATGCTCATCTGTACCGCTGAACTTAAATGCGAAAGATCTATATGGTAATTATCTTCTTCAAACAACCAAAGGCGGTTGGCTATCAGGTTTTTGATTTCCCCCGCTTCTCCAACCGAGATTTTTTCAACCCCAGACTTGTTCCCATCATGCTTTTCAATTTCATTCCTTAACCTGATTGCCAATTCTTCATACAGCGCACGAATAAGTTTTTGCAGACAATATTCCCTCACCGCAGGCATCTGGGAAAAATCCTGACTTGTCAAAGTAGTAATTGCATTACAAAGCCCATAGCGTTCTAAAATCCAATCAAAACCTAAGGGCATGTTCAAGCCTTCATAAAATGCAAGCCTGATAGGGACTTCCATTTCATCTTCGGGTTTGGGCACCATTGCATCAATCACCGCTTTAATGGGTTCGGTCTCGCCTATCATTCGATAAAAATTCCAAGCCTGCTCAAGATTATTTTCCTTAAGAAATAACTGTGCGACATTTCTTGCAGAAAGCCTGATGTTATCTTCAAATTTTTCTTGTTTATCAAGCGGAATATCATTGGAAGGTGCAGTTGGAACAACATTTAATCCAAGCTCAAGCCTGCTTTTAACCAATAAAGTGTAAAAGAGCTTGCTGTAATCTTTCCGTGCAATCATTTGCTCTGCCAAATAATCGATCGCTTTTTTAACACCTTGGGTTTTAACTACCCCTTCAAGTTCACTAAAAATCACATCAGCCATGTTATCTCCAGATATAAAACCAATATCACTTCAGAAGATTTATGGTTCGCCTACAATAATGCGAACCTGATAAAATTTATTGCCCACCCCTTCAAACGGTCTACGCAAATTAAAAACCAAAACAACCTGAGAGGAAGAACCTTTTACGATGGGCGTAGCTTTGAATTCAAATTGCTGAACGATTCCAGCGCCCGGTCGGGATTGAGCCGAAGGCAGGGTTTTGGCTTGTTTAAAACTCAAGGGGCCATGATTAGGACCCAACAATTCCCATTGATACCCCGTCCCCGAATTCAAAGGCAGTTCAATTTTCAAACTGCTTCCAGATTTAAGCTCTACCTTGGCTGCCTCGAATACCTCAACCATCTCGTTATTTTTTGCAGGTTTGAAATCCGTATCTTTTAAAGTAACTTCCGCTCTTGCGAGCATTATCCCAGCCATTAAAATTAAAAGTACATTCATTTTCAGAACCCCGGCCTGTTTTAGTCGAAAAAGGCATGATATTAGAATAAGATTAAGGTAATCGAATCGTAAGTAGCATGAAATATAATTCCTTTGAATCGCAGGAGACTCTTTGTGCCACCTTTTCCCCCAAAACTTTGCTTCCTAAAAGCCTTGGGGCTGATTATCAGCTTTTTTTTATTTCAAGGCACACTTATAGCTGGCATCTACTATTCTCAAGAATCATTCAATGAACTCCCATCACAATGGCGTGGCCTATTAATGGATCAAAGGCAACTCAGGCAATTGGCAATTGAACCAAAAGCCAAGCAAGCCACTTCGGAGTTCCGAAAGAAATACCTTCAAGATTTATCGCGCCTTGGTAAACTCTCCAAAGAAAGAAAACTTCTGCCCGAAGAATTTGCAGACCTTGGGGCATTGTTAATACGATTGAATCAAGCACCCCTGGCCTTAGAAACCCTGCGAAAAGCCGACCGCGAATATCCTCAAAACTTTCGCATTCTTGCCAATCTCGCAAGTGCCTGGCAAACTTTGGGAGAGTTCGAGCGTGCCATTCAAGTCTCGGATCAAGCTATTACGCTTGCACCCGGGAAATACCTTAACGCAGAACGACTCCAACTCTTCTGGATCAAGCAATTGAAAAAACAAAAGGCCGGACAAAAGTTCGAGAACTTGTTCAACCTTCAATATGAATCCGCAGAAGGAAAATACCTATCAGGTGGAATTGATCCTTCGCAATTGAAAAACATCCCTGCAGATGCCATTGCCACAGTACAACTCTTAGCACTATGGTTTCCTGCAGATTCGTTTTTACTCATGCAACTAGGTGAAATCGCAAATGCCTCGGGAGATCCAGAGGTTGCCCTAAACATGATGGACGGATGTGTTACAGAATTCGGATTACGAGAAGGCATGTTGTTAGAGCATAGGCGTATCTTAAAAGAATATGTGCAAGGGCGAAAAACAGCGAAGGACGAAAAACATCAGGATCATAAAAACTGGTTTCTTCCCAAATCCATGCGCCCGTTTGCGCTCGATAAAATGGATCTCGATTTACCACCCATAAAAGCCAATGCGGTTAATTTACTACCTTGGTTGGTGTTGGCCCAAACGCAGGTAGATCGTAAAGCTTTGGCGCAATACCCCATGTATTTAAAACAATTGGAAAATCAAAAAGTGCAAATCGAAGGGCACATGCAACCGGTGGGTGAAGAGCATGAATCCAGCACCTTTTTACTTTTGGAAAACCCCGTGGGATGTTGGTACTGCGAAATGCCCTCGTTAAATGGTATGGTTCTTGTTGAACTTAAAGATTCGAAAGTCGTACGAATGAGCAGGCAGGCGCAAATCATCAAAGGAAAATTACAACTACGAAAGGATGACCCCGAGAAATTTCTGTTCACCATTCTTGAAGCAGAAATGCAGCAAGCGCCTTAATCATCGTTCTAACCAAATCAGTTTTTAAACTTAGAATCAAGGTTTTAATCACAAAACAAGTTTCTTTTATTTATGAACCCAGAAATACCTGGGTTGATGCTCATGCAATTTAAAAGAATGGGTTTAATGCCTAAGAATAGAACTTCTTACGAACCTTGCCAGCATACGACTGAATTTTTTCAAAGGCATGTGCGATGGCACCTAGGGCGGATTCCTCTTGAAGCAAAACTGGATGATGCAAGACGAGCATGTTTTCGTGAGCGTTTGCAGATTCAGGCAAAGGGCCCAAACTTTGCCAACGAGAAGGCGATCTGCTGACATGAAGGGCAGCAAAACCTGCGTCAAGTGCGATGCCTTCTGCCTTCATCGCAGGAATCAAACACTCACGATCCAAACCAAACTTTTGAGGATTCAGCCTTAGCCCTAATTTGTAAAAAGCATGTTGATCCAAATTAAATGCAGATTGAATGAGCTCTATTCCATTGATAGGATTAAGGTTTTTTTGCAACAGTTCCACCGAAGCGAATCGCAAAACATTTGCTTTCTTTAGATCTTCGAGTTGTGGAGAAAGAACGACGGCTTGAATTTCACTTAGTGGAGCCAACTTGCTACCTCGCAAAAGCAACATCTTGGCCTTCTGCGCCAACTCAGGTTTATTGGAAAGTATCGCCCCTCCCCTGCCCGCAGTGATCAATTTCGATCCCCCGAAACTGAGTACGCCAAAGTCTCCCCAGGTACCCGCACTTTTACCCTGTAACACCGCACCCGGGTTTTGGCAGGCATCTTCAATCACCCCCAAGCCTAGGCTTGAACACTTTGCCATGATTGTTTTCATATCTGCATTTCCGCCATGCAAATGTGAGACAATCACTGCTTTGCAACCAGCCTTAATTGCGTTATCAATACCTACCGCAGAGATTTGCCAGTTCGCAGGATCAAGATCGATAAGAAAAGGTTTTGCACCCAAAGCATGAATGGAAAGAAAATTTCCGGGGTAATCATAAGCAGCCATGCCAACTAAATCGCCAGCCTTGATGGCCAAAGCTTTCAAAGCGGTTTCGATGCCTAAGGTGCCACTCGAACAAGTGAGTACATAAGGGGAAAGAAATTGTTCGCCGATTAATTTTTCAAGATGAACCACATGTCCAGAATCATAAGAGGCCCAAGAGGCATCGTTCCAAGAAGATTGCAGGGCATGAAAAATCTTAGGGTCATGAATGGCAACGGGAGGGCCCAAGGGAAATGCCATATCTCCGCCAAGGAAGGCAGGCAAATCAGAAATCATGATAGCACCTGCAAGCTGTTATGGGCTGAAATAAGCTGGTTTTACCCGCATCGATTCAAAGGCAGCTTTGGGAATTAAGAACACATCAGAAAACTTGCCCGAAGTTGCAAAGTAAGATTTATCACCCTCTATTTTGCCAACTAAAAGCTTCTGACTTTCTTTTTCGCCTTGAACTTTAAACTCCACTTGGAGGGCACCCTTAGCGAGATCAAGTTCCTGCTCCGGTTTAACACCCAAGTTAAAAGAGACAAATTTTTCAGCTTTTAAAGTCGATAGTGCAGTCGCTAAAACTTCTGCTTTAACAGGATCTAATTTAAATCCTTCAGGGGCCTTTGCAATCCATGATTTGTCCTTGCGCTCGATCTCAATAGTAAAAGGCGTACCCAATAACGATTGCCAACCTATTAGCTTGATAGAATCAATTTTTGCAGAATCAAGTTTAGCAAACACCACCAAGTCCTGCAGTTCTGCTTCAAGCGCATTAGTAACAAAGCGATCAGTAATGAACACAAAATCACGCCATGCTTGTCTGGCGTAGATACCCGTTTTATCAGGTGATTCTTTGCCAAAGCCGTACTCAAAAGTCTTGGCTTCCTTATCTTTGCCCAGGGTGACAACCACTTTAATACTTGCGGGGTTCAAGCCGTACTCGCGGGTAAGTTCACCTTCAGGTGCTTTTTCTGCAACCAGTTTGTTGGCTTTAAGATTATTCAAAGCGGAAAGTGCATTTACAACCAAACTTGCGTCAGCGTTCTTGCCAGCTTGCTCGGGGGGTGAAACAATTTTCCAAGGATCTTCCTTTTTATCCCGACTAACTTCAAAAGTTTTACCCGCCCGGGATATGGAAAGCCTTGTTACATTTTCGCTAACATCCATCGATTCGTTAAACTTGGGAACAAAGGTATCCAAGTACGCCAACGGGCTTTCTTTTAATTTGTCTAATAAAATTTCAGGTACCCTGCCATAAGTGGTTTCCTTGTCAGCGATGCGTTTGAACACCACAAGGCCATTTTCCCGCTTACCAAAAATAATCTTCACACGAGGGTCGCCTGGCTTCAACGAAGGCTTAACTTCCTTCTTGATATCTTTCTTTTCATCTTTTGCCTTATCATCTTTTGCCTTATCGTCTTTTGGCTCTTCTTTTTTTGGAGTCTTATCAAAACCATCGATGTAAATTGAAAGCTCTGCAAGAGGCTTATCAAGTTCCAGATCCGAATCTTTAGCTGGCGCATCAAGGAAGGATTTAATCTGCCCTTTTTGGCCAAACACAGAAATCAAGTTTGTGATCGAAACTTCGTTAATTGCATCGGGTACATCTTTGCCTGGCCTGTATAACATCCAAGGCTTGGCAGGGTCTGTTCGCTGAAATTCAAGGTTGCCATAACTGTTTTTTAAAGTGATAGCATCGGGTTTATCAAGGGTGCCTGATTTTACGAGGGTGCGATCACGCAAGCCTTCGGGGTCTGCAGCAAGCCTCAACAGTGGTTCAATCGAGGCAACGCTAATGCGAACGATTTCTTTTTTGCCATCATCGAGCATTGCGTAAAATTTATCCTTGGCATCGCCAACTTTTTCTCCCACCGCAACAATCAACTTAGGGTTGCTGGTTTTATCGCCTTCTTCAACCCGCTCGATCGATAATTGCAAGACCTTATCCTTGGCAACATCCAACTTGTACTTGGCAAGGTCGGGGGTTTCATCAGAGACAAAGTCGTTATTTTTTTCGTCTTTGTATTCAACCTTAAGGTTGGAGATATTCATAAGCAAACCACGAACGCCTCCAGAAACCTTGAGGGGGTCAATATTTTCGCCACCATCAAAATCCGCTTCGCCATAACTTGCAGGCTCGACATAACGCCATTTGCTTTCGCCCGTTTGAGCAACTGCAACCGACTTTTTGCCAGATTCTTCAACCTTGAAAGATTTGATATCAGAAACACTGGGGCACAAAAGGTCTTTTTCCCTGAAAGCAACCTGAGGCTTGAACAAGCCATCGATGAGGGATTTTTTTACAGCAATAGGGCTTTTAGGATTATCAGAAGAGAGTACATAAACCACCGCACTTGATTCGCCCGGGCTGGTGTTTCCCACCTTCAAGCTGATGGTATGCTCGGAATCTTTTTTCTTAAGGGTAATGATTGCAGAAGGATCATCCAATCCCCACTGCGCCAAGTTAGAGGGGCGATCTGCTTCGGTATCGGGCTTGGCTTCGCGAAGTTGGCGAACAATTTCTTGGATCGCAAACTTGTCGGTTCTGGTAGACCGGGGGGCGGTCATATTCCAACGCTTGGTAGCAGGATCGAGTTCGAACACCAATTTCTCGGCAACAGGTTTCTTTCGATCCACTTCCACCCGATCCACATCATCTACAAGGATGGTGTTTTTCCCAGATCGCATCGAGGGGAAAATAAAGGCTGCAGAATCGACTGCACCCGGATCCATGAACAAGGCCAAAGCGAGGAGAATAAAAACCCCTGCAAGAAAACCAAACAAAATGTATGTAGTCTTAAAATTCATCGTAAAAACCTCAAGTTCAAACTAGCGCCTGCGAACAATCCAGATAGCCCCACCCAAACCAATCACTGAAAGAAGCATCATTGCAAGCGGAAGAAACTTCAGCCTGGTAACCGCATCCTCAGCAACATTAAATTTGTAATCCTTGCGTTCCTGACCTTTTGGCTTGGCCCCAAGATCTGATCGATCCCTTAACCATGAAATACTAGTGTTGAAAAGAGAAAGGCTACTTTCGCCAAACCTGCCATTGATGCCTTCATTGCTAGCCCAGGAAGCATCTCCAAAAACAACCATGCGAGGTTTATCTTCGGTAGGAGCCATGCCTTCGTGGCCGGGGATTTGCGCCAACGGGTCTGCAGCACCTTTTTCAATCACTGCAACAGCAACGGGCAATTGGCCACCATTGAGTTTTTGTTTGGCTTTGTTTTCATCTTTGCGCATTTCTGCAATCATTTCTTGAGGATTTGCACTCATGTCGGTTTCAGCCCATACGGGAATCCGCGGATCCGTCAGCAGGATTTCTTCTGCGCTAATGGGGCTAGGTGGCGCATTGGGAACCCGTGCCAATGGTTTCACAGTTCGAATTGCATCGAACAGAAAAAGAGTTGCAGAGCGACCCTTCAAGAACGCCTTCGCAATGGGATTGTTGCTTTTATCGGAAGCCATGATGGTCATAATGGAAGGCTTGCGTTCGTTAAGGGGGTTGTAAATTTGATCATCGACAACATCAACTTGAAATTCGCGCAGTAGCGCTTTCAGATTGGGCATGGGAACGACTTGTTTCTTCCCTGCAACTTGTTCAACTTCAACATCGAGCAGCAAAAGCAATCGGCCTTTTTTACCATCGGTGCCCCGAAGATAATTGCGAAGCGCATCAATCGCCTGTGGGGGCGGATCGAATCGGGGTCGAGCCATCACAACAACATCCGCCTCTTGGGGAATCTTTTTGATGTTTCGATCGAGAGTAATTTTATCTAGCTTGAAGTTACCTTTTGCAGTTTCATCCCAAAGAGTGCCAATGCCAGCAACCGAGCCTGGGTTTTTATCATCGATACTAAGTTCGCCATTGCCTTGAGTGAAGAACACCCCCGCTTGGGATTTGCCTTCGGAAAGGAAGGTCATGGTTTTGATAAGTTGGGCTTCGCCAAGGAATTGGAAACTTCCCCCATCGGAATCGGGTCTGCGCGGATCCTGCTGTGGGATGGAGTATAGATCGGGATATTTGATAAAGTCGTAGACGGGTTTTTGATCGCTGCCATAAACCACGAGCAAACCAAGGGAATCAGGGATCTGGTATTTTTCCTGCAGTTTGACAAGTTCTTGAGCATCGATATCGCGAGAAACAGAAGACCAAGAGATCTTTTTGGAATGCGTCTTAAAGGTTTCAAGCAAAGTTTCTGTTTCGACCGTAATAAGGTTATTACCCGGAAGAAGGACATAAACTTTGACGGGCTCTTTTAAATTGGAAAGAAAATTCTGGGTACTTTCGCTGATGGAATATAGGCCGGATGCGGTGAAATCAAAAGTCCGGTTGAAGAAATCTAATTTGCCCATGGGAACATAAGCAAGAACATTAACAACGCCCAGCACGGTAAGCAAAAGCATACCTGTAAGAAAAGCATTAGTGCCATATAGAAGGCGCCTAAGCCCAACGCTAGATTTTTCAAAGTTTTTAGCGAGCATGACGCTGCCAAACATAAGGGCAAGGCCACCAAAAAGAAGGGCGGCACAAAAAAGAACAGTGTTGGGGTTTTTGCGCCATTCGGCCAAGCCACCACCAAAGATGGCACTGAATTCCATAAGGGGAAGAAAGAGGCCAAGGATTGCGGTTGCGAAACCAATGCCACCACCGAGGAAAATAAATCCGATGCGGAGTGCGTTTTCTGAAGAGGTTTCTTCGCGGTTTCGGTTACCCAAAACAAAGCCAACGCCTGCGCTGAAAACAGCAAGCGACCCAGACCAGATAATGTAGGCCATCGCAGGGCGGCCCATCCTCCAGGAAATAATCCCACAGGTCAGGGCGAAAATGAACGCCATCAAGAATGCGCCAAAATTCATCACGATCGGGTTTTTCGACAACCCACTGATCAATCCATTATTCATGTTATTTGACTCGCTCATGTTTACTCTAAAATCCCTTACTTCCATTTGCGCGATTCCAGCACCTTCGTTGTAAGGAAGAGCCAGAAAACTGCCAAGGATACATGGAACAACAAAAACTTGGGAACCAACTTGCCTTCGAGGGTGGTATTCCAAACATCCAGATAAGAAATATGCATTAGAATCTGATACCATGGACTTCCTGGGGTCTGGCCAAAAATTCGCTCACGAATAATCGCAACGATGAAAAGCCCCAACATCCCTGCAAAGGTTAATACGCCACTAATAATCTGATTTTTACTAAGACTACTAAAGAACAAACCCATCGAAATGAATGCAGCGCCGGTGGTACACAACCCAACAAAAAAGCTAATCAACGGCCTATAATCGAATGCAGGCGCACCCGACAAAGGTAATGCCAAAAGATATAATCCAAAAGGCGCCCACACTACCAGATACATTACAAACCCTGCAAAAAACTTACTCAACACAATGGTGTATTCATCCACAGGCGCAGTAAGCAAAACCTCGATCGTTCCCGATCTTTGCTCTTCACTTAAAAGCCTCATGGTGATCGCAGGAACAATAAAAATGATTGCAAGCACAGGAACTAGATCGATCACATAGTTTCGAACAATCGGTTCAATATTATTGCGAGATACACTCAAGCGGTTGATGAAATCTACATACCCAAACCAACCCGCAACCACAAAACCCAGCAGCACAAAGTATGCAATTGGCGAAAAGAACATCGAGCCTAATTCTCGTTGCGTAAGCACTGCCAACTTGCTATCCGAGGAAACGAGAGCAGCAGTTACAAAGTAAAGTGTTCCAAGCACCATCAGAAGAAACCCGCCCGGAATGAAAAAGTCTGCAGGGCGAACTTTGATATACCCAAACGAATACAAGAAGGGAGGCAAAGCCGAACGCAACAGCGCGTAAACAAGAAGAATAAGTCCGCCCCAAACAGCCAATCGGGCAACCTTATAAGTGAAGTCATCACTCATCCCTCTGCTACCTAAATAGGAGGCCAGAAAGAGCATTCCAAAAAGCCCTGCAACGAAGAATTCAGGAAGAAAAGGCGAAGAGCGCAGGTTTTCAGGGCCAATCAGACAGCCTGTAATTCCCACCACTGCACTGATAGAACCAACCAATCCAACGGCACTTTTGGCCATCCCCGCTACCAAGGCATTGGTTTCATGCCTAAGAAAAGCCAAGATAAATAGTAGCGCCATTATGAAAGCTAGGCAGCCCAATCCAAACAAACTTGGTTTGCCAAACAAAGGCAAAAGAAAACAGAGTGCGCCCATCAGCAATAGCATGTACCCGAAAAGCATGTACGCTCTTCGGAATTGTAATTCATAATCAAAAGCTGCATGAAAAAGCAGACTTGAAATACCAATAGCCATTGCAAAAGCAGCCCAGCCAGAACCAACACTTGCAACCCTACCAGAAAGATTAAGGGCCATTGCCAAGCCACCAAAGATCGTCAAGGCTGCGCCTAGGCATCCTATAATTCTGGCCAATGTTGGCTGGTCTGCCACCATTTCAGAAGGCCCGTAATCTGCACTTGCCTCGTTCTTATATTGCACCAATGGATCCATCTCCTACCTCCAGACAAACCTGTCGACTAAATGTATTAAGGTTGCAAAACGCCTGCGCAACCTAGAGTTTTATGGCTTGGGCCCCGCATTAGACTGAAGGGCATTTTCATCTTGATTGTTGATTTCGTTCCATTTGTCTTGAAGATTTTTACGCCTTTGGTCAAGCTTGCGTAGCGACCAACCACTCTGCGAAATCCGTTGGTAAACCGCTTCGCGAATATCATGGCTTTCTGCGCAACGAACATCAAAAGAATTGAACCCCTCGCCTAGGGACTTATGAGCGACATGGATGACACCTTCAAGCGAACGAAGACTATTTGCAATTTGATCTTCTGGGCCACGCGCCTCGATTTGAACAATCGTTGCAGCTTCCATTTCGGAAATCTTGCCTGAAAAAGCCAGCCTTCCCCTGCGCATGATCAACACACGCTGAACAATCGTCTCCACTTCAGAAAGCAAGTGCGATGAAAACACAATAGTATGATTCTGCCCGAGTTCTTTAAGCATCTTCAAAGTCTGTACTTTTTGTTCAGGATCAAGGCCATCCGTAGGCTCATCTAAAATCAAAAGTTGGGGATCAGAAAGAAGAGCATCTGCAAGGCCAACGCGTTGCCTATAACCTTTGGAAAGCGTTCCAAGAAGCCTTCTGCGAACTTCTAACACTCTGCATTTTTCAAGCACTTTTTCAATTTGGGCTGTACGAATTCTACGACCAACCCCTTTTAATCTAGCTCTGAAGCTTAAATATTCCTCCACCCGCATCTCGGGGTAAAGCGGTATGCTTTCAGGCAAATACCCAATTCTTTTTCGTACTTCCAAAGAATCATTCATGACATCAAAGCCTTCGATCCTTGCTATACCGTTAGTTGCGGGTAGGAAAGTCGTAAGGATGCGCATGAGGGTGGTTTTTCCTGCGCCGTTGTTTCCAAGCAGGCCGACAATTTCGTTGTGCTCAACTTGAAAAGAAACATTTCGCACTGCATACACAGGGCCAAAATATTTTGAGAGGTTTTCTACTTCGATCATCATTGAACCATTTACTCCGAACCTAAGCCTTACAGTTAAATCCTTTAAGCTTCACATCTTAAAAGAGTTTTCTTGCAATAGCGACTCAATTCTTCTTTATCAATGAATATGTAATCATCTTTACCCCTAGGGTCAAGAACCTAACCAAGTATTTATCTTAAGTTATTATAATAGGACTTACGCAGTTGGCGTATCCACTCTTTAAAACCAAGGGTTTGCCCTGAAGGCCCGAACGGCATTTTAGAATATCATTGCTTTGAGACTAACCCAGTTAATTCCAGTTCTAAAACAGTGCTTTTCAAATACCAAAATAGCTTGCATCTACCAGCGAATTTAATCAGGTGTTTTGATTACCTGCTTGGCAAAAGCTGTATAGCAACCGGATTAGGCATCGTGGGCAATTGGCATTGCTCCTATGATTGGTTGGGTACGCTCTACTTCCAAAATTGTTGCGTTTAATGGTTTGGCTATTAGAAAATTAATGAAATCGTTATCAGTTACTTTTGCCTTGCTTATAGTTGAAAGTTTAATTAAATCGGCCATTCTATAGGTACGATCATTTTAGCCCAACTGCGTAAGTCCTAAGTAATTGATCAACCAATGGGCATGATTGTGAAATTTAATCGTACTTGTAATTTAAAATGGTTGCAACGATTCATCGTTTTTTAAAACAAAAAACACCTTCTGATTCTTTTTGAAGGTCCATCCTAAAAAGGGTATGATGTTTAAGTGATTTAGATTTCTAAAAGCTGATAAGGTCGAATTCAGTATGCCCATGAAAATTGAAGATTGCATTTCCAATTGGCAAAACTCTCTCCTAGACACCAGCAAGCGAAATCGTCTCATTAAATTTTCGCACGGCCGTGCAGGTATGTTTTTAATTTCACCCGAGTTACCCCAATTTTGGGAATTGATAAACGAAGAAAACCTAAAAATGCTTTTTCCTTGGAAAAGGGACCTGCTGAAGATTCGTCATGAAGATGTGGAAGCCTGGGAAGAGTCTTTGGAAAGATCGTCGCAATCAACTAAGCCAACAACGATTACCAAGCAGAGTATTTTACCAGACAATCCGGATGCAACCCAAATCATGCGTATTGCTGAGAAAAGGTCGCTCTACGAAAAGCCTCAACCCTCCAAGGAATCTCAATATCCAACAACAATTGCTGAAGCAACAAAAAGGGCGAAGATTTCTGATCGATTGAAACCCAATCATATCCTCACGGAATTCACCGATCGAAAATTAAACGCTAGTCTCTTAAAGCTAAGTCGAACTGCATCAGAATCTGAACAAGAGCATGGTTTATCAACTTTATTTTTGGCGTTTGGTTTTCTTAAATGGTACGAAAGCTTGGATAGCAACGAACCGATTTACTCGCCCTTGGTTTTGTTACAGGTAAAACTGGAACGGCAGGCAGTGGATGCCCCGTGGGAAGTTTCTCTGGAAGAGGACGACCCAGCAATGAATCATTGCTTAAGGCAATTGATGGAAAAGGAATTCAGAATCAAATTGCCTATGCAGGAAATTAGCAGTGAAGAAAACAATGAGTTGTTTCCAATTCTTGATTATTTTGAGCAAGTTCGAACTTCCATTAAATCAATGCCTAGGTGGGAAGTAACCCAGGGGATTGGCTTGGGTATTTTTAATTTTCAGAAACTTGCGATGTGGGAAGATTTGGAAAAGAATGCAGGGCGTATTGCACAGCATCCACATTGCTTGGCTATTTCTGGCATTCAAGGAACCATGGCGGATTTATGTAGCGATCCTGTTTCAGCTCAAGATTTGGATGACAAGGTTCACCCCAAGGACAATCATCAAATTTTGGTGGCTGATAGCAGCCAGCAGGAAGCTATCGAACAAATCAAGCGTGGTGCGAACATGGTGGTTGATGGCCCCCCTGGAACTGGGAAAAGCCAGACCATTGCAAACACCATTGCGGAACTTATTGCGCAAGGGAAAACAGTTTTGTTTGTAAGTGAGAAGACCGCTGCTTTGGAGGTTGTGAAAAAGCGCTTGGATGAAAGAGGGTTAGGGGATTTCTGCCTGCCTTTGCACAGCAACAAGACCAACAAAAGAGAGATATTGGAAAACCTTCGTAAATGTTTGGAGCAACCCAAAGAAAAGCAGCACGATTATTCTAATGATCACGACCAATTGTTTGCGTTACGAAAAAAGTTGAATAATTATGTTCGTGAATTACATAAGAAACGCGTTCCTCTAAACATCAGTGTGTATGAAATACATGGCCTGCTCGCAAAAATGGATGATGTTAAAATCAACTCTAAATGGGCACCTTTGAATATTGATTCAATGGATCAGGAATATTTAAGGAAATCAGTCGAGATTCTTGAAACCCTCCCGAAGTTTCAAGCTATATTTGCGGACTACAAAATCCATCCATGGCATCAATGTAAATTCAACACAGTCAGCCAATTGGTTATGATGGATCTGGAAAACCATTTAGAAAAACTTACTGAGTATTTTGCTGGAATCATAGCGATAAACGCACAACAGATCCTTGGGGTTTCAGAACAAATACGAACCCCTACCGAATTAGTAACAGGAATGGAATTAGCAAGAAAAATTTTGGCAGTGCCATTGTTGCCTTGGGAATGGTTTAACAAATCGCCGTTGAAGATGGGTAAAATTGCAGGGGAAATATTCGTATCAAAAACGCAATTGGATGAATCAGAAAAGAATCTAACTTGTTTTGAAAAAAGCTTCAAAGACCAGATTGTCCCTGAAAAAATCAAAGAACTTATTCCTAAGTTAAACTTAACTGGGGAAGGTACTTCAAACAGCACGGAATCCTTTCGAACAAGAATTGAAGATTTGCGAAAAGCATTGGCGCTGTATCCAAAAGTTCAGCAAGATTTGATTCTGATTATTAAAGCTTACAACGAAGCAACAACAATTTTACAAATAACAGCCCGATACTCAACAGCGCAAATAACTGAATTTTCTAGATTCATTAAATTTCTTTCAAAGCGCCAACCAATACCTGAAGGTTGGTGGGATAAACAGAAGCGAGCGGAATTAACAGGAATAGCAACGCGTGGCGCAAGTTCTCAGGTTGCAATCAATGATCTGCGCTTGAAACTCATTACAAAAATTTCTCTCGATAAAGCAACAAATAAGGAATCTGCAGAAATTATCCGGGAAGGTCTTTTATATGGTGGCAGTTGGTGGCGTAGGTTTTTCCCCAAGTGGAGGGAGTTGCGATCAAAAATTTCATCTTGGTATTTGACAAGAATGCCGAATCTACCAACAGTGCTTGCGGATCTTACAGATCTTGAAGAACTTTGCCGACATGAAGATTTGGTAAATCAGTTAGTTTCAGGTTATCGTGATTTGTGGATTACATCCAAAGATGGATCTGTAGATTGGCAAAAAAATATCGAAGAGTTGAAACATCAAGAAAAAATTGAAAAAGTATGTAAATCAGAGTCATTGAAAAACAAGCTGGGTAGCAATGGTTCGCTCGATCGAAACGCTTTGGGTCGCCTCGGTGAAAACCTTGCTGCGACCATGGAGCTGTTTGTAAAAGAGTGGCCAGATCTTGCATGCATATTTTTACCTGATAAAGTTTCAAAAAGCTTGGAAATTTCTCCTGCTCAATTATTGGAAAAACTTCAAGTTGCCGAGATTAAATTAAGAATCGAACTCCTTGCATGGGAAGAAATGATTCCCCAGTTAGGGCCTAAATTAGATATTAGCACCGGTGAATTAAAAGACAAATTCACAAAACTTCAGGTTTACGCAATATTACGAGAAAGTTTAGCGAAATTGGTTGATGAGTATAAACCCGAATCAAATGATTGGAACTGGCTTCAGCAGGACTGGAAATATCTTTCGGCCGCAGGTAAATCCCTTGAAGGGTTTATCAAGCAACAGCCGGAACCTTTAAACGAAAAAATCATCAATGTTCTGCATGACAAGACTGCTCGCGAACTTTTTGAAAAGACACTTATCGAAACTGAAAAATTAGACTCAAAAGGAATGCAAGATTCACTGACTTATCTATCCAAGAGTGTGTTTCCTTTTGACAAGCCATCCTGCTTTGGCAAAGTTATTGATAGTCTGGATATAGCCGGCCTTGGGCAATTATTTTCTAAACTTGGTGATCGGATTGATCAATTAACGGAATGGGTTCAATTTAAAAAGATCTACCTTGAAGCTAAACAACTAAATCTGAAAATAATTGTCGATGAAGTTTTAACGCGGGAATACCCTGCGGGATTGGCTGCAACTATTTTTCGCAAACGGTTTTACAGCCTTCTTGTTGATGAATTACGAGATCAAGTTCCGGAGCTGAATGACTTTACCACCGAGGATCATGAATCGAAAATTAATCATTTCAACAAACTTGATCAAGGCAGCATTTATCAGGCTTCTTCTGAAATCCGAATGCAGTTGTTGAATTCACCTCAAAGGCCTTCAATATCAACACTTGCTCCTGCAACTTCTGAATTGGGAGTGTTACTGCGTGAAACCCAGAAGAAACGCAAGCATCTTCCCCTGCGAAAATTATTCACCCAGATTCCAACTATTTTGCCAAGGTTAAAGCCATGCTTGATGATGAGTCCATTGGCGGTAAGTACTTTCCTGGGTTCTGCCGATTGGGAATTTGATGTCGTTATATTTGATGAAGCTTCCCAAGTTAGGCCTCATGATGCTATTTGTGCTGTTTGCAGAGGCAAGCAATTAGTGGTCGCTGGCGATCCCAAGCAATTACCACCAACCAACTTTTTTGAAAAAGTTGCATTTGATGATGGGACAGAGGGCGATGGTGATGAAGGAACGGAATGTTTTGAAAGTCTGCTGGATGTATGCCTTACCTTGGGGATGCGACGCCAGCGATTAAAATGGCATTACCGAAGCCGCAAAGAGGGGCTTATTGCATTCTCTAATTATCACTTCTACGAAAACTCCTTGATTACTTTTCCAAGTGCCTATGAAAACTTCAGCAACCCATTGGACTTTACTTTTCTTCCAGATGGAACCTTTGAAAATAATGTCAATGTTTTAGAAGCTAGGAAGATTGCAGAAATGGTCATGGAGCATTTCCAAAAATCTCCTGACCAATCTCTGGGCGTGATTGCTTTTTCAGTTTCACAGCAAAATCGAATATTGGATGAGTTAGAAATACAAAGGCGAACGCTGCCACACCTCGAAGAGTTTTTCTCACCTGAAAAGCCTGAACGATTCTTTGTAAAGAATCTTGAGAATGTGCAGGGGGATGAAAGGGATATGATTTTTCTAGGGGTGGGTTACGGGCCAAATAGCGCAAGGAAAGTTTTCATGCGCTTCGGGCCGCTTAACCTCAAGGGCGGTGAAAGGCGCTTGAATGTGGCTGTTACCAGAGCCCGGGCAGGTATGAAAGTCATCAGCTCCATGATGCCAGACCAGATCAACCTTTCTAATACAAATTCCTTGGGTGCGAAATTATTACGATCCTTCCTGGATTATGCCGCCAGAGGAACCATCGCTTTAAGTCAGGCCATCACATCAATAGGGACAGGATCTGCCGACTCGCCCTTTGAAGAAGCGGTATGCGATGCGTTAACCCAAAGGGGATTAAAGCTGCAAAAGCAGGTGGGATGTGGCGGGTTTCGAATCGATCTTGCGGTATTGGATGACCAAGTTGAAGGCAAATACCTTCTAGGGATTGAATGTGATGGCGCAACTTATCATTCTTCCGCAACGGCCCGTGATAGAGACCGTTTGCGCCAGCAGGTTTTGGAAGGATTGGGTTGGAGCATTTGTAGAATTTGGTCAACGGATTGGGTACAGAATAGGGAAAGGCAAATTCAGCGGGTGCTCGATGCATTGGCAAGAGTGAGAAATGGATCTTATGCCAAAATGCCAACTTCGATACCCGTCAAGGAAACCAATCCACCGGTTTTGCCGGAAGAGGAAGAAGAGGAGATAGAGCAGGGGTTTGATTTTAAAAGTATTGATGATGTTCCGCAAAGTGTCATCCTTGAACTGATCCAAAAAACACTTGTAGAGTGTGGTGCAACGGAACGGATGGATCTGATGAAAACCATAAGCCAAAAACTTGGTTTCAAGCGTTTGGGTACTAATATTGAAAAGAAAATAAACAAGACATTATCACGCCTATTGTTGAAAGGTCGATTGCAAGAGGATTCAAGCGAAAAGCTATCCTGGCGATCTCAGGAAAGTTGGATTCAGCCTGAAATTCACGAATGAAGAACATTGATGGTAATTAAATCGTTCTCACAAGGCGAAGCCCATCGTTAAATAATTCCTCTGACGGGTCTTCCTGCCACCGACTTGAAGAACGGACCTCAAACGCTACGCCATCATTATCCCCGACCCGCAACACACGCCCATCTCCCGTTGCTGGCCCCTTCGGATCTGTTACCGCTTCCGCTGACTAATCCCCATACCAATCTTTACACCACTCCCTCGTGTACCCATGAATGTTGTATAGCCCAAACGCATTTGGTTTGTATCTTCCTATGGCAAAACCACCGCCATACATTCGTGTCCGTTCGGTGAAGTACATGTGGCAAAAAGCGAATTCAATCAGGTTTTTGATTACCTGATTGGCAAAAGCGTGTGAAGTTGATCTGCAGTAGTAGAGACAACCAAGCCCAGCGGCCCAAATTGATAATAGGGGCGGTGGGGATTCTTTTCTGTTTTTTGTGTGCAATATTATCTGTTATTAAAGCGGCCCCAGCGAACGCAGTCGCTGGGCTTTTCTATGTGTGTATTTGTGTGATTAAATAGATGGATAATAAAAGGAAGATAAACAAAACCCAGCGACCTCCTCATTGTTAACAGTGGCGGTGGGGATTCTTGTTATCCTTCTAAGGCAGGGCATTTTTATTGAACCTCATATTTCACAAGCTGAGTTTGTTTATTTAAAATCAACTACACTTTACCTGAATTACTACCCTGTTTTTAAAATTTTTCCACTTCGTGGAAGCTCTTTAAATACAAATACAAAGGCCAAAAATCACAAGGTGTAAAGCAGTAAAGAACCAAGCAGTAATTACGGAGTCCTCGCAAGACGGAACCCAACAAGGAAGCTCCGGTCATCAGGCGAGAGGTCGTAGCGGACAGCTGAGCGGGAATTCCTAGCATTATTGCCGAAAGACCCACCACGCAACACACGGTATTTTCCAGAGGCTAGGCCCTTTGGGTCAATTGCGGCTCCCTTACCATAACCACCATACCAATCCTCACACCACTCCCATACATTCCCATGCATATCATACAACCCAAAAGCGTTTGCTTTATAGCTTCCTACTACTACCGGTTTTATCTTACCCTGTTCATATTGGTTTCCTAACTCTTTAAGACTAATAAAATTATGATTCCAGTTCGCATTCTTAGGTGTAATATTAGCACCAAACGAATAGGCCGTTTTTGTTCCTGCCCTACAAGAATACTCCCATTCTGCTTCTGTTGGTAACCTATAACCGCCCTTGGTTTTCTCATTCAACTT
>Ga0209702_10002635_pt1 | contig 30634 bp, 78 predicted proteins | sample FRY01_FD_187210 | JGI IMG/M metagenome (GOLD analysis project Ga0209702, IMG submission 187210) | Freshwater microbial communities from Lake Fryxell liftoff mats and glacier meltwater in Antarctica - FRY-01 (SPAdes) (version 2) | ecosystem: Environmental > Aquatic > Freshwater > Ice > Glacier... | reverse complement strand
TGGCCCTTGCCGTAAATGGCACGGACACGATCGTCGCCGGGGCCTTCACCGCCATGACAACCCCGCCCGTCCTGCAAACCGTCCTGAATCGATTCGCCATCTTCCGCAACTTTCTATAAGGAAAATCAATTATGAACTACAGACTTATTCATCAAGATTTCGCACATCATCATAGTGCCACACCCATTGAACAAATTGGCAATTGGCAAGTTTACGCCGAAACAGACGTTGCCGCTGGTTGGCCGCATAACGGCGTCCGCCTCGCGATGGAAATGGACGAAGATCAACTGGCCGACCTCCGCAAGAGGGACAAGGCGTCGTCTGTTGATCCAAAACCGTTACCAAAATTAGAAACAGAACCTGATTTATTAAATTAATGTTTTAACAATAAACACTAAAACAACTATTTGCTTCTGAATATTTAAACAAATAAAAATATTATAACTATTTAAAGTTATAATTTTGGAATAAACAAATATGCTAGAAAATTTAGAAAATATCATCAATGAAGCAAAGTTAGTAAAAGAGGCGGCTTTTAAATCTGCTGAATTTTTACTTCAAGAAAAACTTGCTTCAGAGCAAAAAAATAATTATCTAAATCTTCTATTTGAATCAGATGAAAATGATGAAATCGAAGAAGAAGACGAGGTTACACTTGATGAAAATGATAAAGACCTATCAGATGATAAATCAAGTGAAGAAAAAGATTCAGAATCTGTCAAAGAAAAAGCTAAGAAATATTCAAAACCCAAACTTGCTCCAACTGAAAAAGATAAGAAAACATTAATCACAGACGAAGTAGACCCAACAGAAGCTGATATTTTTGAATCAATTAGATCTCTTTATGATGATGATGAAGAAGAAGAAGAAGAAGGTGGTGAAGAAGATAATGATAATGAAGATTGTTCATTAAAAGAATCATCTTCAGCAAAGAAACCATTATTAAATGAAGCAGATGAGCAAATTGAAGATCAAGATGTCGAAGCCAACGACGACGATGAAGAATTAGAATTCGATTTTGACGACGCGGAAGGTGCTCCACAGGAAGAAGTAGCAGGACCACCCATGGCTGAGCCACCTGAAGATCCGTCTGACGACAGCGAAAAACCATCTAATGGTATTGCTGATAATCCGGATGAACCAGAAGAAGATTTGGAACAAATCAAAGTAGAAGATTTTCCGTTTTCTTACGATAGAAAAAATGTATTAGATGAGAAAAATACAAACAAAAAATCAAAAATCAAGTTGAGACCTCAATATGAAAAGGATTCTCCAACTAACCCAAACAACACCATTAATCCCCCAGAAGAATTAGAAGAATTAGAAGAGTCTGATGAACCAGACGAAAATGAAGAAAACCTAGATTATGGAGAACTTGAAGAAGTTGACCAAGATCAATTAGACGAAGAAACAGTTAAGGTTCCTTCTAATCTTCTTTTGGAATATATGGAAAAAGATTTAATTCAAGAATCGACAATTGAGAGATTGAGAAAAGAAAACAATGCTCTCAGGGTCAAACTTGAAAAGAAAGATAGTACAATTAGCAAATATGCAAAACAATTAGAAGATTCTAATCGTTTTCTAGCTGAGGGTATTAAAGTGCAATACAAATTTAAGGCGATGTCTGATGTTTCCCTGAATGAACGGCAGAAACGTGTTATTTGTGAGCAAATCGATAAGCATAGCGATGTCGATACAATAGGAAAGGTTTATGAAACTGTAAGAGATTCAGCCGGTGTTGCGAGAGCAAAAGAATCACTATCTGATATTGGCAATAGAACTTCAAAAACTACAATTTTCTTAAAAGAGAGTAAAAAGCATGTTGAAAGTGAAAGCTCTATACATTCCGAAAGACTCAGAAAGCTTGCAGGAATAGAATAATTTAACACAAACGGAGAAATAAATTATGGATTTTATGACATTAATGATGGGAAACGACAAACTTACCAAACGAAGAGGTGAGGTTGAGGTTATCTCAAGGAAGTGGGGTGCAAATACTCCACTATTAGAGGGTTTGAAAGATACTCGTAAGCAATTGGTTAAGTCTAACTTAGCGGTTCTTATGGAAAACACATTGAAGGACATCAAGAAGAAACTTCTTTTGGAAACTTCTTCAATGGCGAGCGGTGATGTTCAGGGTTTCTCAACAGTTGCATTCCCAATGATTAGACGTATTTTCGCTAAGATTATCGCTAATGAGATTGTATCTGTTCAGCCGATGCATTCACCAACTGGTCTAATTTTCTATATTGATTTCACAGCGGGATCAGATAAGGGATTTGGACACAAGAAAGGTGACTCAGTTTACGGTGGTGGTGTTGTTGGTAGTCAGTTGTTAAATGGTATTGATCTTGATCAGAATCAGGAAACAGGTTTTTATAATCTTAACCAAGGTTATTCAAGCCCAACTGGTTCATCAACAGTTGATGCTTATGTTGCTTACTATGCCTCTGGTACAGTAAATGATGGTACAGCATCAGTTGATAAGGTTGTTGGTTATGATCCGGATCTCTCTGGTAAATTTGTTGGTACTTTTGCGGTTAACAAAACTGACCTAAGTGCTCACTTAAACCACAGAGCCTATATCACAATCACAGACCTGTCTGTGCCCGCGACAACAAAGGGAACTTTAGTTAGACGTCATACTAAGCAGCATCCTACAGATGCCACTAAGCTTCTTTTGACATATGATATGGGTGTTGTAGCTGACTTTGCGGCTAATTCAGCTGCAATGTTATTATCAGATCGTGACTTCAAATTTGCGATTGATGATACATTTGCGGCTGTTGGTGGCACATTAGGTGCTGTGACAGGTGGGGCTCCATGGGGCTTGGAATTTGGTGGTAATGCAGGGGAAAATGAAGAAATTCCTCAGATTGACATCAAAATCTCAAGCACTGACATTTCTGCCAAATCTCGTAGATTACGTGCGCGTTGGACTGACGAGTTATCACAGGACCTTGATGCATATCAGTCACTTGATGCAGAAGTTGAAGTAACTGCCCTTATGTCTCAGCACATTGAAACTGAGCTTGATGCGGAAGTCTTAATGGATCTATTACAGGGTGTTGATTCACTCGGTCTTGGAAGCAATAAGAACATTCGTTTCTGGTCAAAACGTCCGGGTAAATTCATAAATCCTGTGACAGGTGAGACTCTCGGTGCATCTGCGGCTGGTGACTTCACTGGTAACTTCCAAGAATGGTACATGAATCTCTTGATGACTTTGAATGATATTTCAGCTTTGATTTTCCGCAAGAATCTCAAGGGTGGGGCGACATTCATTGTGACGTCACCAGAAGTTTGTTCAATTCTTCAGAGTACTAATCCATGGATGGCTGACATTACTGTTGGTTCTGAAGGTGGTAGTTCAGGTACATATAAGGCTGGTACATTAAATAGAATTTTTGACGTCCATGTGTGTCCATACTTCCGTAGAAACTTGATTCTTATTGGTAGAAAGGGTGCTGAATCACCGTTGGAAACTGGGTATGTATATGCCCCATATATTCCACTACAGGTCACACCTGCTATTCCGGATCCGAATACCTTCGTTCTGAACAAGGGTGTTCTGACTCGTTATGGTAAGAAACTCTTGAGACCGGACTTCTACGGTGCTGTTTTCGTGCTTGATCTAGATGGTTAATATCTATAACCAATAAAAAAAGAGGCAATATTCGTATTGCCTCTTTTTTTATCTAATTAAAATTGTAATTCTATACAAGGAATAATAAAATGAATAACAAAGAAATTTTGAAAAAATTGGTTGAGGCTGTTGGTAAAGATAATGTGAGAAAGATTATTAAGCATTATTCAGGTGAGAGGAAAATATTAAAAGAAAGCGAAACTTTTAAACATGAATCAGGTAAACTAGGGCTTTCAAAAAAATTCTTTCAAAAAGTTTTTGAATTTTTATTCTCGTATCCAAAAACAAATCCTGAAGTTTTAGATTACGTTGATAAGGTTGGAAAAGGGGCAAGAGGTGCTTTGTTTTTTATTGAAAAACATGCACATGTTTTTAAAATGCCTCTCTCGAAAGAAGACATTCAAGTGAAAAATAAAGTCTATGGTTATCTAAATAATTTACGTAATCATTTAGATAAACTTGATGCACCAGAAGAACTAAAGAGTTCTATCCAATCTTTCCAAAATGAATTTTATGTTGATAAACATTAAGGTTGAGAAATGATTAATAATATTAATTGGAATAACGAAGGCATTGGTTCTACATCAATACAACGCGATATTGGTTATTTTGGGTATTCTATCAGAATGAAACCTGTAGAATTTTTGGCACTTGCCGATAAGGCTTCTTTTTACAAAAGTGCTGATAGTTTAAAAACATTAATGGAAAACGGAGAAGAAATCGCTCCTTGCTTCCTTAATGTTGATTGGATTAATAATTGTTGGAAGGTTATTGGTCACGAAGGTCGCAACAGAGCTTATGCCGCAAGTCAATTATTTCCCACAAATAATATACCTATTCATATTATTCCTATCGGATTAAGAAGAAGGGATGTGACAGAAGAAATGATGAACAGTAAAATTATTTCACAAGATGGCTCTGAAACTAAATTTACATTTAAACCAAGGATTGACCTATAATTATATTGTGATTGGCAAATTAGCTTCAAATTAATTATATGGACTAGTGTATATTATATCTAATTATATACACCAACCCATAGGAAAACTAAACATGCCTATCATATCAGAATTATTGCCTGAATCTTATACTTCCTCAAAGAAATTACCACCAAGAGGAACTTTTACAGAGGTAATCCCCAGTCTAGCTTTTAAAGTATATCAAGGTGAAACGTTTGTAACTGGTGCTGTAGATATGGTGGCTTTTACCTATCAACGTTTAGGTGGTAATATATTAAACATTGAATTAGAACCAGAAAATGTTTATAATTGTTACGAACAAGCGGCCCTAAAATATTCTTTCATGATTAATAATCATCATGCTAAGAATATTTTAATTTATGCTCTTGGATACGAAACAGCATCATTTGATTCTAGCGGTAATGTCACAGATGGCCCTGACATATCTTTAAAGTACCCTAGATTCAATTTTCCCTTGTCACGGCGGCTAGGGTATGCCTATGCTGATGAGAAGGGACTAGGTGGCCTTACAGACATCCATTCGGCATCTTTTGAAGTTGAACCGGGTCGGCAAACTTATAATTTACAAGAATCTCTAATGAATAACCCTGATTTCAGTGCGTTAATTAATAATAAAAAGGTTATTATTTCTGATGTCTATTATGCGTCACCATTAGCGCAATGGAGATTCTTTGGGACTATGGGTGGAATGGGTGCATTGGGTGGATTTGGTAATTTTGGTCAATATGCAGGTGGCTCTACATTTCACATGATTCCTGCTTGGGAGTTGAAGTTAAGAGCGATGAATTTCGAAGATACGCTTAATGTAAGAATTGCTCACTATACATATGAACTAAAAAACAATCACTTAAGAATTTATCCAATTCCGGGGCCGGGATCACCGAGAAAAATGTGGTTTAGGTTTTATATTCCGACTAACCCATGGGATGAAACAGACGATACAGATAGTGGTACAAATGGTGTATCAAATGTTAATAATTTACCAATGGGTAATATTCCGTTTGAAAAAATTAACTCTATTGGAAAGCATTGGATCAGAGAATATGCCTTAGCTTTATGTAAAGAAGTACTGGGAAATATCCGGGGTAAAACAGACAATATTCCTTTGCCAAAAGGTAGTGTTCGTTTAAATTCAGCGGATTTACTTGGTCAATCTAAAGAAGAAAGAGAAACACTGGAGAAGAATTTGGTGGAATGGTTGGATAAGTTGAGTTACACAGAGTTAGCCAAAGCGAAAAAAGAGAAACTTGATGCTGATATGGATATTAAATCAAAAATTCCTGCCGGAATATTTTTAGGATAAATATGAATTTAAATAAACTATTACAAATAACAGGAATAAATATAGATCTATTAAGAGAATCTAAGTGGAATATAGATATGAGTGATAGAGGTGATAAATCTACTAAAGCAGAAGTTGATCCGCTTGATGCATTTTTAGAAAACTTTAATAGTTTTATAAAAAAACCAATTGATATATATGACAAAAAAAAGGAAACACAAAATGTTCAACCAGATGGAAGTACTTTAACAATAACAACCATCAATGGTATACCTGTTGAATTAAGATCATTTTTAAATGGTCTTAAACATCGCGAAGATGGTCCTGCTATTATTGATATAAAAGGAGGACAATATTGGTATATTTATGGTCTAAAACATCGCGAAGATGGTCCTGCTAAGATTATGCCAAATGGAACACAATATTGGTATATTGATGGTAAGAAACATCGAGAAGGCGGCCCTGCCGTTATTTATCCAGACGGAGAACAATCTTGGTATATTAATGGTAAACTTCATCGTGAAGATGGTCCTGCTGTTATTCATGTAGGTGGAGCACAAAGTTGGTATATTAATAACGAACTTCATCGTGAAGATGGCCCTGCTGTTATTAATGCAGATGGAGTACAAAGTTGGTATATTAATGGCATACAAATAGGGGCACCCAAATGAATTTAAATAAAATTTTACAAATAGCAGGAATAAATATAGATCTATTAAGAGAATCTAAGTGGAATATAGATATTAGTGATAGAGGTGATGAATCTGTTAAAACAGAAATTGATCCACTTGATGCATTTTTAGAAAACTTTAATAGTTTTACAAAAAAACCAATTGATATATATGGCAGAAAAAAGAAAACAAAGAATATTCAACCAGATGGAAGTATTTTAACAATAACAACCACCAATGGTATACCTACTGAATTAAGATCATATTTAAATGACGAACTACATCGCGAAGATGGTCCGGCTGTTATCGATGAAGATGGAGAGCAACAATGGTATATCAATGGTGAACTTCATCGTGAAGATGGTCCTGCTGTTATTGATGGAGATGGAGAGCAACAATGGTATATCAATGGTGAACTTCATCGTGAAGATGGCCCTGCTGTTATTCATGTAGGTGGAGCACAAAGTTGGTATATTAATAACGAACTTCATCGTGAAGATGGTCCGGCTTTTATCGGATCAGGTGGAATACAATATTGGTATATTAATGGTAAACTTCATCGTGAAGATGGTCCGGCTTCTATCGGATCAGATGGAAGACAAGAGTGGTATATTAATGGTATACAAATAGAGGCACCCAAATGAATTTAAATAAAATATTACAAATAGCAGGAATAAATATAGATCTATTAAGAGAGTCTAAATGGAATATTGATATTAGTGATAGAGGTGATGAGACTGCTAAAACAGAAGTTGATCCACTTGATGCATTTTTAGAAAACTTTAATAGTTTTACAAAAAAACCAATTAATATGTATGGCAAAGAAAGGGAAACAAAGAATATTCAACCAGATGGAAGTATTTTAACAATAACAAGTCGTGGTGGTATGCCTATTGAATTAAGTTCAATTTTAAATGATAAACGGCATCGCGAAGATGGTCCTGCCATTATTTATCCAAATGGAGCACAATTCTGGTATATTAATGGTAAACTACATCGCGAAGATGGTCCTGCTGTTATCGATGCAGATGGAGCACAATTCTGGTATAATAATGGTGATTTTCATCGTGAAGATGGCCCTGCTGCTGTTTATGAAAGTGGAAGACAAGAGTGGTGGATTAATGATAAACAACATCGCGAAGACGGCCCGGCTCTTATTAGTGCAAATGGATCACAATTCTGGTATATTAATGGTGAACGACATCGTGAAGATGGTCCTGCTATTATTTTGGCGGATGGAACACAGGAATGGCGGATTAATGATAAACGACATCGCGAAGACGGCCCTGCTGTTATCAAACCAGATGGATCACAATTCTGGTATATTAATGACGAACTACATCGCGAAGATGGTCCGGCTTTTATTATGGCAAGCGGAATACAATACTGGTATATTAATGGTAGACGAATAGAGGCACCTAATGAATATAAATAAAATTTTACAAATAGCAGGAATAAATATAGATCTATTAAGAGAATCTAAGTGGAATATTGATATGAGTGATAGAGGTGATGAGACTGTTAAAACAGAAGTTGATCCACTTGATGCATTTTTAGAAAACTTTAATAGTTTTACAAAAAAACCAATTGATGAACGTGGCAGATTAAAGAAAACACAAAATGTTCAACCAGATGGAAGTATTTTAACAATAACAAGTCGTGGTGTTTTACCTATTAAATTAGAATCACATTTAAATGGTAAACGCCATCGTGAAGATGGTCCTGCTTATATTGGTACAGATGGAACACAATATTGGTATATTAATGGTAAGCAACATCGCGAAGATGGTCCTTCTTATATCAGAGCAGATGGAGAACAACATTGGTATATTAATGGTAAACAACATCGCGAAGACGGCCCTGCTGAGGTTATGCCAGATGGAAGACAATCTTGGTATACCAATGGTATAATACATCGCGAAGACGGTCCTGCTATTATTAGTGCAGATGGAAGACAATTCTGGTATATTAATGGTGAACGACATCGTGAAGATGGTCCTGCTATTATTAATCCACTTGGATCACAACTCTGGTATATTAATGGTGAAAAACATCGTGAAGATGGTCCTGCTGTTATTTATGCAGATGGAACACAAGAGTGGTTTATTAATGATAAACTACATCGCGAAGATGGTCCGGCTATTATCGTATCAGATGGAGCACAACATTGGTATATTAATGGTCTAAAACATCGCGAAGATGGTCCTGCCGAGACTTATCCAGGTGGAACACAATTATGGTATATTAATGATAAACTACATCGCGAAGATGGTCCGGCTCATATTAGTAAAATTGGAAGAAGAAGGTATTGGTATATTAATGGTAAACAACATCGAGAAGGCGGTCCTGCTGTTATTGAGGTAGATGGATCACAACAGTGGTATATTAATGATAAACTACATCGCGAAGATGGTCCTGCTGCTATTTATCCAGATGGATCGCAATTCTGGTATATCAATGGTAAACAACATCGCGAAGATGGCCCTGCTATTGTTTTGGCAGATGGAAAACAAGAGTGGTATATTAATGGTAAGCAACATCGAGAAGGCGGCCCTGCTGTTATTGAGGTAGATGGATCACAATCTTGGTATATTAATGGTAAACAACATCGTGAAGATGGTCCGGCTTTTATCGGATCAGGTGGAATACAATATTGGTATATCAATGGTAAACTTCATCGTGAAGATGGTCCGGCTTCTATCGGATCAGGTGGAAGACAAGAGTGGTATATTAATGGTAGACAAATAAAGGCACCTAAATGAATATAAATAAAATACTGCAAATAGCAGGAATAAATATAGATCTATTAAGAGAATCTAAGTGGAATATAGATATTAGTGATAGAGGTGATGAGACTGTTAAAACAGAAGTTGATCCACTTGATGCATTTATGGCAAATTTTAATAGTTTTTTAACAAAACCAATTGATATGTTTGGTAAAAGAAGGGAAACAAAGAATATTCAACCAGATGGAAGTATTTTAACAACAACAACCACCAACGGTATACCTACTGGATTAGAATCACGTTTAAATGGTAAAAAACATCGTGAGGGTGGTCCGGCTATGGTTTGGGTAGATGGCGCACAAGAGTGGTATATTAATGGTGAACTTCATCGCGAAGACGGTCCGGCTGTTATTAATCCATCTGGATCGCAACATTGGTATATTAATGGTGAACGACATCGTGAAGATGGCCCGGCCACTATTTATCCAGACGGATTACAAGAGTGGTTTATTAATGGCGAACGGCATCGCGAAGATGGTCCGGCTGTTATCAGGATAGACGGAACACAAGAGTGGTATATTAATGGTAAACAACATCGAGAAGGCGGCCCTGCTGTTATTTATGCTGATGGAACACAAGAGTGGTATATTAATGGTAAACTTCATCGCGAAGATGGTCCTGCCCTTATTAATCCAGATGGATCACAATTCTGGTATAATAATGGTAAACGACATCGCGAAGATGGTCCGGCTTTTATTTATGCAGATGGAAGACAAGAGTGGTATATTAATGGTAGACAAATAAAGGCACCTAAATGAATTTAAATAAAATTTTACAAATAAGGATTAGTGATGAATCATAAAATATTATTAACACAATTAAAAAGAATCAAAACCCAACAATTATCACATCTTGACAACGTAAAACATCAAGATGATAAACATATATATGGTTATGATCTATGTAGAATGTTATTAAAAAGATACACAGAAGGTAGATTAGGTTTTGAATTGCCTCCACCACCCGACTTTTCAAAGCACATCAAAAGAACTATTTATGAATTATATAATAATTTTGAAAAAATTAAAGTTTTAGCGTTTTTTGAATTATTAAAAAGTAAATATATTCAAAGCGGTAAACGTTTTGATGAAAGCTGGAATGTGTTTTTAAAAGATTTAAGGCATTCACAGCCCTTGAATGAAGAGAAGGTTATAATTAATAAAGAAGATGGTAGATTTATAAATATGTTAAACAATCTTTTAGGAAGTATAATTTAAAATGAATAATACACAAAACTTTATAAAAAATCATCAATCCCAAAATGTTCTCAATGAAGGAATGCTTTCAAAGTTAAAAACTGTTATAGGTATAACTAAAAATAATCCCATTGCCAATATTGATGAACTTAAAAATAAGATTACGGATGCAATCCTAGAACACTTTATAAATAATAGAGATGTACAATCATTTGAGCAAAATTCTGATGATTTAACTTCTAATTTATATCCAATATTTACAAATACAGATTTTAAATCTGAAGAATTTCAAGAATATTATGATATAAATCTTAAATCTAAATATGGTAATAAATCACTTGATGATATGAGAAGCATATACTCTGATTTTAGAACCGAAATCAGAGTATATGCTTCTCAAAAGAAATACAATGTTGATGTTCAATATATGAAATATATGATGATTAGTCCTTCTGTAAAAGAGGCACCTGATAAAAAGCTATATATTACCTTAGACAATACTTCACTTAAAAATTTTAATATTAATTTAATGTTTATTAAAAAAGTGTTAATGAACCCGGCAATTCCACAACAATTAATGTTTAAGGTTCCGTTTATATTTGATAATTTTGTAAAGAATTTTGACAACTTTATTTATTATTTCCTTGATCCAAAATATGCCGAGCAAATTGCTCAACATATTAATAGTGTTCCACACGTTAAAGCTACTAGGCAAAACTTTCTCAGATCTGATTTTGGAAAAGATGTCAAGGGAAGCTCTGATACGCAATTAGTACTATCAGAATTTGTACAATTTTTAAGTAAAGAATACAATGCAATTCAACCGGCAATTGATCCACAATTAAAAACTAATAAGACAAGTATTGAATATAAAAATATACAGAAATATTTACTAGAAGTATTATTGAGAATTTCACTTAATGCTGCACACAGAACTTAATGTGAATATTCGATAATTGTGCTTATAGTTAACCATGGTATTGATTTTACAATATCATATATGGCGTTTTAAGGCACACTAGAGGCACTTTATGATCACGTTAATAGCAGCAGTCGATAACGATGGTGGAATTGGTCACAACAACCAAATACCATGGCATGTGAGCGAAGATTTTAAACATTTTAAGTCTACTACAGAATGTAGTACGATTGTGATGGGTAGAAAAACATGGGAGTCTATAGGCAAGCCATTAAGTAACAGAAAAAATATTGTTATTTCTAAGCAGAATTTAGAACTTCCAAAAGATGTAATTCACTATAAAGATATGGTTTCTGTGAGTATAAATCATAATCACGAAAATATATTTATTATTGGTGGGCAAGAAATTTATGAATGGTGGATTAATTTAGCTGACAGGTTAATCATTTCTAAAATACCGCAAAGTTATAAGTGTGATAAAGCATTCCCACCTATAGATTTTAAAGTTTGGAAGACTAATAAAATTCAAACTATTCATTCTAAAAAAAATAATTTTGACTTTGATATTTATGAATATGTTAGATAAGATATAATCTTGTTTTAACTTTAAAACTGCACACATTAACGCACACAGAACTTAATTTGTTGTTTGAGTAGTTGTGCGTATAGTTAATCATAATACGTATGTGAGAGTAAATTATGATTTTACGAGAAGATAAACACAGTAAATATTTTTCAACTAATCGACACAAGCAAGTTGGATATGAATTTGATCATAAAGACAATTTTGTGGATTACTTTTGTGGTGATTTAATTTTTGGATATAGCAATAATTTAAAGTTAAATTATAACGGTTTCTTTGTAATCAAAAAATTTAACTCATATTCATCTAAGACCTGCGCAGAATTTTCTTTTCGCCGTAGTTCATATTATGTGGCACCATGATTTTACGAAAAGATAAACATAGTAAATATTTTTTAACTAATAGACATGAGCAAGTTGGATATGAATTTGATGAAAATAGTGATTTCGTTGATTTTTATAGTGATAAATTATCGTTTAACTTCGAATGCTGGTTAGAGATCATGAAATTTAGCTTATGGATAGAATCGTTCAAAAAAGAATTGTTTTTAAAAGATATTTTGTATTATGAAACCTCACATTAGAATACGGTGATACTATGATCCTAGAAGATAACAAATTTACTAGAGAAATGATATATATTAACGATAATACTAGTTTCCATGATGTTAAACAAAAACAAAAACAAATTGGATATGAACTTAGTGGAAGAGGTGATTTTGTACATTTCTCTAGTAATAATTTAAAGTTTAATTATAGTGGTTTCTTTATAATCAAAAAATTTAACTCATATTCATCTAAGACCTTGGCAGAATTTTCTTTTCACCGTAGTTCATATTATGTGACACCATGATTTTACAAAAACTCAAAAATAATAATTATTTTTTAACTATCGAATACAAACAATTTGGATATGAATTTGATATAAATGACAATTTTGTGGATTTTTATAATAAAAAAGATATATCGTTCTGTCTCGATGATTTTAAGATCGACAAATTCCACGTTTTTTTTCCAATAAATTCAGATCCTATTTGTCACTTTTCAATTTCGGAAAAATTTTATGCAAGTTTTGTATTTATAATAAAAATTAATAAATTGAGTAAATTATGATTCTGATAGAAAAAAAACACAATAATAAAAATGCAGCATTTTTATATTATCAGAGTTCAAATGATTGTTTTCTTTACATTGGGTATGAATTTACGAAAAATTGTGTATTTTCCGACTTTTGTGTTGATAATCTTTCTTTTAATGATAAGGTTTTTCTTGATATTAAAGAATTTCTTTTTTATAAAACTCAGTCTGATGGAGAATTTCGTTTTGCGAATAATACATATTATGACGTAATAAATATTGTGAGGTAATTACTGAGTTTAAATTCTTCTGGAGATATCAAATATGATTTTAAAAATTGTAACCTATCCAAAAAAATGCTTTACCAACAACGGCAAAGCGGTTGGTTATTCTTTTACTTCTGTAGGAACATGTTTAACAGGTTTCTTTAATGGAAAATGTGATTTTATGAATGATTTATTTTTTAATTATTATAAATTTAGTACTATATGTCATACGTTTGCTTCAAAACCCCCTGATATTGGATTTGATTTTAATACCAGAAGCTATTATTATGCGAGTGTCATATGATATTAATTCAGCTAAAGACAAACGACTGGTCAATGTTTATGATCAGCAACAAAACCAGTATTGGTAATTGTTTCTATTATACAAAAATTAATCATAAATTTCATCTTGTGTCACATAGATTTAAATCTATAAATTATGAATTTAATACAAAATTCATAGGTAAGTCGTTTAGTGCTCATATAAACAATTTTATATGCTTATCAAAAGGTGCTGCGAATAGACAGCAAATTGAATTTAAATTCAATACAAAAGTATTCGTAATTAATATTTTTGGATACCAAGAAAATTGGAAGCACGACTTTTAACACAAGTTGCAGATATAGCAACCTTTACTTGAATATCACCATATAGTTCATCATTTTCTGATATTTTTACAATTTCAAAGTATTCAGTTCCGTAAAATACGAAATCACCCTCTTTTACGTGTACATCTTGTTCTTTGTTCAGTCTAACTTGGTGAAAGTGTACCGTAATTTTTGACCGTCTATCTATACCATATTTTCCAGTTTTAGTGTCGTTATCCTCAAAATCCACTAATACATTGACTTTTATTGGTGGTAAAAATACTTTGTTTAGCGCCTCTCCATACAATGGATGATACTTTGTATTAAGATTGTCAATTGGATAGTATAAAATAACTTGACCAATTGTATATTCTAATAATTCATCAGCAATATTCTTCTGAAAGTCTTTCTCTTCTTTGTTAAGGAACAACGGAGAAGGTGGGTTTATTTTTTTAGGTAAGGTATATACATCTTTCTTATTAGCCATAACACTTAATTAGTGATTTATATAATTGCACCACTAGTAACATGATTTTAAAATATAAAACCACAAACCACAATCTATATTTAAAAAGCTTTACAGAGAAGTTTATTACAGAAAAATGTCTTATATTGGGATATGAATTTTTTAATCAAGAAGAAAAAAAACACTTTCAGGTATTTGACTTTCCTGATGTATTTTTTAGTGTTAATCATATATTTATTAAAAAATATATTTATAGATCCCGAGAAATAATGCTTTTCTCCCACAAGGCGTATATATATTAATGATTTTAAAAGAATACTCATGGTTATCTGTTAAGGGGAATAATAATAATCTTGTTGTTTTTGGTAGTGTTGATTCATTTTTGGGTAAAAAGTCTATTACATTGGGATATGAATTTTTTAACCAAGAAGAAAAAAAACACTTTCAACTATTTGACTTTTATGATTTATTTTTTAGTGTTAATCAGATATTTATTAAAAAATATAATTATAAATCCCGAGAAATAATGCTTTTCTCCCATAAAGAGTACAATTATTAATGATTTTAAAACACAAAATTCGATGTCACGGCCCAAATTGGGGATCTTCTGAAGAAAAATTTCATACAGAAGAAAAAGGGTTAATAGGATATAGGACTTATTATTTTGAACAAAAAAAAACGTTTATAACATTTAATTTTTCAGATACATATTATACTCAATACTTTACAAAAATTGAAGATTGTAGTTTTTGGAAAGGATGTGATGAGATGAGTTTCTTCCGTAAGAAGTATAATTTATAATGATTTTAAAACATAAATTTCAATGTCATGGTTCAAATTATGAAACTTCTGAAGAAAAGTTCTGTATAGAAGAAAAATGGCCGATAGGATATCAGGTTTTTTATTATTATAAACAAAAAAAGACTTTGTCGTTCTTTAATTTTCCAAATATATATTATACCTTTTCCACTATAAGAATTAAAGATTGTAGTTTTTGGAAAGAAGGTGGTGAGCTGAGTTTCTTCCATAAAGAGTACAATTTATAATGATTTTAAAAGAATACTCATGGTCATCTGTTAAGGGAGATAACAATCTTGTTGTTTTTGGTAGTGTTGATCCATTTTTGGATATAGGTTATATTAGATATATTGAAAATATGAAATTTATTAAATTTACATATGAGTTTAATTTTTTTGATAATGAATTTTTTTACCATAACAATTTTAGTTATCAAGTGGACTGGGGCATGGGTTATTGTAGTAAGGAATATGTATATTGCGATTCTGTTCTTATTGCTCTTGAATAATGAAATTTGTAAAAATTTCTAGCGAATGAAGAAAATGGGTCCTGCGCCGCTAATTAATAACTGGTACAGTGGGTAGCTGTAATAGGTAGCCAGTTATTAATTAGCGGCGCGTAATGCTTGAGTTGAAGGGTGTCCACTTGTAACCTTATGTAATAATTACACAATATCATAAGGCGTCATAATGTGTTAAAAGATACACTTAACCATTGATGAATACTTCCAAAGTATATCCAATATATCAATAAATATAGTGACTAAGTATCATAACATTCCGATCAATAATCAATTAGCTAAATTTACCATTTACCAACCTATACAATTCTCAACAATTGAGAATTATATATATTTAATGAAGTGCATATAATGATACATGATATTGTTCAATGTACTAATTTGAACCACAATCTTCAAAACGAGAAACTGTTAATGGTTTTAACTCAAACAAAATTAATAAACACTAAAGTGTTTACAGATATAGATAGATTTCATATTGGATATGAAATACCCAATGATAATGATGATGATAAGTTTTACGGTTTTTATTATAAAAACTTTTATTACAGTAGATTCTCATTACATTCTTGTATGCTAAGTTGTTATTTTAATGCAAGCACATATCAAATTGAAAGTTTGCGGTATAATATGATCAATTATTATCGTGCATAACATTGAGGTCTAATGATATTAGAACTTTATTCACAAGGTGCTCACAAACGTTTTCGTATATGTATTGATTATTATGCATCTATTGGGTACGCAAAAAATAGCGATAATTCATTTTTTTCCTTTCATATTGAAAATAAATATTATTTTTACAAACACAGCATAGAAATACATAAATTTCATTTTAATTGTTATAATAAGCGCAAATGTAATTATTTTTATTATAAAAATATCCCATATTATTGCCCAGAAGTCTAGGATCTAATGATATTAAATATTGAATCACAAGGTATTCATAAATATTTTCACATACAATATAGGCTTGTTGGATATGCAGAGAAAAATCTTGATAACTCATTTCATTCCTTTCATGCTGATTATAAATATTTTTTTCGCATTGACAGTATAGAAATACATCAATTTAAATTTATTCGTCATGTTTTTGCTCAACATAACTATTTTGTTTATAATAAAATCGATTATTATTTACCAAAGTCTAAGATCTAATGATATTAAAACTTTATGCAGGAAGTACTTTTAAGTACTTCTGCACACACATTAGTTATATTGGATATAGGAAAAAAATTAGTGATAATTCTTTTCATATATATTATACTAATGAATATTTTTTTGACATCGACTTTTTACGAATATACGATTTTGATTTTGTTTGTTATGACAAAGAAACTGGTGCTGTTTTCAATTACAACAGCTATCATTTTAATACAAAATAATGAGGTCTAATGATATTAAAAATTACTTCGGAAAATTTTCATAAAAATTTTTACACACACATTAGTTGTATTGGATATAAGAAAAAGATTGTTGATAATTCATTTTATTTCTATTATATTAATGATGAATATTATTTTTACAATAATACTATACAAATCAACAATTTTCATTTTGATTTTGATTGTTATAGCAAAGAAAAATATGCTCTTTTCCGTTATACTAACTGTTATTATTATCGTTCAGATTATTGAGGCATAATGATATTAAAACATGTTAACGAAAAAAATAGTTATTATTTTTTATATTTTTACATGTATAAATATCATGTGTTTCCGAACTCACGAAAACTTTGGGTTATATTCTTTTGTCTAAAAAGTTATATGCCTCCCATATAATAAAATTTGTATGATTGTTCACATGTCGGCTTGTTCACGACCCATCCACGTACAAAGGCATACAAAGCGAAGATGGAGCTTGAAATTGCGGCTATGGTGAGTAGTTCTACTCTGTTAGGTAAGTAAGCCTGACAGAATTTTAAAGGAAAATAAATGTCTACAACAAAAATTATACCCTTTCGTGACGAAAATGTTTATAACAAACAAGTAACAGTAAGAATTCCAGCTTCCAAAGAAGAAAGACTTACAAGTGGACAGAAGCGTCGTGGCGAAAAGGCCGGAAAAGGTTGGTGGCGTCATGTCGTTGCCGTTGATCGCACCAAAAAAGGTGGATTTGCTCTACTTGGGGGAAGTAATGGACCTTTCTTACTGGAAGGTGAGGCGTTATTTAATGTTGGTGATGTTATCGTAGAAGCACATTGGAATGAGACTGCGAGGGTCACTGTGGTCGCTTACGACGGTGCCCTTATTAGCTTGCGAGGCAAAGATGGTGATATTCGTTATACAGATTATAAAAAATCTACACAAACCCTGTGTGGTTTTATTGAAGATGCACTGATAATGACACAAACTGATCTGTGTAAACAAAATGTCGATGGTCTACGTATCCTTGCAGCATTCAAGGACGAATATGCGGTAAAGAATCCATATCTAAATCAGATAGACGACGCGGCTTCAACTAGAAACTTTCTAGATAGAGCTATTAAACGTCAAGATGGCCTACCGTTTGAAACCTGTTATGTTGATACACCAATTCACACCATTGAGGATAAGCCTCGCGGGATAATTACTAGTCTTGCTTCTAGTACACTTGCAGATATACTTGCAGATGAGTTTGCAGGTAAGTTTGATGCTTATAGATATGAAGAACTATACGATGAACGTGTGGCTCTTGCGGATTGTTTAGCAAAAATCGACGCTATTATTTCTGCTAGATATGAATGACATTGTTATTGTTTTAATTAAAACTTATTAACCCTGCTACAAGGTAACTCCAGGACCCTGTAGCAGGGTTTCTGTGTGGTCATGGTAGGGTTGCTTGGGTAGACATATAGAACGTGTCAGAGGCACCAAAAACACCCCGCTATGACCACTGTAAGACCGCTTCGAAGATGCTATGACATTGCACATTGCGATAAATCAAATTGAAGAAAAATACTATTATGATATTAAAAGAATCACATCCTTGTTTTCATAACGATAAACACTTTTTTACAGGTGTCGATTTTATATGCATTGGTTATGAATTAGTCAATGATACATTCATTGGTTTTCTTAATGAAAAAGGAAATATTGACATTAGTGAAAATTTCCTTTTGATTAAAAAAATGCATCTATATGTCAAGTATGAAATGCATATTGAAAGTGGTATTAATTTCAATACTAATAAATATTTTAAACTATCACGATAGAGTAGAAAATTAAATGATTTTAATTTCAGATAAAGATTACTATAACCACCATACCAGTAATGCTTCTTACATGGAAGATGGTTATGTATTCGAATATGGATATATAGCCAAAATAAGACTTAAGAGTAGTATGTGTCATACCAATATTGGATATGAATTAATTGATGATGATATTTTTTATACGTTTCGTAGCGGTGATGATCTTTATGAATATACTGATAATCTTTTAATAATAAATAATTTCGAATGCTCTAGTGGAATAGGTTTAAGTATTCGTTTTTTAAGTAAATATTTTTTGTTATAAAACTTAATAACAGTATTATTAATTGTGTTAATATTGTGCCTATAGTATACTATAGGCAAGTGTAGAGGTATGATTATGATCATTAATGAGAAAAAGAAAAGTGGTACTTTTAACCAAGGTTATTTAAAACCAATCTTCGTCGACAAAAAAAAATATGATTATTTTTTTTCTGTAGATTTTGGATATATTTTAAGAAATTCCAATACCTTGGGTGAAAAAGACAGATTTAAATCTTTTGCAACTAAAGATTATACATTTGATCAAGAGAATGTGCGAATAAATAAATATGCTGTTGAACTTCGTGATGGTAAATATTATATTTACCCATCCAAGATTGTTAGAGATATTATTGACAATCACGATTTGAATCGTGATAAGTTTGATGAGCCTGAAGAACAATATTTAATTTGTGATTTATCTGTAATTTATATGATTTTTATCGAAAAAATATATTTAGCTTTTGACAAAATTAGATATAAAAAGAAAAATAATGATACTTAAGTTTAAAACAACACAACTGGAAGGAGAAGGGGAAGGTAATTTTAATGAATATACCTACTTTGTAGAAATAAACGATCACCATTATCCATTGGGCTATACTTTGGAATCTGGTAAATTTAATAGTTATTCAAATAATGATAATTATTTTTTTTATTCAAAAAGAGGTGCTAATGATCGTATTGCAAAATATGAATTATTTTGCTATTTACTTCAAAGTAATTTATATTTTGCAGAAAAAAAATTTTTAACATTTAACACAATTTATTACAAGTAGTAACACATTGATACTTAAGTTTAAAACACATCTGATAAATGGTACTTCAGAAGATTGCCACTTATTTACTAATTTTGAGAATTTCTACGAAATCATAGGTTATACTTTTGATTTCGAGTGTTTCTCAAAATTAGTAATTATGAATAACACTTTTAGTTATTCAAATGATTATATTAATATAGTCATTAAAAACTATCAAATGTATTGTTATTCTCATGATAGTTTAATGTTTTTCAATCGGAAAAAATATTTAAATTTTGGTGGAGTTGAATATAGGAATGGAAACAATGGTAATTGAATTTAGAAAAACAGATTTTTCTAATGGCAGTGAATATACCTCATTTTTAAATTCATATGAATTTACAACTATTGGATATACTTTCTTAGATAAAAATTTCATGGGTTATACAAATGAATTTCATTTTTATGGTAAAAGAATAATAACAATATATAATATGAGATTAATATTTGAATATTATTGTTATTATTTTTCCTTTTGCTCAAAGGAAATGTATGTGCAACGGATTGAATCTTGATATTAACTTATAATTTTTCATATTCTATCTTTTATTTCAATGGACATACATTGGGTTATTGGGTTAATTTAGACGCCAAGAATGGGAGAATTGGATTTAGATCATATAGTAATTGGGTTAATAAAAAAGAATATCTTACTTTAAACTATTTTGTTACAAAAAAAATATCAGCTGTTCTTGGAACATGTGTTAATCCCGAAGTTAAATTTACATTAAAAAAACATTCTGGTGAAAGTAAAGTTTACTTTTTTACCCATCGAGGTAAAGTATGATACTCTCTTTAAACAAGGGCGAAATCAGAGCCTCAGATTCTACCTTGTTTTATTTTGAAGGTCGCACATTAGGCTATCATTTATATAATTATGATATTTATGATATTGCTAAAAGAGAAGAATTATTCATAAGTTGTTGTGTTAAACAGGGTAACTATACTCAATATTTTCGTGAAAGTTATCTTGATATAATTAATCTTTCTGTAGATATTATTTGTGATGAGAATTTTAAAAATAGAGCTACATATTTATTAGAAGTTGATTATATATATAAATTATATTATGTTGATAAAGGGTAATAAATAAATGATAATGCGCTATAGCAAATTTTATGGTTCTTTTATTACTGATAATGCTGATTTCATTGGGCTTTGTCTTTACCCTCATAAATCATATGCTTGCCCTCCCCTTGATAGTTATTTCTATAATCATTGTGAATTATTTATCAAACGTTTAAAATTTAATATAGGTGCCCAAATCGTTCCACATATGACACCTATTATACCTGGTAAAAATAGATTTTATTTTGCAAGAAAGAGATATTTTTATGAGGCACAATAGAAGGATTGATTAAATGATTATATTTTATGAATGGCACCACCCAACTGACAGGATCAATTGTTTTGTTGTTGGGAGTCGTTATATTGGGTATTCTATGTACCCAAGGGCAGGGTATAGAGGATTCTCTGTCGGAAATGAATACTATTCTCATATTGAATTATCTATTAAACAACTAGATTTTGTCGTAGGTAAATTTGTTAATTATTTTCCTATGAAAGAACCGGGTGTTTATAAATCCGTGTTTCACCTTAAAGAAAAGAGATATTTTGTTGGCCAACAATAAATATAGAGATAATTTATGATATTATATGAAAAATCGGGATTTCACAAAAAAGGAATTTTTTTGTGCCTCGGAAACCATATTACAAATAGTCAATTTGTGTTTTTTGATAATGGTAATGATTATTTTTATAACATTTATAGTTTAAAAATAACATCACTAAATTTATATTTATCAAATATTTGTGATTCAAAATTATCATTTTTTATTGATCATAAATGTTATTTAAGAGCATAGAGGCATTATGATACTTATTGAGTATACTGAAAAAGAAAGACAAGGTTTCAATGTGAGAGGCACTTTCTCATGCACTGGAATGTGTTTTATTTATGATAAATTTGTTAGCTATAAAAATTCTGGCGACGGCTGTTATTATAATATTGATTCTTTAAGATTAAAAGAACTGGATATATATACAGCAGAAGGATGTGTTGACGATTTATTACTTTATTTTATGTATAAAAAATATATAGTATAGAGGCATTTATGATATTAAAAGAACATAATAATTTTATTAGAACATCGTTTCTTATACATAACTCTTTACGTTACATTGGAATTTATATTAAAAATGGGAAATTTGACCATTTTGATGATAATGATAGAGGTCATTATTATGGTGAAAGTTTTTTACGATTAAAAAAATTTTCTACATATATAACATTAGATGTTTATAGTGGATATGTATCCGGTTGTTTTGAAAAAAAAGTATATTATATTATATTATGGGATGCAGAATGATATTAGAAGAATGTAAAGGTTATAATACAACATCGTTTTTTTGAAGAGCCCTTCATGCTATATTGGAATTTATTTTAGAAATGGGAAATTTGACCTTTTTGATGATAATAGAGGTTATTATTATAATAACTATCTTATAAGATTAAAAGAAACTTCTATACTTATAACAGATGGCGATGATGCTGGTATATTTCTTTATTTAAAAAATAAAGAATATAAAAGTGCGAGGCATTTATGATACTAAAAAAATCTAAAATTGATAATGAAGCATCGTTTCTTATGCAAAACCCTGAATACTACATTGGGTTTGTTTTTCTTGACAATGATGAATTTTTATGCTTTCACAATCATAAAAATTGTGATTTTTATAATTACTCTAATTTAGTATTAAAAAGGTTGTGTATATATGAAGAATATAATGGTCAATATATACTTAGTTTTAGACTTAAAGATTATGTAGTATGAGGCACCTGTGATACTAAAAGAAAATAGTTTTACTAATACAAAATCGTTTTTTATGGGTAAACCTTCTCGTTACACTGGAGTGAGTTTTGTTGATGGGGAATTTCACAATTCAGATAGTCGTGACTTGCATTATACTTGCGATTGGATTTTCTTAAAAAATTTATCTTTTCTAAGAATACCCAATGATAGTCTAAAAAAATATAATGGTAGTTTTGGATTTCATTTTTTGGAAAAAAGTTATACAACTTATGATTATTTATGATACTTAATAAATTTGATAAATATGAAAGATTAGGGTTTTTTGAGAGATATTGGTTTCAACATATTGGAATACGTCTTATTGAGAATAAATTTAACTTTTTTGATAATTGTAAAGGAGAGTTTTATTCTAATGATAATTTACAGTTAAAAGAATTTTTTATTGATGTAAAAAATAATCAATATTTTATACATCGTTTTAGCGGCAAAAAATATTTTTGTAGAGGTATTTATGATATTTAAAGAGTTTAAATATAATTTAGTAGGATTTACTATTGGAAAAAAGGATGGCAAACCTTTTGGAACATATATTTTTAATGGTGAATTCAACTTTTTTGGTAATGGTAATCAACTTTATAGTGCCAGTCAATTAGCGTTACGTAAGTTAAATATAAGTTTAGCACCTGATAAATGTATATTTCGTTTATCAGGTGCATACGATTTTAAGGTATATTATGATACTTAATGAATATCATGAAATTGTACAGACAGATCATAAAATTGTACAGACAGGGTTTTCGATGAAGGGCCAAGCTCAACATGTTGGAATATTTTTTACTGAGAATAGGTTTAGCTTTTTTGATGGTCTTAGTGATTATTATTATGATAAGATATACTTAGAGATAAAAAGGTTTTCTGTTTCATCAATTGATGAAACCTATTATTTTGATTTTTTTAATAAACAATATAAGCAATATATATAATTATAGAGGTATTATGATACTTAATAAATATAAATATAAAATAGCAGGATTTCTTATTGGAAAAGAAGGTAGCTATCCCATCGGAACATATCTTTATGCGGGTAATTTTTACTCTTTTATTGGTTATAATCAATTTTATAGTAACAGTGAATTAGCGTCGCGTAAGTCAAATATATGTTTAGCGCCTGGTAAATGTATATTTCGTTTATCAGGTACATACGATTTTAAGGTATATTATGATACTTAATGAACATGATTATGGTTACAAAAATTTATCAGTATATGTCAGAAAAATTGATCGTCAATTTTTCGGAATGTATTTTTCTGAGGGTAAATTTAAATTTTTTTACAATCGTAATGATTATTGCTATTCTCTTCGTCAGTTACAAATAAAAAATTTCACTGCTGGATCTATTGCGGGTGATAATAAATTTTTTATTTATTTTAAATTCAAATCATATACAAAATAGAGTCACTTATGATACTTGAAGAATATTGTGAAAATACACAAGGAGGGTTCCTATTGAAGGGAACTCTCCAATTTGTCGGAATATATCTTACTAAGTATATTCAACATACCTATATATTTGTAGATTATCAAGATAGAGATTATTATTACTCTGACAATCGTTTAGAATTAAAAACGTTTATGATGTGCATAGATGATGATGATGATGGCGACGACATTCACTTTTTCCGTTTTAACTATGAGTATTATTGGAGACACTCATGATACTTGAAGAGAATAATAAAAATACACGAAATTCCTTTGTTATTAAAGAAACCCGCGAGTATATAGGAGTATATTTTTTTAACAATACGTTTAATTGTTATCAAAGCACTCATAATTATTATTATAATGACGGTTTCTTACAATATAATAATTTTGCTATGTGGATAGTAAATTCTGATGATGATGATGATGATGATGATAACAAGGGTTGTAGTTTTAATTATATACATTATGGTTGTAGTTTCCGTTTTAATCATATACATTATTGGAGAATCTTATGATACTTGAATATCTTAATAAAGAACAATATCATCAAAAATACCAACAGCAAGGATTTACCACAAAAGACTCTTTTTTAAACCTTGGAATGTGTTTCATTAATAATAAAGAGTTTTATTATTTTGATAATTGTAGAGGTTGTTATTGGGACTACAAAAGTATACGACTAGAATGTCTTACTGTATGGGATCATATTGAACCCAATAAGTTTTATTTGAGTTTTAATCATGTTGGTTATGGTCCGACTTGGGGTCTTGATGATTCTTGAAGAGTTGTATTTAAATACCAGATTCCATACATTCTCCAGAAGAGAAGATGAGACTTCAGTATTTGGAACAAAACTTGAAGAAGGTATATTTAGCTTTTTTGATAATCGTGAAGGTTATTATTATGACGACAAGAATTTGCGGTTTAAAATGTTTAGTGTTCATATGGAAGAATATAACGATTTTACTCTTTATTATCTTGATCAATGTATAATAAGGTTTTATCATGATACTTACTGAATGTAGTCTCTATTCAATAATAGGGTTTGAAATTGGAATAACTCTTTCTGGAGGTAGGTTCTATTATTTTGATAATAATAGAAATAGTTGTCGTTATTATTATACCTGTAAATATTTATTATTAAAAAAAGTTTGTATTTCCGCACAATGGGATAGTCTACTTGTATTATCCTTTAATGGTATGCAAAATCTAATAATATAGAGGCACTTATGATACTTAAAGAGCTTGATAATAACACAGGAATAGAAGGATTCGCTTCAACAACAAGGTTTGAAATTGGAATAATTCTTTCTAGAGGTAAGTTCTATTATTTTGATAATAGAGATAGAGATAGTTGTCGTTATTATTATACCCGTAAATATTTATTATTAAAAAAATTCTGCATGATTGCCCAAAGTGATGGTAAACTTGCATCATCTTTTAATCGTATACAATATCTAATAATATAGAGGCACTTATGATACTTGAAGAGTTTATTAATAGCACAGGAATGAAAGGATTCGTCACAGAAAAAGGATTTATCAGGATAGGTGATTCTATGAACTTGGGAATGTATCTTCAAAATGGTGTGTTTACCTTTTTTGATAATCAAAAAAGATATTATTATGACAAATATTTTTTAGAATTAAAAATGTTTAGAATGTATTTCGAAGACAAAAACGAATCTTCATGTTATTTTCTCTATAAATATCTAATATAGAGGCACTTGTGATACTTAAAGAGCATAAAACTAAAATAGGGAAAGGATTTACCATGGTAGGTGATCCTTATTCTTTTGGAGTATATTTTATGAGTGGTGAATTTTACACTTTTAATGATAGTATTAATCACATATCTTATCATCTTTGTTTTTTAGAGTTAAAAAAAACTTCTGCTCAAATAATAAATAATAAATTTGTGCTTATTTCTTTTGGTAAATATATAATACATCATAGAGACATTTATGATACTTAAAAAAACAGGAAATGAAGGACAAGGATTCACCGTAATAAATATTTTTTCGGCCTTCGGAATATATCTTACGGACGGTAAGTTTGACTTTTTTGATAGTTGGAACCGTTATTATTATAGCAACTACTATTTTGGAATTAAAAATTTTTCTGTTCGACTAGATAATAAATTTGGTTCTTTTGTATGTTGTTTTTATTTCACTACAAAAGAATATTCTTTATGATACTTTCTGAATGTAAACAAAATAGACACCTAAAATTTTGTTATTGTTGCTCTCTTTTGAGATCTCTTGGATTTCAAATTTATGATGGTGAATTTAGATATTTTTATAATTATAACAACAACAACAACAGTCCAGAATTTTATTCTGACACTAATATAAAGTTAAAATTATTTTCTATTGATACAATAAAAAATAATCATTTTTTAATTGATTTTAATTATAAAGTTTATGGAGATGATTTTGATACTTATTGAGTATAATCAATATGATAGTCTGAGCTATGTGAATCCTCTATCTTTAGATACTGTTGGATTACATTTTCAGGATGGTGAATTTCTAAAATTTTGTTATTGTGATTTTTACTATGATTCTGATGTATTAGTGGTAAAAATACTTTCTATTCATACTGATTTTTTTTCATTTTATTTCAATTGTAAACAATATAAATAAAATATAGGACCATTTATGATACTTAATAAATTTGATCGAAGCGGAGTATCAGGTTTTTTTCATCAAGAATTTTCTTTTCAATATATTGGCTTACATTTTCAGGATGGTGAATTTGGATATTTTTATGATTATAGTTTTTTCTATAGTACCCATAGGTTAACGTTAAAAATGTTTTCTATTGATAATGATATTGATGATGATAATGATTGTTCACTTTGTTTTAATTGTAAACAATATAAAGGGTGCTTATGATACTTACTGAGTATAATAATTATGGTAATCTGGGCTATTTGAATATTCTTAAAACTGCTGGAATACATTTTCAGTATGGTGAATTTAGATATTTTTATATTTGTGATTTTTTTTATAATGCCTATAGGTTAGACTTAAAAATATTTTCTTTTGATACTAATATTTATGGTGATGATGATGATGATAATGATTATTTACTTTATTTTAACTCTAAACAATATAGTTACTTATGATACTCGTTGAATACAATAAAGATAAACAGGTGGAGTTTTTAAATAAACTCCCTTATCATATTGTTGGGTTACAGACTGACAATGGTAAATTTAGATGTTTTTACAATCAGAATTTTTATTTTGATCTTTATAAGATAGATTTAAAAGTATTTGGTGTTAGTGCAGAAAGAAATAATTTCTTCTTCTTGTGTTTTCGAAAAAAACATTATAGGTCTATTTATGGTACTTACTGAGTATAATCAATATGGTAATCTGGGCTATTTAGATGCTCCTCGATCTGCTCGATCTGCTCGATCTGTTGGATTACATTTTCAGGATGGTAAATTTAAATATTTTTATATTTGTGATTTTTTCTATAATGTTTATAAGTTAAACTTAAAAATATTTTCTTTTGATATTAATATTTATGGTGATGATGATGATTATAATAATGATTGTTTATTTTGTTTTAACTCTAAACAATATGGTTACTTATGATACTTATTGAGTATAATCAACATGGCAGTCTGAGTTATACGAATCCTCTACCATCAAATACTTTTGGATTGTATCTTCAAGATGGTGAATTTTCACATTTTCATAATTATAATTTTTTCTATGATAACTATGGTTTAACGTTAAAAAGATTTTCTATTGATACTGATGATGGTAATTCGCTTTATTTTAATCGTAAACATTATAATAGGCGCTTATGATACTTACTGAGTATAAACAATTTAAACTATCGGGGTTTTATTATCTACCATTTTTTAAATTTGTTGGATTGCAAAATGAAGATGGTAAATTTAGAAATTTTAATAATTTTGATTTTTATTTTGATATTCATCAAATAGAAAGACAAGCATCTTTTGTTGTGACAACAAAAGATGCTTGTCTTTTGCTTCGTTTTCAAGATAAGCAATATAAGGCCATTCATGATACTTTCTAAATTTAATCAATATGATCGGCTGGGGTTTATAGTAGACTTGTTTTCACAATCTGTTGGATTGCAGCTTCAAGATGAAGAATTTAGATATTTTCAAAATCGTTATTATTTTTACAATAACGAAGAAATAGAGATAAAAGAATTTAATGTTGATACAGTAAAAGATTTTCGATTGCAATTTAATTATAAACTATATTGGGTCTTTTATGATACTTATTAAACACTATCAACATGAACGACTATTGTTTCTTTATGGGTCACGTCAACCTATTGGATTACACCTTCTTGGCGTGGATAAATTTTTATATTTTTACAATCGTGATTTTTCTTTTGATGTTGATCAGATAAAATTAAAAGAATTTAGTTTTATTGTTGTTGGGGGTAGTTTTTTTCCTTGTTTTCAAAATAAAGAATATAGGATCACTTATGATACTCGTTGAAAACGATTTAGATAAACAGATGGGGTTTTATATCAAACTTCTTTTTCAGGTTGTTGGATTACAGACTGACAGTGGTAATTTTAGACTTTACCGCGATCAAGATTTTTATTTTTTTACTCACTTGATAAATTTACAAAATTTTTATGTTCAGGAAATAGAAAATGAGTTCTTTGAACTTGATTTTCGAAGGAAACAATATTGGATTACTTATGATACTCGTTGAAAACAATATAAATAAACAGATGGGGTTTTGTACCAAATTTATTCTTCAGCTTGTTGGATTACATACTGACAACGGTAAATTTAAACTTTACCGCAATCAAGATTTATATTTTTTTACTCACTCGATAGAATTACAAAAATTTTATGTTGAGGAAGTAAAAAATGAGCACTTTTTACTTCATTTTCGAAATAAACAATATTGGTTCATTTATGATACTTATTAAACACGATAAAAATAAACAGATGGGGTTTTTTAATAAAACCCCTTATCATATTGTTGGGTTACAGACTGACAGTGGTAATTTTAGACTTTACCGCGATCAAGATTTACGTTTTTTTACTCACTTGATAGAGATAAAAGAATTTAATGTTGATGCAGTAAAAGATTTTCATTTTCGATTGCAATTTAATTATAAACTATATTGGATTACTTATGATACTTATTAAATACGAACAAGAAACAGGGTTTATTTCTGGGTCACATATTACAATAGGATTAATTTATCAATTGTGATCTTTATTACAGTGTCTGTCAGATAAAATTAAAACAATTTTCTTTTATCACTGTTGAAGGTGGTTCTTCACTTTATTTTAAATATAAAAATTATTGGATCACTTATGATACTCGTTGAATACAATGAAGATAAACAATTGGGGTTTTTTGATAAATTTTGTTTTGGGATTGTTGGATTACAGACTGACAACGGTAAATTTAAACTTTTTCGTAATCAAAATTTTTATTTTTATATTCATCAAATAGAATTAAAAGCATTTTATGCTAATGTAAGAAAAGATCATTTCTTTACACTTTATTTTAGTTCTAAACAATATTGGATCATTTATGATACTCAGTGAATACAATCGACATAGACGACTGGGGTTTTATTGTGATCTGTATGTGCAATCTGTTGGATTACAGATTTATGATGGTGGATTTAGACATTTTTGGGATTGTGATTTTTATTTTGATATTCATCAAATAGAATTAAAAGCATTTTATGCTAACGTAATAAGAAATCATTATTTTTCACTTCGTTTTCAAAACAAACAATATTGGATCATTTATGATACTCAGTGAATACAATCGACATAGACAACTAAAGTTTATTTGTATATCACATAAACTTGTCGGATTACAAATAAATGATGGTAAATTTAGATATTTTCGCAATTGTGATCTTCATTACAATATTCATAGTGTAGAATTAAAAGCATTTTATGGTTCATGTTTGTATGGTGGTGGTTTTTTAATTAATTTTAAAGGTAAAAAACTTTATATATTATAAAGTATACTCATTTAGGCTTCACTGTGAGGCATTGAGGCATTGAGGCATTGAGGCATTGAGGCTCTGTGAGGCTATGAGACAGTGAGGCTATGGCCCTATGAGGCCATGAGGCTATGAGGCTCTGTGAGGCTATGGCCCTATGAGGCTATGAGGCTATGAGGCTCTGTGAGGCTGTGAGACATGGTGGTGAGGCAATGAGACAGCGAGGCAATGAGGCAATGAGGTAATGAGGTAATGAGGTAATGAGGTAATGAGGTAATGAGGTAA
>Ga0209702_10002625_pt1 | contig 30735 bp, 22 predicted proteins | sample FRY01_FD_187210 | JGI IMG/M metagenome (GOLD analysis project Ga0209702, IMG submission 187210) | Freshwater microbial communities from Lake Fryxell liftoff mats and glacier meltwater in Antarctica - FRY-01 (SPAdes) (version 2) | ecosystem: Environmental > Aquatic > Freshwater > Ice > Glacier... | reverse complement strand
AAAGTCTTTTGCGTGATCCGCAGCTACCTATCTACCGCGCGCAAACAAGGCGTGAACCTCATCACCAGCATCCGTAACGCTCTCGACGGAACTCCCTCCTGCTTCGCTAGGGGTGCTGAATAGTTACGATGATTTCTTCATCAAGCACCGCTTCTGTCGTGGATGCGACGAACGAATGAAGTCGGTTTTGCCGTTCATGATCCAATCCACTGAAGCCGGGAAAACCCAGCACCTCAATCCGGGTCACGCTGGCAATCATCGCTTGCTGATCCTCAAGGAAAGGGCGGCAGATGGTGTCTTCTGGCTCAGCAGCGTAAATGACATTGTTGCTATCGCAGACCATGTTCTATTCCCTCCCGGGCAGGACGACATCTTGTCTAATCTCTCTTTGCCAGGCCAGTGGATCAGGGATGACATCCTTGAGGCCTCCCATGTTTCGTAAGTCTTGCAACGCGGCTTTGCGTGCCGCCAGCATCTCCGGCGAGGCGACGGGAATCTGGCGTTTTGCCTTCACATGTGGAGCAGATTCCTCGTGAATCACCACGAGCATTTCAATGCGTCCCAGCTTCAATCCGGCAGGCAAAGGTGAAATCAGCTTCAAGCTGCCGTCCGCCGTGATTTCACCGACTGTTTTGATCGTTTGCATGGTGATACTGTATCAAAGCCGACTGATTATTCTGGGAACAAAAACTCCGTGGAGGCGAGCAGGATGTGGGCGAGATCGGCGAACTCTTGGCCAGAAAAAGATCGTCCCGCCTGTGCCGCGTCTTTCGCCTAGCTTTTGCGAGCGGACGCTTCCTTGTTCATAAGCTTGCGGGCTTGTTGTCGCTGTTTGCGATGTTCGGCTTGCACTTCGGGCATACGCATCAGCTTCCGCATGCCTGCGGCCAGGCGGGCGAGTATGCCGATTTCCTCATCTTTCATCATCTTGTTCAGATGCCTGATGGCATCCGCATCAGGCTCCAGTTTTTCCAGCAGGTGGCGAAAGTTTTCAGCCATTTCGGACTCGCCCTGGATGAATTTGACTTTGGCGCAGAGATAGAGCCAGGTCCGCACTTCCGAGAAATGAAAAACGCTGCGGGCTGGATACAGTTCGGTGAGCGTCATGCGCGTGCCAAAAAGCAGCTCGTCGGCCTTCTCGATTTTGGCATCTTCGAGATAGAGGTCGGTCAGCGTGAGACGGGCAAAGAAGTAATCAGGTCTTTCCTGGAACAACTGCTGCGCAATCGCCAGAGCCTCGGCGAAATCCGCCGCTGAGCCTCCGCGCAGCGCGCTGATGAGCCAGTTTCGCAAGCAGAGCACCTGCGGGTACTGCACGGACAGCTCCCGCAGCTCGGCCACGACGTGTCGCGGCTTGCGATACACAAGATCGAAGAGCTTCGGCATGCGGTCCTGAACGTCCTGGGGCAACGCATCCTGATTCGGGTCTGGTATGACATCCCAAGTGACCTCGAAGTTGATCAGTTGAAAAACTCCGAGGGATTCAGTTTGTCGTTCTGTCCTCCACGGTGAAACCGGTGTTGCGGGCTGTCGCAAAGTCAGACGTTTGCCATGGTCACTTGCGGTGCGGTTGGGATTCTTGTGTTTGGCCATACCTGTCGATACGATTACGGATGTGAAGGTCAAATGCGGCTTCGATTCAACTGTTAGCCCACTTCGAGAATGCGTCCCAGAAACCGTAGATGCCGACGACGCAGATGGACGCGATGCTGATCCACAACCAGGCATCGTAGAGTGGACCGGGGCGCAGTTCTTTGGGGCATTCGCGATAGCGGAACCATGCGGCAGCAAAGGCGACGATGAAGAGAATGACCACCGTCACGGTGCCACCGACGATGATCATGTAGGCCGGGTTTTTGTAGTAGAGGAAGGCGATGGCCCACAGCAGCGGGATGACAAAGGCGAGGATCGTGATGAGGCGCTGGCGCTGGGCCTGATTGCGGAAATCGAGAAAGCCGATCTGCGCAAAGGCATCCGAGAACATGCGTGTCCAGGCTCCCAGCGCGGCGAGCACGGTGGAGAACAGGACGACGAACGCGCCCGCCAGGAACATGTCACTGGCCCAGGCACCGAGCGATTCCGTGTACATGAGCGAAAGCGTGCTGATGAGCTTGCCTTCCCCATCTGGGACTATGCCCATGCCGTGCAGCACGGCGGCACCGAGCAGGTAAAAGACGACGGTGACGAGCGTGTAAACGGCCATGGAGACGAGCGCGTCGATTTCCATGATGCGAATCCAACCGCGTGCCCGCGCCCGCCATTCCGCCGTGTCACGCGCCGGGCCGGAATACGCAGCGTAACCCTTTTCGATGAGCCAGTAGTTGTAGGCCATGATTTCATCGCCCCCGATGCCGGTGATGCCAAATGCAGCCAGCGCGACCGCCGTGACGCCCGCAGGCAGTTGAAAGGAGAGACCACTGACGAACTGATCCATCGAAATGGCGTAGGGCGTGAACTGCACGGAAATCAGCGAGGCCACGGTGAAAATGGTGAATAACGCGATGAGAACGATGCATACACGCTCGATCAGGCGGTAGCCGCCGCCCCAGACGATCAGCGACGAAACGACTGCCACCGGCCAGACCATTGTTTGAATCGCCAACGTCGGCTGGATGACATTGATGATCATCGCCACGGCACCGATGATGGCACCCACCTGGAGCATTTTTGGCATCATGAGGAGGAGCCAAAGCCAGATGGACCAGTTTGCCTTTCCGAATCGTGGTCCCGGCAGGCCATTGAGCGCCGCCATGGTGGACCGGCTGCTGTAGATGGCGTTTTTGCCAAATTCGACCTGTACCGCTACCTTGACGAGGCAACTCACAATGATGACCCAGAAGCACACGAAGCCCGCCTTCGCGCCGAGCAGCGTGGTGGCGATCAACTCGCCGCTGCCGACGATGGACGCGGTCAGGATCAAGCCCGGCCCCAGATGTTTCATCCGCTCCACCCAGCCGACGGGCGGGAGCTTGATCTGGGCTTCGGTGACGACGTACGGATTCTCGGGAGTGCTCACGGGCGCATCTTGAACAGCTTTCGATGAATGCGGAAGCTCAAAACACTGTTTGCTCGCCGCAGGATGAAATTATTTCACCGGCACCGGCTTTGACTGAATGAGTTCAAGCGAGTCTTGCATGCCGGTGCCGACGAGTCCGGCGAAATTGACTTTGCCACTGGGGATCGTGGCGGGGATGTCGAAAGTGACTTCGATCTCGCCCGTGCCGCTGGCTTTGACTTCCTTGCGCACGATGCGGGCGTTGTTGCCGTCTTTGAGCGTGACTTGGACGGGCTTTTCGCCGAGTTCGGCGGGGAAGGTGTGTTTGAGCTTCACGGTGGCCTTCTGGCCTGGGGTGATCGTCTCGGGAATTTCAAGTTCGATGAGACCGGCGGTCTTTTTGCCTTTCGCCTTGGATGCGGCTTTGCGTTCCTTGCGGCTCGTCCGCTCCTTCTCTACCTCAAGCATCCAGTTTTCACGATAGGCGGCGTCATCGCGATGGCGGAAGACTTCGAGCAGCGGATCCTTCACCCGCACCATCCAATCTTCCATGGCCTGTTCCAAAGCAGCTACCTCCTTGGCATGCGCGGGATCGGCGATGAGATTCGTGAGCGCGTCGGGATCATAGCGCACTTCAAAGGCCTCTTCCGGCACGCGATGATCGAAGAGGTCAATGCGGGCGGCGACTTGCTCGTTCGTTTTGGCCAGCACCCGCATCTGGCGGCAGGTGGAGGTGCCAGCGGTCGCGCCGGTCATCACGCGGGTACCGTTGGACCACGGATTGAAGAGATAGACGAAGTCCTTCGTCTGCACGGCTCGCATCGGCGTGCGCTGGCCGCCGGAGTTCTCGTCGTAGGATTTAAAAACCATGTCGCGACCTTCCTGCTTCTCGCCTTTGAGCAGCGGAGCGAAGGAGCGGCCGTCGAAGCCATCCGGCTGCCGCACACCGACGATGTCGAGCAGTGTGGGCAGCAGATCGACGGTGGAGACCATGTTCGTGTCGTCCACTACTCCCGCTTTCGTCACGCCCGGCCAACGGATCATGAGCGGCGTGCGCGTACTGTGGTGGTAGAGTTGTGTCTTGGCAAATGGCAGCGGCATGCCGTGATCCGAGAGGAAAATGATGACGGTGTTCTCGTCTTGGCCGGAAGCTTTGAGCGCCGCGAGGATCGCACCCACACCGTCGTCAGCACGGCGCACGCTGGAGTAGTAATGCGCGAGCTCTTTGCGGATGACCGGATCGTCGGGAAGGAAGCCGGGCACCGGCACTTCTTCGGGCGTGAAGATTTTGGTCGGCACATTCTTATCGGGCACGGTGTCACCACGATTGCCCTCGGCGTAGAACGGCTTGTGCGGATCGGCGATGTTCAGCATGAGGCAAAACGGCTTCCCTGCGGCCTTTGCAGCCTCGATACCCTTCGTGGCCGCCTCGCCCCAGGAAGCGGCATTTTTGGTGTCATCCTTCTTCTCATCGCCGAGCACGATGTCCCACGGAAAGGGCGAGTAAGGCGTGGAGTGGCTGACCTTGTGCCGGATGCCGGTGAACCAGCCCGCGTCCTTCATGATGTCGCCGAGCACCGGGTAGTCCTTCTCGTCTTTGCTCATCGCCCGAAAGCCCTGGATGCGGTTGTTGTGCGGATAACGGCCCGACCACATCACGTTGCGCGAAGGCATGCAGTTGCCGACGACGACATGCGCATAATTGAAGCGCAGGCTCTGCGCCGCGAGCTTGTCCATGTGCGGCGTCGTGTCCGGCAGCTTGCACCCATACACCCCGACCGAGTCGCAACTCATGTCATCGGTGGTGATAATGAGAACGTTTGGCTGCGCCGCAAAGAGTGCGGGAGCGAGAAAGAAGAGGGCAATCAGGTGTTTCATGCGGGCTGCGGAAACGCCGCGCCCGCCCCGATCTCGCGAAAACATCGTCAGGGGGTGATGGTGACCTGCGGCGGCTCCGCATAATCAGTCCACCGTCGCTCCATTTCCTGCGCCTCCGGCTTGCCGTCGCTAAACACAAGGCGGTAACGGCTCACATACGGCTGGCCCGGCTCGATGCTCCAATCACCATCCGCCGAGGGCGCAACGCAGATCTGCGGGTTCTTTGGATTGAGGCGCAGCGGCTGCGGGAAGCGGAAATTGTCCGGATGCATGAGCACGGTGATGCCGGTCATCTGCCCGTCCACCTCACCGCCAAGCCAGACCCACTTCGCCTTGGTTGCGTCGCCTGTTTTCCGGTCATCGCCGTTGCTGGTGAGCATGGCGACTTTTTCCACCGGGTCCCACAACGCATTGCCACGCACACCGAGACCACCGTAATGATACTTCGGCAGCTTCACCGGCTCCGCGCCCGCACAAGTCTGGGTGGAGACTAGGTCCATGAGAAACAGCGGCGGCAATGGTGTTCCGCTGCCGTCCTTCAATCCGGCCGTGTGCGTGACCGTGACCTCCCACGTTTCATTCAGCATGTCTTTCTCCACGCCGCTGGTGTGGTCGAGCCACTTGTGGGTGCTCACAAAGCCGCCATGCACCGGGCCGCTCCAGCTTTTCAGCAGCTTGTCAAAGCGCACCTCGCCGGTGAGCTTGCCCGTTTTGTCTTTGCCCATGTTCCAAAAATCCGGTGCGCCACCAGCGAATTCCGTATGCGTCCACGCGAACCAGATGCCGCGCTGATGCGGATGATCCGACGGATGATTTCCCGTGAGTAGCCTGCCTGAAGGCGAAAACACTGGATGCAAATGCGCCCCATGCGCAAAGCCCTCCGCCGTACCGGCCGGCACCGGACCCGGCAGCATCTGATAGGTGAAGACCGGCAGTGCGGTGCGCTCTGCAGCACCCGCATATGGCTTCGCGACCAAGGTGAGCACTTTTTCATTCGCCTGCGTCTCCACTCCTCCCGCCGCAAACGCTGGCAAGGCGGACGCAATGGTGCAGACGAGTTCTTTGCCCTTTGGCAACGCGTTCTGCAAAACAAACGTGCCCCTGCCCGCCTCATCCACCTGCACCGGCATGCCCAGCTCTTGCAACGTCAGCGTCTTTCCCCACCATGCCGCTGGTGCCTGGAAAGTGACCACGCAACCACTGCGATCATGACCGCCTGCGTGCAGGGTGAGGCTTTCAGCGTGAATCCGCGTAACGGCGGCCAGCAGCAGGGATAGAATGACAAGTTTCATGATGGTGCCCAACCACAACGCGGCTGGTCCCGCGAAGTTCCTTGCTGTTCGAGAATTTTTCCGCTTCGCCACGACCCGCTACTTGGTCGCCTTTGCCTTGCCCTGCGGTAATTCGTCGCCCAGCTTCGGGCCTTTGTCCTGCGGCATGGACTCGTTCCAGGCGAGCACGGCCTTCGTCAGGCGGGCGACGACCTCGGGGTTCTTTTCGGCGAGGTTGGTGACTTCGGACTTGTCGTAAGTCATGTCGTAGAGCTTGGGCTGCGTGCCGTCGTATTCGCAGAGGAATTTCCAGTTCCCCTCGCGCATGGAGAGGTCGGGGAGTGTTTCGGGACTGTTCGCTGGCCAGCGTTTGCGGTCCGGTGGACGACGCCAGAAGAGCGGGGCCTTGCGCGAAACGTCCTCTTTCCCGAGCAGGGCGGGAGCGATGTTTTCGCCGTCGAATGCCACGTCTTGGTGGTCGATTTTCGCGATGGAGAGCAGCGAGGGCGCGAGATCGAAGGCGGCGAAGACGGACGTGTCGTTTTGCGTGCCTGCTTTGCCTGCGTCGATCACGCCGGGACCCCAGACCACCAGCGGCGAGCGCGTGCCGCCTTCGTAAAGCGTCGTCTTGGAGCCACGGAACGGCCCCGCGCTGCCCATACCGACCTCGGGGCCATTGTCAGAGCAGATGAGGACGAGTGTGTTGTCGAGCAATTCAGGCGTGTTGCGGATGTGATCGAAGAGCTTGCCGAACTGGCGGTCCATTTCCTCCAACACGGCGAGATACATGCCGCGCTTGCCTTCCGACCATTTCTCCACGGGCGGCCAATGCGGCGCGTGGACATCGTCCGGCCAGAGATTGATAAAAAATGGCTTCTTCGCAGCAGTCGCCTTGTCGATGAACGGGATCGCGGCGTCGATGAAGCCACCGGTGATCTTCGAGCGCAGCATCCACGTCACTGGCTGGCCGAGACGCTCGGCATCGCCCCAGATTTTGCCGGGTTCTTTGTCGCCGGGCTTCAGCGTCAGCGGCAGGAGCTTTGGCCCCATGCCTTCGAAGTTGGTAAGCGATTCGTCGAAGCCGTAGGCGGTGATCGGCGGCGCGTCATCGACATCGCGCTGACCGCCGAGGTGCCACTTTCCGAAGTGTCCGGTGGCAAAGCCGTGGTCATGCAGAATGCGCGCAAACGAGGGCGCTTTCAGATTGAGCCAGTTCGCCACGCCACGCCGCGCATTGTCGGCGCGGTTGTTCAAATATGACGTGATCTTCCAGCGCTGCGGATACTGCCCCGTGGTCAGCGCACAGCGCGAAGGCGAGCAGATCGGCGAGTTCACATAGAACTGCGTGAAGCGAATGCCCTCCGCCGCCATGCGATCCACATGCGGCGTCTTCGCCTCCGTATTGCCGAAACACGAGAAGTCCCCCCAGCCCATGTCGTCAATGAACACCATGACGATGTTCGGCGGGGCGGCGAAGAGTTGAGAGCCGAGGGAGAAGAGCACGAGCAGCAGTTTTTTCATAGAGCTAGTGAGTGATCTGAGTGACGATGAAATCGATCGCCCGGAGCCGCGAGTCAGCCTCGGTGATCAGAGTCAAATCACCACAGGAATCGCTGTCGTGAAACGGCTCCACGCGCTCTGTCAAAGATCGTCCAAACTCAGGAGTGGTCCGAAACTGCTCGAACAATTCGGCTGCTACTTGGCGACCGTCAAGACGGGCAGCGAGCTCGGCGGCGGAGTGGGCCTGCACTGCTCCAGTGCTTCCTGCGCCGTGACGTGACGTTGATTCGGAGGTGCTGACATGGGGGAAGCCTATCCTTGAAGGAGATTGCGCAATCGGCATGACGGCAGCGGAGGCATGGCGGTGAATAGGAACAGGAATGCCGCATCAGTCTGCCTTCTTCTTCCCCTTGCCCTTCTTCCCTTCACCACCGCCGAGCGGCCAGGGCATGACGCCGACGCGTTTGGCCCAGGTGTCCCACTGCGCGGCCATCGCCTGCACGCGTTCGGGCTGTTGGGTGGCGAGGTTGTTCATCTCGGTGCGGTCAGCGGCCATGTCGTAGAGTTCCCAGGGGCCGGGATGCTTGGAAACGAGCTTCCAGTCGTCGTTGCGGATGGCGCGATTGCCCTCGTGCTCCCAGAAGAGGGGCTGCGGACGTTTTAACGGACCGCCTTTGAACACAGGAGCCAAACTCACGCCTTCCATCGGTTGAATCGTGTTGCCGTTGAGTTCCTGGGGATACGAGCCGCCGCCGAGATCGACGCAGGTCGCCATGATGTCGATGAGATGCGACGGGGAATGGCACAAGGGACCACCAGGTGCCTTTCGCGTGAAATTTCCAGTGCGAGTGCCCTCGTGGTTCACATTAATCCCCTTCGGCCAATGCGCGATGAGCGGCGTGCTGATGCCGCCTTCGTGCTCCCAGTGCTTGTACTCGCGGAAGGGTGTGTTGCTCACGTTCGCCCAAGCCTGGCCGTAGCCGATGTAGGTATCCGCGCCGCCGGGCATCACGCCCGCGCCTTGCCGCATGGGGTAGCCGTCGCGCGTCTGTTTCGGGATCATGTCGGGCTGAAGATAATCATTCGCCAAAACAGGCAGCGTCGGCGCGTCTGCACGCGGTTGGTGCGGCCCGTTGCGACCCATGCCCTCGGCGCAGCCACCGTTGTCCTGGAGGAAGAGGATGAGCGTGTTTTCATACTGCCCGTTCTTTTTCAGCGTCTCGACGAGGCGGCCGATGCCCTGGTCCATGCAGTCGAGCATGGCAGCGAAGACCTCCATGCAGCGCGACTCCCATGCCTTGTTGTCCACCTTGCTCCAGTCGCCGGCCTGCGGCGACACCTTCCAGCGTTCGTCGATCAGGCCCAGGCGCTTCATCTTCTCCACGCGCGCCGCACGGATGGTGTCGTAGCCCGCGTCGTATTTGCCTTGGTATTTGGCGATGTCCGACTCCTTCGCATGCATCGGCCAGTGCGCCGCCGTGTGCGCCATATAAACGAAAAAGGGTTTCTCCGGCGTGTTTTTGGCGTGTTCGGTGACGAAACGCGCCGCGTGGTCGTTGATCGCGTCGGTGTAATAAAACTCCTTTGGCTGATACTCCGCGTCGGCAAAGGGCGAAATGAAGGTGTTGTCACGCGTGAGCGTGTTCGGGTCGAAAAAGCTGCCTGCACCGTGAATCGTGCCGTAAAATCGGTCAAAGCCGCGCTGGAGCGGCCAGTTGTGCTTGTCGGCGTCGCTTTTGGGATTCGTGGCCTTGGTCACATGCCACTTCCCGGCCATGTAGGTCGAGTAACCGGCCGTTCTGAGCGCCTCGGCGATGGTCACCGATTTTTTGCTCAACTCACCCGTGTAGGCATGGCCGACTTTGGCGCTCTGATCGTCCATCATGTGGCCGATGCCCGCCTGATGCGCATACTGTCCGGTCAGCAGCGCCGCGCGTGTGGGGCAGCAGCGGGCGGTGTTGTAAAACTGCGTGAAGCGCACGCCGCCCTGCGCCAACGCGTCGATGTTCGGCGTGCTGATCTCGCTGCCGTAACAGCCGATGTCCGAGTAGCCCACGTCATCGCACATGATGAGGATGATGTTCGGCTTGTCGGCAGCAGCAGACAAACCACAGAAGGCACCGAGGCACACAGAGAGGATGAATTTCATGACGTAGTTGTTAACGAAGGTGAGAGGGCGGCATTGCACGCATGATCCGCCTCATCGGCCTGCTGAGTTCGCAAAGTCCATTTTAACCTCCCGCCACTCCACTTGATCAAACCGCGTCGGGCTTTGATAGGAGCCGATGCCCAAGGCAACACGGCGCAAGCGGGAAGGCCAGTCCCAGGGCTGAGGGATCGCGAGCGACTGGGCTGCGATGTCGAATTCCTTCTGCAAGACTCCATCCACGCTGACCCGCACAAGTCCAGGGCGCACTTCGATGAACATCTCGTAGCTGCGGCCGTTTTCCAGTGAGAAACGAAAACCGTAACCGTCCTGCAACGACCGGCCATTGATCGTCTGCACGCCGGCGAGTCCTTCACCCCAGGCATCCAAATCACAGGCTCCGATGCTACCACTGGCGGTGAAAAATAGCGCGACAGAATGCATGCCGCTAAGCCGCGTGAAGCGCGTCTTCACATCATAAAATTCAGGCATTGTTTCCTCCAAAATCAGGCTGCTGGTGCGCTCGTTCGAAGTCAGCACACCGCGCTCATTGGTCCAAGCACCGTTGATCGAGTCGGCTGGGATGCGGACTCCCGCCAGCGCATCGTGCCAGGGTCCTGCTGCTGGAGTTTGCACGGGCTGCTGATAGTGCCACCAAGCGCCGCCTGCAGCAGCCGCCAAGAGAACTGCGGACGTGACGAGCAGGGTGCGCCGACCACGCCCCTGCGAACCATCCAACGCGAGCAGAAACTGATCCACGGAGGCGAAGCGGTCTGCCGCCACGGGGCGCAGCGCGCGCATCACGGCAAGGCTCAAGGCGCGAGAAACTTCACGGCGAACCCGATGCGGTGGATCAAAGCTGCCACGCGGAGTTTGTCCGGTGAGCAGTTCGTAGAGGATCACGCCAAGCGCGAAGATGTCGCCGCGTTCGTCAACCTCTTGACCGCGAAGCTGTTCCGGCGGCATGTAGTCCACCGTGCCCATCGCCGTGCCGGTGAGGGTGAGCCGCGTGCTGCCGTCGTGCTTTGGCAGCGCGAGGCCAAAATCCGTGACGCAGGCGGTGCCATCCAGGTCGATCAACACGTTTTCCGGCTTCATGTCGCGATGCACGATGCCCGCCGCATGCGCGGCACTGAGCCCGGCGGCGATCTGCCGGATGAGGCGTAGCGCCTGGGCCACGGGCAGGCCGTTGGGATGGCGTTGCAGCAGCTCGCGCAGGCTGCCGCCTTCGACAAATTGCATCACGATGGCCGCGCCACCGTCAGCGAGCTTTTGAAAATCATGCACCGCCACGATGTTCGGATGCCGCAGCCGCGCCATCGTGCGCGCCTCGCGTTCCAGTCGCTCAAGAAACAGCGGATCATCTGCCAGCTCACTGGCGAGCACTTTGATGGCGACTTCACGATCCAGGCTGAGCTGCCGCGCCAAAAACACCGCGCCCATGCCACCGCGGCCCAGCGGCGCTTCGATCTCGCATCCCGGCACCTCAATGATTTCCGTCGCTGCCACAGCTATGCCATGCGCCATCAAGGCATCCGGTTTCAGCCCGGAAAGGCGGCGGCGTGGACTGGAACTCGCTTGCGAATCAGACATACGTCAGCATCCAAGAGCAAAGTCACTCCGCGCGCAAGACCTGCATCAAGTAGCTCATTTCTTCATCCACACTACCGCCGTCTGGCTGCGTCTCAGCAACCTCAGATCGCAAAGCCTCGCGGAATCGGCTTCGCAGGCGATGCACGGCCACTTTGAAGGTATTCGCGCTCATGCCGAGTTCACTGCCCGCCCGCTCATAGTCGTCCACATCGGCCTCACCAGTCAAAAAGGGTCGCATGGCGGCAAATTCGACCACTTTACCCCGCGCTGCCGCCTGCTGCTCCAGTTTCGCCAGTGCATTGTCGAGCACGGTCAGCGCCCACTGGCGGTCGAACATGTGATCCGCGCTTTCGCCCTCGATCTGTTCCACTTCATACCAGGCCTCAGCCTCGGCGGCATCAAACGAGATATTCTGGCCGCCGCCGCGTTTTTGCCGCGACTCTTTGCGCTGCTCATCATGCACATGACGACGAAACGCCGTGAGCATGAAGGTGCGCAGCTTTCCCAGCTCAGGGTTCGCATTCGCAAAGAGCTGCTTGGCCAATACCTGGACAAAGAACCCCTGCACATAATCCTCTGCGTCCTCCGGCACAGCCCCAAACCGTCGGCTCCACGAATACAGCGGGAACCAATAGGCTGAGCATAGATCCTCCAGCGCTCGCCGCGCCTGCTCGCCCTTCCCCTGCGACTGGATGACAAGGCTCCAGCGCGTGGGTTTGAAGGCGGCGGGGGAGTTTTCGAGCATGTCAAAGAATAGCCCGCAGACGAGCAACTTCCAGAGTGGAATCACGCGGATGCATATCCTTGCCCACTACACGAAACACTTCCGTGCAATCCCATGCGCATCAAGGCCGTGACACCCGTAGCCGTATGAATGGCCCTGGAGCGGTGATGATGACGGTGCCAATGCCGGGATCATTGACGGTGACGCCGGGCGCTGATGTCCAGGCGGCGGCACCCGCCTTGCTTGCCAGGGTGGTCCAGCCGGTGAGGGTACTGGAAGACTGCACTTCATAAAGTAGGTCCGTGGCGGTGAGTCGGCGCGTGAACGTAAAGGCGATCTGCCCGGCGGAGACTGCGCCAGTGGGCAGTGCGGAGGCGTCGGCGATGGCAGCGTTGCTGTTCAAGGCATACTCCATGAGGTTCTGCACACCATCGAGGTCGAAGTCGCCTAGGGCTTGGGCGTTCGGTGCGTTTGCGGAAGCTCCGAACTGCGTGCTGCGCCATTGATCGAAGATCGAGTCTTCGATGCTGACCACGGCACTGATGCTCGGAGCGGATGCAGCAAAAGTGGCTGGGCCATCGAGGCCGCTGAGGGTGACGGTGAACTGCTCGGCACCTTCCACCAGCGCATCGCTGAGCAAGGGCACGGTGATGACTTTTGAAGCCGTGTCGCTCGCGGCCCAGCTCAGAGTTCCCGCTGCCGCCGCGTAGTCGCTGCCTGCACTCGCGGTGCCATTAGTGACGGCGTAGTTCAGCGACAATGGCAGCGCGGTGCTGCTGTCGGAGCGCGTCACACTAATCGTCGCGCTAGCATCGCCTTCGTTCACGGTGATGGAGGGCGCAGCGAAGGCCACTCTGCCGAGCGAGACGTTCGCGTTGTCACCCAAATACGGCGCAGCCGCAGGCGATGCGGTGAGATTGATCGGCGTGCTTGCGGTGGTGTTCGACGCCGGGTTGTAACTCGTGCTCATGCCTTGCAACACGGTCTCGGTGAGCGCGGCGGCAGGCCGCTGGAAGTGCAGGTAGTTCACGTCCAGGATCAAGTCGGGCTGGCCGGCGATGGCGATGTAGTTCGCATGAAACTGCGTGGGCGCACCACCTGCTTCATAGGTGGTGACGCTGTTGAAATCGGTGTAAGCGGTGACGCCGAGTTGCAGCGTCGCGCCGAACTGCGGGAAAGCATGATCGGGATTAGGATAACGGTTTTCGACGATCCATGGACCCGCAGCGCTGTGCCGCCTCAGGCAGACCATCGTGTTGCCCACGCGCACTATTTGCAGCCAGGCCTCACGCGATCCGCTGATGCCGTTGCTCGAGAAGTAAAGCTCGCTGCGACTACGGCGTGTAGTCTTGATTTCAAACTGTCGCGTGCCCGAATTCCCTGCGGTGCCGAGCGAGAGAAAGAGGTAGTTCTCGCCCTTGCCGGTGACCTCGGAGGTATTCGCCCAAGTCTCATCGCCGGGAGTCCAATCGCTGCCGAAATTCTGCGGCGGCCAGACCGCGCTCGTGGTGTAGGGTACGGGAGCTGCGTGCGTGATGGCGCGTGGCTCACGCACCAAAATACCACCGAGTGAGTAGAGTCGGATCGAGGGAAAGTTGGGGCCGGAGGGGTTCACCCGGCTATAAACAAACACATGTGCCGTGGCCACGAAGTCGCCCGTAACATTCTTTGAGAAATGCGTGCCGCGCATATGCTCATACCAGCCCGTCGTCCTCGGCACGACGCGAAAGTTTCCCGGCGAACTCGTGTTCACATCTGCCGACTCGACGTGGCTGGCACCCCAGCCCTCCAGCGCTCCATGCTCCGTATAGCGTGAAAAAGTCGCGGCATCGCCGAACTCATCCCCGAGCGGCTGCAACGTGTCGGCAAGACTGAAACGGCTGATGAAAAGGAGAAAGATGAAGCAGGTTGTGCGCATGGCTACATGTCTATACCGCCATCATTTCGCCCCGGTTACATTAAATCATGAGTAACCGCAGTCCATCGCTGCCCGATAGATCATTCACCTCACGATCCGAACTCAACTGTCCTGCGACAGAAGCACAAGACTCCAGCGCGTAGGTTTGAAGGCGACAGGGGTGGTTTCAGGCATGGAAATGAAACATAGCAGAAGTGGCCTTCACATCATCTTCACCGTTCATTTGACCCGCAGACAGCGTCCACCAGGCACTACCACCCACGGGGAACTCTCATTTGCCGAATCGGCTAAAAACACTGGTAGATCAGGCGCTGGATTTTCATCGAGAAAAAGGGGCGGACTGCTGTAACCTGACCACGCTTTTGACCAAGAAACAGAAGCCATGTCCCCCGTTCTCTTCAAAACACTCCTCTTCCTCGTTCTCGCTCTGCCCATGGTGGCGCAGGTGACGACGACGGGTTTTAACAACGCTGCCCGCGCGGAGGCGCCGGGGACGCTGCTGAGTCATCCGGTGACGAATGGATCGGAGCCGATTGGGCGGACGACTTCGATCAATTATCTCAATGGCTGGATCATCTTGGGGGGGGAGGTGCCGGGATCGCGGGCGGCGTCCGATTTCCAAATGCGGGTGTATGACATTGCAAACCCGGCGAACCCGGTGCGGCGGATGCCGTCGGACTTCGGGCTGAACTACGCGAACAACTCGTGGTTCTTCGGAAACTATGGCTGGAATGCGCACGGCACGGCACAGTATGGCAATCTTTTGCTGCCGGACCCGATCCGGGTGAATGGCTTTGGTGGGCTGGTGGAGCGTGGCGGCACGAATGGCATTCCCAATCTGGCGCAACTGCCGGTGGGCTACAATCGCAGCAGCCAGTCGGGGCCGTGGAATGCGACGCTGCTGTGGTATGACACACAGGACCAGGACATCCTCATCCGGCGTTCGACCATCGGACCTAACGGACTCATGAACTACCAAACGCTGGCCACTTTTGATCATGTGGGCATTTATGGCGGCGGTGACTGGCATCCGATGTTTTTTGGTGATCTGCTCATCATGGCACGCAGCGGCGGCGCGGGTGCGGATGGCGTGGTGGTGTATCGCCTGAGCTATCAAAACTTCGGCGATGCTGATCCGGCGAATGATACCGTGGTGCCGCAGCCAGTCGGCTCGCTACAGGGCGGATTCCAGGGTTATTGGCCGAATCTTTTCAGCGATGGCACGGGGCTTTATGTCATCGGCTCCACGACGAACATCCTCATCGGCGCAGACATCACCTCGGCGACGATGCCTGGCGCGAATGTGAACTTGCAGACGGTGGCAACTCTCACGGTGCCGAACTTCACCAATGCCTCCTATCCTGTGTATCAGGATGGCTTCGGCTTCATTCATAACCGCAAGGTCGATATGACGCGCTTCCTCGCGGGCGATGCGAACCCCATCGTGCTCACGCTGAATGAACTCAACCCGCCGCGCCCAGCCGGAGCACCCGCGCTGCCGGGCGGCGCGATTGTTGGCGTGAATACTTCGCAGATGTCGCTTCCGCTGGGGAATCTGTGGCTCACGGGCGGCTACCCGATTACGAACACAAATCAAGGTCTCGGCGTGTGGGTTCATCAGCAAGCGCCCGACACCACGCCACCGCGTGTGAGCTACCACATCCCGCAGGCGGGCCGCACGAACTACCCGCGCCATGCGCCGCTGAGCTTTCTCGTGCATGAGCACCCGCGCAATGGCGGGCCGCGCAATGGCATCGACTTCACCGTGCGTGCCGTGGGGGCAAACGACACGCTGGGTGCCTTCGTGCCAGGATTTCTGCTTCACGACTTCTCGGGCAACATGACCTTCACGCCGGGTGCCGGTTTGGCAGCGGACACGACCTATCAAGTCGATTTCCATTCCAATCCGGGCGCTCAGATCGGCTTTGTCGATGCGGCGGGTAATTACATCGAGCCTTACTCCTATCGCTTTTCAACCGGAGGAGGGCTGAATGCATCTGCGCCGCCGGTTTTGACGAGTTTGACGGCCAACACTTATCTACCGGCTCCGAATCAGCAAATCACCGTCACCGCTGCGGCGGCGGGTGCGGGCCAGTTAGAATATCGTTTCAACTTTGATGGCAACTGGACCGTGTGGAGCACAAATACGAGCGCCAACTTCACTTACGCAATCACAGGCCGCCCGCGTGTGCACGCGCAGGTGCGTGACCCGGTGGGAAACATCACTTCCGGCTCGTTGCGCTTGCTCATCATCACCGCGCCTGCGGGGCCGAGTCCGACGCAAAGCTCGACGCTGGCGATTGGCGATGATGCCGGCGTGCGGCGTGTGTGGAGCGTGAATCCTGACTCGAACACCGTCACGGTGGTGAACGCGGCCACGGGGGCGAAGGAAGGCGAGTATGCCGTCGGCGTGAATCCGCGCAGCATCGCGCGTGATGTAAATGGGCGCTACTGGGTCACTTGTCATCGCAGTGATGAAATCCGCGTGCTGAATGCCGATGGCAGCGCCTTCAGCACGATCACGCTGCCCTATGGCTCCGCGCCGTTCGGTGTGGCTCCATCGCCGGATGGTTCTTTGCTTTATGTCACGCTGTTTGGCTCCAGCAGAGTTCACCGCTATGCAGCGGCGAGTCCTGGAGCCGCGCCAGTGACGAGGGATGTGTTTCCCACGCCAAGAGCCATCGCCATCAGTGGCAATGGCGCACGGGTGCTCGTCACGCGATTCATCTCACCGGACCTTCATGCGGAAGTGCGCGAGCTTACGGCTGGCTTGGTGCCTGGCGGACTCTTCACGCTGTCTTCGGCGAATACGATTGATGGTGGTGATCGTGCCGCAGGTGTGCCGAACTACCTCGCAGGCATCGCCATCTCGCCGGATGGCACGCGGGCGGCAATCGTGTCGAAGCAGGACAATACGCAGCGCGGCACTTTCTTCGGCGTGGGCAATCTCACGCACGAAACGACAGTGCGCAGCGTGATCTCCTTCCTCGATCTGACCAACAACGCCGAGATCCCGCACTCGCGCCGCGACTTCGACAACAGCGACAGCCCCAGCGCGGTGACCTACACGCCGTTAGGCGATAGGCTGCTCGTCACGCATCAGGGAAACAATAGCGTGGTGGGCATCGACGCGCTGAATCTCGCGCCGCTGACCGAGCTGGTCACCGCAGGCTCCACGCTCACGCAGCCAGCCATCATCGCGCTGGAAGTCGGCACTGGACTTTCGCCGCAGGGTGTTTTGATCGACACCGCATCTGGCAGGCTCTTCACGCAGGATTTTATGGGCCGCAGCGTGACCGTTCGCGATGCCGCGCCGCTGCTGAATCAAAATCAAACCACGCTGCCGCTCATTGCCACGACCCCGGCCGTGACGAGCGAACTGCTCACCACCACGGTGCTGCAAGGGAAGCGCCTCTTTTATAATGCTGCCGATCCGCGCATGAGCGCCGAAAGCTACATCTCCTGCGCCACCTGCCATATCGATGGCGGGCACGATGGCCGCGTGTGGGATTTCACCGGACGTGGCGAAGGTCTGCGCCGCACCACGGATCTGCGCGGTCGCAGCGGCATGGGGCATGGCGCGGTGCATTGGTCGGGCAACTTCGATGAGATTCAGGACTTCGAGCACGACATTCGCGGCCCCTTCGGCGGCACGGGATTTTTGAATCTAACGCCTCAGCAGTTCGCCGCGCAGCATCCGAGTCCGGCGAGCGGCAAAACGGGGCTCAGCACCGATTTGGATTCTCTCGCGGCCTACGTCGCTTCTTTGACGCCAGAGCACACGCCGCGCAGTCCCACGCGAAATACGAACGGCACCTTCACGGCGGCAGCGGTGAGTGGTCAGGCCGTCTTTGCAGCGCAAAATTGTGCTTCATGCCACAGCGGCACTGCCTTCACGAACAGCACGCTCGTGAATGTGGGCACGCAATCCGCCATCAGCGGCCTGCGGCTCGGCTCGCTACTGCCGGGCATCGACACGCCGAGTTTGCACGGGCTTCATGCTTCGCGGGTGTATCTGCATCACGGCCAGGCAGCGACGCTGAGCGATGCTTTCGCCTACGCGGGCGGTGTGATGACTCCCGGTGCCAGCGGGCAATACATCGGCGCGGCAGGCACGAACACGGACAATGCGGCAGAGGGCGGTGGCGGCTCGTCGCGCGGCATGTTCGGCGGCGCGGCGGCCAATCTCAACATCACCGCCGCATCCTCCGTGCGCTACAACAACGTCGATGGCGGTAGCGGCGGCACGGCACGGATCGCGCTGCGCTATGTGCGCCAGTATAACGGCGGCACGGCGAACCTGATCATCAACGGCGTAACTCAAAGTGTCACGGTGCTGCGCCAGTTTCCCGAAAATTCTTTTATGACGAGCGGCTGGCAGTGGCTCGTCGTCTCTGCCTCGCTCAATGCTGGAGCTACCAATACGATCGAGTTTCAGCGCACGCAGGCCAGTCCGCATCAGATTAATGCGCTGCTGGTCGCCAACGCGGATGTTTTGGCCCAGGCGCAGCCGCATAGTCTCGTGCAAAGCCTCAGCACGGCGGATCGAAACAATCTGCTCGCCTACTTAAGCCAGCTTGATGGCCGTGATGTCAATGGCACGCCACTCGCCGCGCCGAGTGCGCCTTTGCCGCAGGCTCCCGGCATCGTCAGCGGGCCACAAAACGTCACGCTGGCAGAGGGGAATACTTTGAACTTCGTCGTCGTCGTTTCTGGCACGGGACCTTTCACGTATCAATGGCGGCGTGGAGCCACGGTGATCGGCACGAACAACCCCGAGCTGCAAATCGCCAACATGCAGTCCGGTGACACTGGCAGCTACACCTGCACCATCACGAACGCGCAGGGCAGCGCCGGCACCACGGCAGCTGTCGTCACGGTGAATCCACCGTTGAACATCACGACCTCGTCGCTGCCGCTGGCGACGGTCGGCGTGCCTTTCAGTCATGCTTTGAGCGCGAATGGAGGTGTCTCGACACGGACTTGGAGCGTTCTTGGCGGTGTGATGCCGCTTGGCATGACTTTGAGCAGCAGCGGTGTGCTCAGCGGCAGTGCCACCGCGCCTGCACGGGCGCTTTTGACCTTCCAAGTCAGCGATGCTTCTGGCAGCGCCACACGCGAGTTGCTGCATCAGGTGTCACCTGTCGGCGGATTCGTGAGCGATCCCGATCTCATCCTGCACTACACCTTTGACGAAGGCAGCAGCACGCAGGTGTGGGACAGCGCCACCGGCGGCAACAACCACGCCACCGCTGTCACGGGTGCGCACTGGATCAGCAATGGCCGCTTCGGCGGTGCGTATGGCCCAGGCAGCACCGCAGCTACGGTGAACCGCTTCTTTCCCGCCAATCAAAGCGACCTCAATTTCCTGCCGCGCGGCGATGCCTTCACCATCAGTGTCTGGGTGCGCACCACCTTCGTCGCTGGCGGCTACCGCACCATCATCGGCAAGGACGATGGCATTGTTAGCGGCTACGCGCAGACGCGCCTGTGGACCACGAATACGATGACCAACGTGCAGGGCATCAACGGCGGCCAGTTTGGCGGCCAGCTCGTCACCGCGCCCGCGCTGAATGACGGCCAGTGGCATCTGCTCACCATGGTGAACGACATCGACGCCGGCACCTGGCGCACGCGGGTGTATTACGATGACGGCACGCAGTTCACTCAATTCAACACCGGCCCCGGCGGCACCACGCCCGGCCTGCTGCGCATCGGCGATACCACGCTGGGCGGGAACGCCTGGAACGGCCAGCTCGACGACCTGCGCATCTACCGCCGCGCATTGGTTCCGAGTGAAATCACCGCGCTCTACACCGCGCCGGATGTGGAGAGCTTTGATGATTGGAGGAACGCCAATCTCACCCCGGCGCAGCTTTCCAACCCTGCGCTCAATGCCCCAGACTCCGATGCGAATGGCAACGGCATCGCCAACGCCATCGAATTCGCGCTCGGCAGCGCCTCCATGACACCGCTCACACTCCAGATCACCGGCCCGCCCGGCAATCAAACCGCACAACTCACCCTCACACGCAACAGCCTCGCGCGTGGCATGACGCTCATCGTGGAATGCACACATGATCTCATCTCATGGACGCCGCTGGCCACCAGTGTCAACGGCACCACTCCCACGGGATCGGCGGCGATCAGTGAGAGTCCCGGCATCTTGCGCTCACTCACGGTTGCCTCACCCGCGACAAATCTGCCCACCTTTTACCGCGTGCGCGTGTCGTGGTGAGGCGCGACCATTTCAAATCAACTCCACCCATCCTCATGCCGACTCGCGCCTTAACTTTCCTCGTCTTCGCCATCACCATACACGCCGTTGATTCGGCGAACTGGCCGCAGTTTCGTGGTGCAGATTCACGCGGCATAGCGGCGAGCTCTGACATTCCAGATCGCTGGTCGGCGACGAAGAATGTGGAATGGAAGACGGAGATTTCCGGACGCGGCTGGTCATCACCCATCGTGTGGGGAGACCGTGTTTTTCTGACCACGGTGATCAATCACGGCCAGACAGAGCCATTGAAAAAGGGACTCTACTTTGGCGGAGACCGCCCGGAAATCCCGACGAGCGAGCATGAATGGAAGGTGCTGTGTCTGGGACTCACCACCGGCAAAATGATCTGGGAGAAAACCGTGCGCAAAGCCCGTCCACCGGCTCCCATTCATCTCAAAAGCAGCTACGCCTCTGAAACGCCCATCACGGACGGCGAGCAGGTCTATGCCTGTTTCGGTGGTGTCGGCATTTTCTGCTTCGATCTCGATGGTCGCGAGGTGTGGCAGCAAGCGCTGCCCGCACCCAAGATGCGCAACGACTGGGGCACCTCCGCCTCACCCGTGCTGCACGGCGAGCGTCTCTATTATGTCAGCGACAACGACGAGCAGTCCTATCTCCTCGCGCTCGACAAACACACTGGCAAAGAAGCCTTCTGCACACCGCGCTGGGAAAAGAGCAACTGGGCCACGCCCTACATCTGGCAGCACGAAAAGCGCACGGAGATCATCACGCCCGGCACGGGAGCCATCATGAGCTACGATCTCGATGGCAAGCCACTGTGGAAGCTGCGCGGCATGTCCGTCATCACCATCGCCATGCCCTATGTCGCTGATGGCCTGCTTTATATCAGCTCTGGTTATGTGGGTGACAAAATGAAGCCGCTCTACGCCATCAAGCCCGGCGCCAGCGGCGATCTCACGCTGCCGGAGGGGCAAACGAGCAGCGAATTCATCGCGTGGGCGAATCCCGGCATCGCGCCCTACAATCCGAGCACCCTCGTCCACAACGGACTGCTCTATGTGCTCTATGATCGTGCTTTGGTCAGTTGTTTCGACGCCAAGACCGGCGTGCAGCACTATGACCGCCAGCGCCTCGAACGCAGCGCCGGTTTCACCACCTCTCCCTGGGCCAGCGGCGACCGCATCTACTGCCTGAATGAAAACGGCGTGTGCTATGTGCTGCGCGCTGGCAAGACCTTCGAACTCCTGCATCAAAACACTCTGGCCACCGACGACCTCTGCATGGCCACACCCGCACTCATCGGCGACCGCCTGCTCATCCGCACGGACACGCGACTGTACTCGATTCGGAAGCCGCGCTAAAATGCTGCTGCGTCGCTGATGAGTTCAGCGGCGTTGTCACGCGTGAGCGTGTTCGGGTCGAAAAAGCTGCCCGCGCCATGAATCGTGCCGTAAAAGCGGTCAAAGCCGCGCTGGAGCGGCCAGTTGTGCTTGTCGGCGTCGCTTTTGGGATTCGTGGCTTTGGTCACATGCCACTTCCCGGCCATGTAGGTCGAGTAACCGGCCGTTTTGAGCGCCTCGGCGATGGCCACGGATTTTTTGCTCAGCTCACCCGTGTAGGCATTGCCGACTTTAGCGCTCCGATCATCGACCATGTGGCCGATCCCGGCTTGGTGGGCATAAAGTCCGGTCAGCAACGCCGCGCGCGTGGGGCAGCAGCGAGCCGTGTTGTAAAACTGCGTGAAGCGAACGCCGCTCTGAGCCAGCGCATCAATGTTCGGGGTATGGATCTCGCTGCCGTAACAGCCGATGTCCGAATAGCCCACGTCATCGCACATGATGAGGATGATGTTCGGCTTGTCAGCGGCAGTCAGCAGCGTCGTAAAAGCAAAGAAGAGAGCGGGAAGAATGCGCATGGTTATTGGATGTGAGGTTATTTGGCCTTTTTGCCCTTACCCTTCTTGCCTGCTTTCACAGCAGTCGGGTCGTATTTCGGATTCGACGCGGCGGGAACGATGGCGTGGATGGATTGATGCCAGGCGAGGAGGTCGGCGAGCAGTTCGTCGCGCTTGGCGGTGTTTTGCGCGGCGAGGTCGGTGCGCTCGCCGATGTCGGCCTTCAGGTTGTAGAGTTCGACGGCGTGGTTGGTGGCGAGTTTTTCGCGCCCGCCGTCGAGTTGCCATTCCTCCATGAAGAGGTGCAGTTTCCAGTCGCCCTTGTGGATGACGCTGACTGGGCGACTGCGGAAGCCGGTCTTTACGTCAAGCTCGCGGCCGCGAATGACGGGATTGTCGAGATAGCCGGGGAAGTGCCAGAAGATCGACTGCCGCTTCAATTCGCCATCGCCTTTGAGCAGCGGCAGCAGGCTTTCGCCATCGAGCACCTTGCCCTCAGGAACCGACGCACCCGCAGCGGCGAGGAAGGTGGGGAAGAGATCGACATTGATGACGGGCACGTCGCTGCGGCTGCCGGGCTTCGTCACGCCGGGCCAGCGCACGATGAAAGGCTCGCGGATGCCGCCCTCGTAGTAGCTGCCTTTGTTGCCACGCAACGGCTCCTGGGAGGACTGCTGGGTGCCGCCGTTGTCACTGGTGAAAACGACGAGCGTGTTGTCTTCGAGGCCTAAGTCTTTGATTTTTTGCAGCAGCTTGCCGATGCCATCATCGAGATCATAGGTGCAGGCGGCATAGAGCGGATCGTGATGCTGCTTGCCTGCGGCTTTCGCCTTGAAACGATCCAGCGTGGCCTGACGAGCCTGTAGGGCAGAGTGAATGGCGTAGTGCGGCAGATAGACGAGAAATGGATAATCCTTGTTCTTCTCCATGAACTCGCCCGCCGCCTGGGTCAGGGAGTAAATACCCTTCGGGTTTTGATTGTCCTTCACGTTATCCTTCCAGCCGCCGTAGGACTGATGCACCACGTCGAATCCCTGCTCGCCCGGCTCAGCGCCGCCTATGCCATCGAGATGCCATTTGCCAAAGATACCGGTGACGTAGCCTGCCGTTTTGAGCGCATCGGCAAAGGTGATGTTCTCCTTGGCGAGACCGCCCTTGTTCGGCACGGGTACCAGCCGCTGCGAGATCTTCAGTCCGCGATCCGTGCTGCCGACGGCATACACATGATGGCGCGGCGTGTAGTTCCCAGACAGCATGCAAGCGCGTGACGGGGCGCAGTTTCCGGCGGCGGCATAACCGGTGGTGAAAACCATGCCTTCCTTCGCCAACCGGTCGAGGTTCGGCGTCTCCATGAAGTCGCTGCCTTGATAGCCCACGTCCTTCCAGCCGAGGTCGTCGGCGAAAATCAAAACGATGTTCGGGGGTGCTGCGGAGAGCAGCGCAGGAGACAAAAGGAGGGCGAAAAGGAGAGAGCGCATGGTGGTATGGGGAAATCGTTGGAGGGCGGTTACTTCGCGGCTTTTTCGGCCTGCTTCTTCGCTTTGCGTTTGGCCTTCTGCTCGTCCGTCTGCTCCTTCTCCTTCTTGCCGCCGAGAATGGGGACATTGGTGGTCGGAAAATGCTGCGCGAGTTCGGCTTTGATGGCGGCGTGCTCGGGCTTGCTGGCGAGATTGGTCCACTCGTATTCGTCGTTGCTATGGTCGTAGAGTTCCTCACCGCCGTCGGCGTAACGAATGTAGCGCCAGCGGTCGCTGCGGATGCTGTGATTGTTTTGACCGAAGGTCGTGACGGCCACATGCGGCCATGCGGCGGCGGGATCGGTGAGCAGCGGACGGATGTCGTGCCCTTCCACCCATGCGGGTTTCGCAACACCGGTCAGCTCACAGAAGGTGGGGTAGATGCTCATAAAATCGACGGGCTGCGTGCAGACGCCGCCGGGCTGCGTGGTGCCGGGCACGACCCAAATGAAGGGCGCGCGCGTCGTCTCCTCCCACAGCGCGAATTTACGCCAATGCTCCTTCTCGCCGAGATGCCAGCCGTGGTCGCCCCAGAGGCAGATCATCGTGTTGTCGCGGTGCGGCGATTTTTCATACGCATCCAGCACGCGACCGATCTGCACGTCGAGATAGGTGATCGTGGCGAGGTAAGCCTGCACCGCTTCCTTCCAGCGGCCGGACTCCAGCATCTTCGCGTGATCGCCCTGCGGGTTCGCGAATTTCAAACCGATGGCGGGAACGTCATCGAGATCGCCCTCCTTCGTCGGCGGGAGCTGGATGTCGGCCAGCGGATGCATGTCGAAGTACTTCTGCGGCACGTTCCAGGGCATGTGCGGCTTGTGAAAGCCGATGGTGAGGAAGAAGGGCTTGTCATGCGGCTTGCCCAACTCGGCGATGCCGTAGTCGGCGATGGACGTGTCCGACACCGTGGCGTCGTCATCGCTCTCGATCGGTCCAAAAGCGATGCCGCCGACGCTGCGGTCATTGATCTTGGCTTTGACCTTCACCTCGTCCGCAATCGTCGTCCACTGCTCCGGCCAGCCGAGGCCGCCATGCCAGAGTTTGCCGATGCCGAGCGTGTCGTAGCCCGCGTTCTTGAACTGCGTGACGAGTGATTCCTCCACTTTCACGCCGTCCATGAAGGGCTCGTTGTTGTCATAGATGCCCGTCACGCCTGGGCGCTTGCCGCTCAGCAGCGCGGCGCGTGAGGGATTGCACACCGGCGCAGCGCAGTGCGCGTTCGTGAATGTGACGCCCATCTTCGCGAGGCGATCGAGATTCGGCGTCTTCGTCTGCTTATTGCGGCCAAAATGACCGACCCAGTGGTTCAGGTCGTCGATGGGGATGAACAGCACGCTCATCTTCGAGGATTCAGCGGCGACGGCGGGACACCACGCGAGCGTGGCGAGGGCGAGAAGGGTGATGGCGGACTTCATGGTGGTTGGGAACGATGCAAGCTGGGATAAATTGCGGATTTATGACTGCCTACGGAATAGACGGAATGCAGAGGGGATCAGAAATGACATAGACTCAGAATTCCGTCTGTTCCGTGCCTTCCGTAGGCCCGCCCGTCTGGATCTGGATCACTTGGCCGCCTTCTTCTTCACTTTGGCCTTCTTCGCGCCTTTGCGCGGTTCCTCGTCGCTCTTGCCCTGGCGCGTATCCGCGAGCTTCTCAGTCTCCAGGCCGAGGTCTTTCTGCTGCGAGGTCCAGGTGTCGAGCTGGGCCTGCAGCTTTGCTTTGATCTCCACGAAGGCCGGATCAGGAGCGAGATTTTTCATCTCCTCGGGATCGGACTGAAGATCGTAGAGTTCCTCGCCGGGGCGCTTGAAGAGCCACTTCACGCGGTCGGCCAGCTTGTAGTCGCTTTTGGCGTCTGCCTGCCATGACTCAATCGGCTGGCCTTTGTGGATGCCACCGATGGTGTAGGTGTTCTCGGGCGCGAGGTTGCGCACGAGCTTGTAGCGCGTGTCGCGCACCATGCGCATCGGGTAAGCCTCGAGCGCTCCGTTGGTTCCAAGCGTCGTATGCTGGGCGAAAACGTAGTCGCGCAGATGATCGCTCTCGCCACTCAGCACGGACATGAAGCTGCGCCCGTCGAAACCGGTCGCACCATTCGCGGCGGGGCATCCCACGTCGATCTTCGTCGGGTCGCTGCCCGCCGCTTCGAGAAACGTCGGCGGCACATCGACATACTGCATCAGCGCGGCGTTGCTGCTGCCCGGCTTCACCTTGCCCGGCCAGCGCACGATGGCGCTGGCGTGAATGCCGTTGTCATAAACGCTCCATTTGCCGCCATACGGAAAACTGCTGCCCTGCTCGCTCACAAACAGCACCAGCGTGTTCTCGCCCTGCTTCGTGTCATCGAGCATTTTCATCAGCGCACCGACCTGCTCGTCAAGCTTGCTGATCTCGCCGTAGTAGGCCGCCAGCAGCTCGCGCGTCATCTTGTTATCGTGCAGGTAGGGCGGGATCGTGAGCTTGGTCGGATCATACTTCGGCCCGCGTGTCCACGGCCCATGCGGATCATTCGAGGCAAACACCATGAACCACGGCTGCGCAACATCGCGCGCCACAAACGCCGTCGTTTTCGTCAAATCATCCGCACCCTCAATGTGCTCATACGGAAACGATGCCGCCGGTCCGACATGCGTCTTGTTTTGCAGCGCCACGCGGTAGCCAGCGCTCTTCAAATGCGTGAATAGGCTCTTCGTCCCATCATAGACCCGCGTGTGATTCGGATACGCACCGCTGCGGATCGGATACAGCCCGGTGTACAGCGCATGCCGAGTCGGCGAACACGTCGTCGCCGGATTGAACATGCCGGTCAGGTGCATGGACTCCGTGCGCAGCTTGTCGAGGTTCGGCGTCTTCACCTCCGCATTGCCTTCGTAGCCCAGATCACGCCAGCAGAGGTCATCCGCGATGATGATCATGAAATTCGGCCGTTCGGCGGCGAAAACGGGAGAACAGAGGACGGAGAGGATAAGGAGCAGGCGCTTCATGGAAGTGCGTAAACGTCTCGCAGCCGCTGGCATTACAATGGGAATCCACCGTCTCCTATCTAGGCCGCACGCGCATCCACTTTCACTGACCATCTTGCGCTCACAAACCCATCAGCATGCGCAGGCGGTCTTCGACTAGGGCCAGAGTGCCAGGGGTGACGGTTCCCCAACGAGTGAGCAGGCGTTCCTTGCTGATCGGAACGCACGGCCTCACACAGAAGCGCGGAGGGATTGGTCAGGCCACATTCGGATGGTCGGATGACGACATGCCAGGGGATGCTCCGCAGGGTCGAGGTGGTAGGAATGACCACGACGAGGTCTGCACGGCTCTGATTGAATGGATCGACGGAAACGATGAGGACCGGACGCCTACCAGTCTGCTCATGCCCCCGGATTGGATTCAGATCGGCGAGCCAGATATCACCCCGCGCGGGATTGTGAGCGGTCGCCATGGATCAAGGTGCGTAAGGCTGCAAGCCGTCGGCGCTGGTGCCGTCCAGATCGGCGAGTTCGCGACGGTAGTCGGCGGCTGATGCCTCATCCTCCAACTCGCGCTCATACGCGCCTGCCGCTTTCGTGAGGAAGCGATGACGGCGGTAAGTCTCCAAGGCCGCATCGAGGACGACAGTCATGCTGGTGCCCCCCTCCTTGGCGAGCTGGGCCAGGATACTGCGGCCTGAGTCTGAGATGCGAACGGTGGCTGACATGACAACATGTTTACGTCTGCATGCAGTCGAGTGTCAACCGACGCGCCCTGCTTCAGGGTTTGGTGAAATAGAGGTGCTCGCCCTTCTTGGCGGCTTGATGGGCTTCCTTTGTGTCCTGCGGGATGCCGGGGTCGTTTTGTGCAGCGAGCCAGCGGTCGAGTTCGGCGCTGAGTTTGGCTTTGATCGCGGCGTGCTCGGGTTTCGCGGCGAGGTTGGTCATTTCACCCGCGTCGTAGCGTGTGTGATACAGTTCCTCCGCCGGACGGCGCGTGTAGCGCTTCACGAGATTGTACGTTTCCTGGTTTTCGGACGCCGTGGCGACCCAGGTGGGCCAGTAAGAGTTGTTGAGCGTGCCCGCGCCCTGGATGCCCATCAGGTGCTTCTCGATGTAAATTTCATCCGGTGTGAGATTGCGTATGTAGCGCCACTCGCCGTCGGTGACGGTGCGCACAGGGAACGCCGGGCCTTCGGGGAAGTTGTTGTGCGCTCCATACGCGAAGTCGCGATGCGTGTTCTTCTCGCCGAGTAAAACAGCGGCGAAACTGATACCGTCGAACGGGTGATCGCTTTTCGCCCCGGCGAGATCGAGCAACGTCGGCACCACATCCGCATATTGCACGATGGCCGTGGTGCGTTTGTCAGCAGCAATTTTCCCCGGCCAGCGCGCGACCAGCGCAGTGTGCAGGCCGGTGTCCCAGCAGGTCCATTTGTTCCCCGGAAACTGCGAACCCTGCTCGCTGGTGAAAAGCACCAGCGTTTCAGCCGCCGCGCCGCTTTGATCAAGCGCTGCGAGGATCTCGCCCACCTGTCCGTCCATGTAGGTGATCTCGGCCAAGTAGGAGGCGTAATCCTCCCGCGTTTTCGGCGTGTCGGCGATGTTCGGCGGGAGCTTGAGTTTGCGCGGAGGATACTTTGACGCATCGCCCATGACCCACGGCACATGCGGTTCGGTCAGGGCGACGACGAGGCAAAACGGCTGCGCTTTGTCCCGCGAGATGAACTCCCGCACGCCAGTGAGATCATGCGCCTTCGTGGGGTTGTGTACACAGCTCGGATCAAAGCCCGGCACATCCTCAAAGGGAAAACTCTCCTTCGGCAGCACATGCACCTTCCCTGCGATGCCGGTGCGGTAACCTAGCAGCGCGAGATGCTGCGACAGGCTGCGCGTGCCGGGCCGACTCGCGCTGTGATTCCACGCGCAGCCATTCCGCATCGGCCACTGACCAGTGTAAAGCTCGGCACGGCAGGGCTGGCACATCGCCGCCGTGAGATAGGCGCGGTCAAACGTGAGCCCCTGCGAGGCCAAGCGGTCAATGTTCGGCGTCTTCGCGTTTTGCCCGCCATAGAGAGGCAGATCATTGAAGGTGCAATCGTCCGCCATGATGATGAGGACATTCGGCTGGGCCGAAAATGACGAATGTAGAATGACAGCCGAGCAAAGCGAGACAGCCAGCACCGCGAAGCGTGTGCTGCTCCGAAGGAGCGAACGAAGTGAGGCAAATGACGAAAGGATGAGAGCGAGAGATTTCATCAGGGCTGTTTGGCTTCTGGATACTTGGCGAGGATGGCGCGGAGCTGTTTTACCACGTCGGGATGTTCGGCGGCTAGGTTTTTGGTTTCGTGTGGATCGGTTTCGTAATCGTAGAGTTCCAGTTCCGCCGTATCAGGCGCTGTGCCGGGCTTTTTCCATTCCACAAGACGATAGCGCTCGGTGCGAATGGCGCGGCCCATCTTCGCCTTCGGATAAGCGTGGTAGGCATGATCGCGAGCGCGGGCGGCGGGGTTTTTGAGCACCGGAACGAGGCTCACTCCATCACTCCCTGCGGGCCGCTCGGCGCAGGCAGTCCAGCGAGTTCGGCGAGCGTGGGAAACACATCCACGCTCTCCGCAAGCTGCCGAGTGGAGCTTCCAGGCTTCGTCACACCGGGTGCGATGACGAGCAGCGGGATGTGATTCGCCTGCTCGTAGTTCGTGTGCTTCGTCCAGATGCCGAGATCGCCGAGATGGAAGCCGTGATCGCCCCACAGCACGATGATCGTGTCATCCGCGAGACCAAGGTGATCGAGTTCATCGATCACTTTGCCGATCTGCGCATCGGCGAAGCTCGCGCTGGCATAATAGCCGTGAATGAGCTGCCGTTTCAGCTCCGGCGAAAACTTCGCGTCCGGCTTCTCCGGCACCGGTTTGTAGGCCGCGATCTCGCCGCCGCGTTTGTGCGCGATCTGCGGCGAATCGGCGGGATGCTCCTCAAACGTCGGCATCGGCAGCTTCGCCGGATCGTGCATCTCCCAGTATTTCTTCGGCGCGCAAAACGGCAGATGCGGGCGCACAAAACCCGCCGCGATTAAGAAGGGCTTCTTCACGCTTTGCAGCCGCTTGATCGTCTCCGCCGCGACTCGCCCATCCGCATAGTCGTCGTCTTCCGCCACAGGCGACTCAAACGCCGCCCCACGCGGCAGCGATTTGATCTGCCCGAGCTGCTGATTCGTGAACAGCGCCTCCTCACGCGTCAGCTTGCCGCCGTCGGTGCTCGCGGGATCAAGGTACTCGATGACCTTGTCCTTGAAAGGTGGCACACTGAACGAGGCACGATCACCTTCATTGCCATGACCGATGTGGAAGACTTTGCCGATGGACTGCGTGACATAGCCGCCATGCTTCGCGAAATGCTGCGGCAGCGTCACCGCCTCCGGCACAATCTCCCGCAAGTGGCTGCCAAGCCCATACAGGCCCGTCGAAGTCGAATGTGCCCCCAGCATCAGCGTGAACCGCGACGGCGCGCACACCGCCTGATTGCAATACGCGAGATCAAACCGCATGCCACGCGCCGCGAACCGGTCGATGTTCGGCGTCTTCGCCATAGCAGCCAAGAGCAGGTTTCAAATCATCGACAAGAATGAGCAGCACATTCGGCTGCGCACCGAGCAGGCACCCGCTCCAACAGGAGATGAGAAAAGCAACGATTCGCATGGCTCATTCCGCATTCTTCTTTTTGCCTTTGCCCTTCTTCTTGCCGCCACCTTGGCCAGGGTAAGGCTTCACCTGCGCCCGCTCGGCCCAGGCTTCCCATTTCGCGGCAAGTTCTTTGGTTTTCTCCGGCTGCTCGACGGCAAGATCGTGTAACTCCGTGCGGTCGGTTTTCATGTCATACAGCACCCATGTGGCGTGGGTGCATCGCCGGAATGATGTTTTATTATAATTATAACTGTACCGCGTAAATAGGCTGGGTATAGAGTGCGAATGCAGTTGAGTATCACGACCATTCAAGCCACCGACGAAATCGAAGTTAGCGTCGTCTTTCGCATTCCCGCCGCCGGTGGCAAGCTCACCTCCTTTGAACAGGCTGAAGAAGCTTTGGCACTACGTC
>Ga0209702_10002623_pt1 | contig 30749 bp, 28 predicted proteins | sample FRY01_FD_187210 | JGI IMG/M metagenome (GOLD analysis project Ga0209702, IMG submission 187210) | Freshwater microbial communities from Lake Fryxell liftoff mats and glacier meltwater in Antarctica - FRY-01 (SPAdes) (version 2) | ecosystem: Environmental > Aquatic > Freshwater > Ice > Glacier... | reverse complement strand
CGATACCTAGTCTTGTTATGCCCTTTTAATCCACGTAAGCAATACAATCAATTTGTAAAAGAATGCCATCTCTGCCCATTAAATCAGTTCCACATCCTGTGTATGAACGTACTGGCGCAGGATCAGGAAAATATCCTCGGTAAGCTTCGTTCAGGGCAGCAATGTTTTTATTGGGCTCAGCCACAGTCATGTGTACTTTAAGGACATTTGCCATGGAGGATCCGGCTCCTTCGAGCACTTCTTTCATAGTATCCAATGCACTGCGTATCTGCACTTGAATATCTCCGGGCTCTTTGCGCCTTTCAGCATACCAGCCTCCAATACCTGAAAGGAATAGGAGATGTCCTGAGCGGATACAGCCTGATAAAACTCCTGCAGGAGCCGGTTTTGTTCCATTTGCTGCCGGAGTAGATACCGTAGGATTTGTATTACCTCCGCTATTACTCCGCCTGATTACCTCTTTTTTGGGCGTCCATTGTCCCTTTTGCTTTTTGTTTTGAGCATTGACTTCTGAAGGAATTGCTGCTGCAGCTCCTGCTAAAGGAAGAAGACTCAGACTTTTTAGAACCTTTCTGCGATCCATAAGTTTATTTTATTAAAATTAAAAATGAGTTTAATTAATCAACATAAGCGATACAGCTCACTTGGCAAAGAATGCCATCCCTGCCCATCTGGCTGGTTTTAGATCCGCTATATGAACGTACAGGAGGATTTTCAGGGAAAAATTCAGCATAAGCTTCATTGAGTTTTGCCATATTTTTGTTTGGCTCAGCTACAGTCATCTGTATCTTCAACACATTGGCCATAGATGATCCAGCACCTTCCAGAATCCCCTTCATGGTAGTTAATACACTACGGATCTGCACCTGAATATCCCCTGCCTCAGCCCTTTGGTTTGCATACCAGCCTCCAATACCACCAATGAACAATAAGTGCCCTGAACGAAGGCAGGAACCTGCCGGGGTTTTAATCAATTCTTTTTTTGGAAGCCATTCTTCAGCAGCTGCTGATTCTGCTTCCATTCCGGCATGGTGCTTCGCAATAGCTGCAGTAGCAATTCCTGCTAGTGGAATCACACTCAGACCCTTTAATATTTCTCTGCGTTTCATCGGTTTTATTTGTCTTTTACTAGTTCTAAATATAATGAAAAATGGAAGGAATAATTATTTTGATTCGGGAACTTTGATTCCAAGCTCTTTAGCTAATTTCATAATTTCTCCCATTATTGTTGGTTCGATAGATTCCTTCCATTTTGCAGGTAATCCGGCTGCCATCTGGGAGGTATGACCTTCGTATGCACCTTCGCGCAGTATTGCAACGGTTGGAATATAAGCCATCACGTCATTGGAATAGCCCATTACAAACAAGTTAGATCCGAATATCTTTTTAAGATTGATGGCATAATCTACCACAGGTTCGCCACCTAAACTAACCAACTGCTGGTCACCCATTTTCCAGAACTGTACCGGATAGGGATAGCTTTTAATGAAACTCTCGCCATTATCTGCCTTTTTGATCATATTCAGTGCCCAGTTTTTAATATATCCTTTTTCTTTGGAAGCTATTTCGCTCAGTTCTGCCTTGCTTGGTGCATCTTCCAGCTCTATTGTAACTTCTGAATAGGCGGTACTTAATTTGGGCTCAAGCTCTTTCATTTCAGTTTCCATAGCGGCATCAACTGCAAGGGCAAGCTCCTGTCCATATTGTTTGGCCAATGGTACGGTTCTGCGGGGCAGTGCATTCTGGTCGCCTCCGCAGCCCTGGAAAAATAGAGCGGTGGCTCCGGGATGAGCTTTTTCTAACTGAATCTGGGCATAACCGGCATAATCCCCCGACCATTCATAACCGTTTAATACGGTATTATGACAAGCATATCCAAAAGCAATCGCTATTATTTTTCCCCTTTTATCGCTTACCCGTATTACGGGTACTGCATAATCGCTTGGTCCATTTAAATCGGTTTGGGCATTTATATTTGCCTCAATATTATTGCGTCTATTAACTGCAAAGCGTGCAATTCCGTTTTGAGTTGAGATATTTACAGGTTTCATTGAACTTACAGCCTTTTCAACCAGAGCTACCATCTGATCTTCAAATTTTAAGCTATAATTCCTGACAAGTTTTTTTTGTTGATCATCTAAAGGATACAAATCCATGTATCCACTTTGCAGTACGGGACCTGAATGGGTATGGGAAGAATTGATTATAATTTGACTTCGGGAAAGTTGATGACTTTTTTCCAGACGGTCTCGGATTGGATCAGACAGGCTTTTTGGAATTTCTGATAAATCGACAGTGATAAGTACTCCTTTTTTGCCTTCAGCATCTTCAAAAACTAGCGCTTTTGCCCAAAGTTCATGAAGCTTGCCTTCTGATGGGTGGACGCGTGAAGCAAATCCGGCCATCCACATCGATTCTTTTGGTGTGATGATTACACTTGCTACTCCGGCTTTCCAGGTCTTAGCTTTTCTTTCCTGAGCGTATACTTCCCGACTTGAAATAAAGAATAGAGAAAAAGTAAAAAATAAAGCCAGAAACTTATTCATAAAGCAATACAATTTGTTGCAGGAAATAGCAAATGCAATTTAAAAATTTAATTCAAACTGTTGCTAATCATTATTTTACGAGTAATCTTCTGCATCTAGGATGCGGAAGATTTTATGGTTAGGTTTACTGAAGTACCTGTTTGTACTTCACAAGATCTGCCTCTAACTCTTTATACGGAATATCCTGCACTTTATAATTCTTATCAATGGCAATTGATGCAGCAATTGCTGCAGATTGTCCAAGCACCATAAATACCGGCTCCATACGGATGGATCCAAAGGCGATATGTGTGGCAGATAAGCATGCAGGTGCAAACAAATTGTTTACTTCTGATTTTTTAGGAACGATTGATTGATAGCTTATCGGATATGGACTTGCAACATGTGCTTCCACATTGCCTTCATTTTTAACAAAACCATTCACATCCACATAACGTTTGATATTGTGTGAATCCATGCCATAAGCACCCATCCCAATTGGATCTTGAGCGACTATAAGACCCTCACAATTTTTTTGTGTCATCACATAATCACTGACCATACGTCTTGCCTCTCTAATATATAATTGTCCCTGCCAGCCATCTTCTCTTTCATATTCATCTTTACAAGTACCCCATTTAGAAACCACCTCTCTAACTTGTGCTGGAATTCGGGGATGATTGGCAAGGGTCCACATTAAACCCTGTTGGTATTTTCTGTGGCGTTCCACAATCTTTTCGCGTTCTTCATAAGTACCTTCCGGGTAATCATAATTCTGACCAATAAAATCTGTTGAGAAACCTTTCTGGTTATTGGTATCTGTTTTACGGTTTGGCATGTCAGAATTTATCCAAGGTACCAATGGGTCGCCATAATCATACATTTTATCTACAGGACCCTTTGCGGCTTCATAGTTCCTAAGTAATAATTCATAATCCAGTTCTTTATAACCTGCAGGTTTGGCAAATGGTATTCTGTTATCCGGATGATTGGTCAAGGTCATGCGGAAACAATAGGTCTGTATTTTAGTATCTCCATTTCCATCAATGCCCGGTTTTCCCGGACTAATAAATGGAAGCAAACCGCTTTTAGGATCACCCTTTTTAATGTATGGATCAACCCCCTCAATAAAATTATGATTATAAGTGTTCATTGATATGGTTTTACGCAGCGTTAGGCTAATTTTGTTTGCTTGTATGCCGTTTAATGATTCACCATATTGATCGTTAGATTCACGGCCCACAGAATAGCTTACACCGGCTGCTGCCATTAAATCTCCTTCATAAGTGGCATCGATAAACATCTTTCCTTGGTAGACTTGACCGCTTTCCATTTGAATGGATGTTATTTTTCCTTCAGTTTTTTTAACTCCGCTTTTACGGTTTAAACGCTGATTATAAACCAGGGTAATGTTATTTTCCTTACTTAACATCTCTTTAAAAATTTTCAATGCAGACGAAGGTTCAAAAGTCCACATGGCATCTTCATGAGTAGCGCTGGTGGTTTGGCCGCCGTCTTTATAGCTTTCCCTTTTTTGCCAAATCCAGTTTTCTGGTTTCTGGTAATAAGCTTTTACATTTTGATAGAATTCTCTGGATAATCCACCAATTGCCTGTTTGTTTCCTATATCTGTCTGTCCGAGTCCACCGGTTGTTAGTCCGCCGATTCTGTTAGTAGGTTCAATTAAAACAACTTTTTTACCCATTCTAGAGCTTTGAATTGCTGAGCTTATGCCAGTTGAGGTAGCACCATAGATTACAATATCATGTTGTTGAGCGGTTTGGCTAAATACGTCTTGATTCCCCCATAAAATTAATATTGAAAGTAGAATACTGAGTTTATTAAAGGCCTTCGGAGTAAAATTTAGATACATAAAATCTGTTTTGTTATTAATTAGAACTATTTGAATAAAACTAAGGAAATATTTTTGTTTTCTGTACAAACAGACAGAGATCGTCAGGGAAACCGATGTCTCGTCCTGCCATAGCTTGTCGTTAAAGCCAAGCATTCATGAAAACAAAGCAATTATCAAGGGAAAAGATTTATCCATTTTAATTCTTTTAGATACCATTCTTTCCAGTGGTGGTTATGCTGCAGGAAATAGAGTGATTGATCTAGAAAAAGAAGTTTTTATTCTCTTTGGAGAAACCCTCAACGAATTTAATATCGATTTTTCAATTGACAGTTTTTATTCCAAAACCCGCAATTTTTCGACCTATTTAACTATTAAAGATTTTGACGAAAACTGGAATGTTGCGAAATATAAAATTGGAGCGGTTGAACCCAATGGTTACACCCGAATTGGTGCTGCACTTCGACATGCCGGCGCACGTATGGACAAAAGAAAAACAAAAAATAAATGGATAATTCTAATTTCTGACGGAAAACCCAATGATTATGACAAATATGAAGGTAAATATGGCATTAACGATGTAAAACAAGCACTACGTGAACTTAACGAACGTAATATCAATTCCTATGCCTTAGCTATTGAAGCACAAGCAAAATATTATTTACCGCAAATGTTCGGTCAAAATCACTATCAAATTTTAACAACACCAGTCGAGTTGTTAAAATCATTAGTGAAATTATACGAAAAAATTAAACATCAAAAATAAATATGAATACCGCTTAAAATTAATTACAATAACATTTATGATCCACCGGGAGACATTATAATGGGGGGTCATTATTCCCCTTGAACTCATCACTTTTGGAATGGCTTTAGTCGAAGGGAAAATATACTCATGGAAATCACCAGAAATTACACTCATCCATGTCGCGCCATGACAGAGACTGGCAAATGAGTGGCTTAGCACACGTATGAGCTTCCAGTTTTGCTGGATAATTGTACGCAATATAATCTTGTTATTTTAAAAAGCACTATTCTTTAACCTTGGGACTGAAGCACCCGCATTGCAGAAGCTATTATTCTTTTGATTTTTGCTCCATAGCATTTTATAAATTATCCTACGGACTGAACGTGATTTTTAGATTTTCATGATTTTGTTTTACAAATCCTGTTCATCATTTAATCCTAAAAAGCATGGTTCAGACAATTTTCATTCTGCACCTGTGGTGAGCGAAGCCGAACCATTCTTCATCCGCACATTATTCCTTCACTTCCGCTTTCGCCCCCAACAGATTATTCAGCATCTCCATTTCCGCTTTCAATTTCTCAAACTCATCTTTGCTTGCGGTAGCGGTTTGAGTAAATAATTCCTTTAGATTATTTATCGCACCCAAATTTGATGGTAGGTACTTTGCGAACTATTATTAGGATAATCATCAACTTCCCATCTATTATTAGCACCTATAGCCCAATGGGAATATCCCCAGAGCCAAAAGGGAAAAAATGTAATTGAATTATCTCCATAATTAGAAAGCACATCACCGCCACTAGCGGGTAAAAAAGCCGTATGACCTGAGAGTAAGGTGTGGTTTGCTACGTTTTGAATAGTACTAAAATCACCCGTTCCTACGAATTGGATCTTCAATCCGGTATGATTTAAACAAAGTGCTGGAAGCTATTGAAGTAGGCAAAAAGAAAGGGATAAAAGCTATATAAAAGCCTCAATCCCTTTAAACTCTTTGACCGCAACCAAAGGTACAGAAAACCGCATCATAATAAACCTTACTTTCTGCAAAGCAGCCACTAACCAGGCGAAGGATAAGCGAAATAAGCGGCTTAGAACTGCCCACGCTCTGCCGGGCATTTGAACCTTGCCAGTAAAAGAAAGCTTCTTAAAGTGGCTCATATTAAGCCCTGCCAAACTACGGGCAAACGGGTTTACCATTATTTTATAAATAATGCGATAGAGGGGGCTTAAAAATGAATTTTAACGTAAATGATTTTATAGATGAAACACCTTCACTAAGCACTGAAGCCAAAGAAGGGCAAACAAACCGTTTTCCAGTTGAGGTTTTCCCGTTGCCAGTTCAGCAAATAATTACAGCCACAAACGAAAACCTGAATTTCCCTATTGATTTTATCGGGCCTTCATTACTGTATGCTGTTTCGGTTACCGTTGGCAATACTCACAGGGTTGAAGTAAAAAAAGGTTGGCTGGAAAGCTCGGTTTTATACCTTTCTATTGTAGCCCGTGCATGAACGAATAAGAGCCGAACCCAAAACGATTTTATTGATAAAATACTTTTTGTAATTCCCGATAACTTACGAAAGGAATATTGGAGTGAAACGGATTTAAACCCCGTTGTTTCTGAAAATTGGCAAAGAATTGTTTCAAATTTATTGAGTATATCAGTTACTAATGATTAAACATTGAACCCCAGCCCCGAAATATTAAAGTTTACACCCGAAGCCAAACGCATATTATTTGAATGGCAGAAAATAAACACCGACCAAAGTAATGAAGCCGAAAATGAAGCAGTAAGCGGTATTTATAGCAAGTTGGAAATGTACGCTGTTCGGTTGGCTCTAATACTTGAAATGATGCGGTACGCTTGTAATGAAAGCGACAAACAAGCGGTAAGCGTTGAGGCAATAAACGGGGCTTTAATGTTGGTTGAGTATTTCAAAAATTCAGCAATAAAAGTTCATTCTATTATTTCAAATGCCAGTCCGTTGGACAAACACCCAGCCGACAAACAAAACCTTTACAAAGCCTTGCCGAACACTTTTACAACTGAAACAGGCTTACAGGTTGCCGAAAGTTTGGGAGTGCCTGAAAGGACTTTTAAACGGTTTCTGAACGAAACAGTTTTATTCAAATGGATAAGCAGGGGCGAATATGAAAAGCGTATTTAATCAAATGGCATTTGTGCCAAGTGCCAAACAGTTTTAAAGTGAAAGTAAGCCGGATTTTAAAGAATTGAAATGGCTGAACACCAATACATATTAGAGCAAAAACCGAACTTCGGAAAGTTCCCTGCCTATTTGCTGCACACCTTTCAATATACGCTGGGTTTGTGTGGGCGAAGGTTTTTTAATGCCTTTGATATATTGGGCCAAAAGGCTTTGGTTAATGCCTATCCTTTCCGAAAGGGCTTTTGCATTAATAACCCTGTAAAATGCAAAGAAACTTTCAAGGTCGTATTTAAACTGTATTTCATCAATGGTATAGGTAAAACCCTTATCCTCAAAAGAAAGGTTTACAGCATCCAAAACCATTTCTTTAAGTTCATCAAAGGTATCCCCTTGCGTACCTATAAAAATTTCGCCCACCTTGGCGGTGGCACTATATCCGGTATCCTCTTTAAGGATTGTCATCACAATTTTTGGCTTTTTCATCTTTTTGTTGTTTTAATAGCTGCCTGTTTTAGAATTGCATTAAGCAGCCCCTTTTTTACTTCTTTGGAAGCATGGAAGGGAACAGGTATTGAACCTTCCTTTTTAGGATGCTTCATAATAACATGGCTGCCCGATTGCCTTACCTCATACCAACCGTCCTTTCTTAAAAGTCTTAATAGCTCGCTGCTTTTCACGAAAACAAAGGTAATAAATTTATTACTTTATGCAAAACCATAGATACATATTGCAACCCTACAATGGCATGAATACCCGTTACGGTTGCCCGGCCCCGAAGTGGGGTAAGGATAAACCCTTTTAATATCAAAGGTTTGCAAGTTTGCAAACATCATTAAATCATGAACGAACAAACACAATTTCTAAAATATGTACGTACCAAAATGATATTCTCTTTGGGGTTGCGTAATGAGAATGACCTGATGCAGCCGGGGCATATTGGTACCAATGAAATTCAGGAGCGATTTTTTATAGGCAATTATAAAGATCAGATCCGGGAGTTAGTGGATACCAAAGAATTAGAAGTCACTCAAAATGGATTAGCCTATTATTATAAAGCCCTAAAGCCCGGTGGTTATGATTTGAGCCTGTTAATATCCAGACCGATACCAGAGGACATAGTAACTCAAACGATGCTAAAACACCTTAAAAGCGTATCTCTGCCTAAAGATGCGGCTACAACTGATTACTTTAATCTTTTTTTAAAGTATAGAAATATTCGACCAGGCTTATTTTTTAAGGTAGATACTTTTTGCGGACGTGTTCACACACCAATAAGTAATTTTCACAGAACACACCGACCTAATTTAAAGCTATACGGCAAAGATACTACAGGCTTAGACGTACAAACTATGCAACCGCTTTTATTGGGTAAAATATTGAATAAAGAAATCGGAGAGAATGATTTTAGTAAATGGCTTAATGAGGGCAAGGATATATACTTAATGTTAAAGGATAAAGCCGGAATAAATACAAGAGATAAAGCAAAGAAAAGATTTTTTGAAATTCTTTTCTCTGTCCCTAATGAAGATTTAGCCATAATGTTCGGTGAGGTTAATTGGATCAAATGGATTAATGACTATAAATCCAAACCAGAACCTAGGAATAAGAAAGTAAAGTATTTTAAAAATGGATCTATTTCATACCACAACAACCTAGCATGGCTATTGCAGAATACCGAAGTACAAATAATGCGGAAAGTCTGGAACGGTTTAGTAAATGCCGGCATACCCTTTTTTTCAATACATGATGAAGTTATCATACAAACAGAGCAGGCACAAAGAGCCATGCAAATCTTTTCGGATATAATGGCAAAGGAATTTACCTATTTTAAAATCAATGGCAATAAATTACCTGATTTGAGCAAACCAGAGCAGGGGTTAATAGAAACCATAAAAAGCAAACCTGAAAAGATAAGCGAACAACCAGAACCACAGCAACCAGTATTTGAGCAGCCACAACCAAAGGAAATTATACCTATACAGGAATTACAAGCGATTGACATAAAGAATAAATGTGAATTTACATTAATAGAACAGAAACAACCAAGCCCCCGAAACTGGGATAAGCATATTAACGAACTGGAAAACTTCTTTACTGGAATAACAATACTAACTCATCCCGTACAGTTGAAACAAGCCGAAAGTATTCAAGACGTTACCCTATTCATTGAAAGCCATTTTGCCACCGTAAAGGCAAACAATGGGAAACGAACCTTTTTACCGTATCTCAATCGGTTACAAGAATTAAAACAATACCTAACCACAAATTAGAATTTGTAACTGTGACTTTAACTTGATAAATTAGATATAGATATTGTGGTAGCGAACTCCATTAGCTAATGAACCAACCAAAATACAAGCTGAACATACGAGCATAAATTGACAGACCATTACAAAATATTGAAAGTGCCTTTTGGAGCTTCGGAAACTGAAATTAAAAAGCGGTTTCGGAAACTTGCGACAATACATCACCCAGATAAAAATAGTGGTTCTAAAAAATCAGAAGAAACTTTTAAAATAATATTAAACGCTTATGAAATATTATCTAACAAAGAAAAACGGAGAATTTATGACCTAAAGTATGAGCAAGAATTTCAAAATCCAAAATCAGAGACGACAAATCGAAACAACAGAAATTCAAATACTGAGCAAGAACAACCAAAACAATCGGCACCAAGTAATAGAGAGTATCAAAAAACAGAGAAGACAAAACCAAATTATAGTTTCTGGGTAATAATAATTTTGCTCTCACTTCTCTATCTATTCAATGCTAACAAAACAACTACTCCAGGAAATCCAAAAGATGACCAACAACTTAAAGAACAACAACCCGAAATCAGACCACAATCGGGCGAATTGGATTTTAATAAATAATTAGAATTATAATGAAAAAAGCACTTTCAATATTTATAATCTTGCTGGCTTCAATAGCTTTAGCTTCAGCCCAAAACAGTGAACAATACTTGGTTAATTCTAAAACTCTTAATATGAGAAGTGGTGCAGGAAAAGAACACGAAGTGATTGCAACACTTTCAATGGGTGACGCTGTAGCTTTAATAGAAAAGTACAACAACAGTTGGTGGTATGTGGATTTTGGAGGGGCAAAAGGATATATTTTCTCTTCGTTTCTCAAAAAAGATCCTTATAGCGGTTGGGAAAAGAAAAATTATCAATCAGGCGTTACACCTGAATGCGAAAATGTAACACCACAATATGATAACAAATTAGATAATTATTTAAGGATAAGTGTTGGCACTGGAACTGATGTTGTGGTTAAGCTAATGAAAAGTGGACATTACGGTGACGAATGTATAAGGATTGTTTATGTACGAAGCAATGACAACTATGATATAAAGAACATTCCTGAAGGGCGTTATTACTTAAAGATAGCATATGGGAAGGATTACAGACAGAAGGTAATTGAAAACCAATGCAATGTTAAATTCATAAAAAATGCATTGTATGAAAAAGGAATTGAAATACTAGATTTTAATAAAATCAAAAAACCTAATCAAAGAATTGGGAATGACGTTTATGAGAACTGGAGCGTCCCCTCATTTGAACTAGCCTTAGATGTTATTGTAACAAAAGAAGGTAAAACTTTCAAATCCAACGATATTTCAGAAGCTGAATTTAACCAATGAGAACATTTACATTTTATCAACTATTTCCCATTTCATTTGCAGTTTTCGGTCAAGCAGAATGCGATAAATTGCAAACATGACACTAATAACTTATTTTGAAAGTCCAAAGTCTTACTTGTTAAGATGGGTATTATTGCTTCCGGCTATAATTGTCAGCTCTGTGGCCATATCTCCAATATTAAAGGCATTTTTTGAATTGCCCGTGCTATGGTTTAGTTCTTATGATTTCTACGTTAGATATATAGTAACTGCTTTAGCAGGAAGTATTAGCGGTGCCGTATGCGTTCAACTTCCTTATTTGGTGGCTCCCAAATTTAAGATGGCTATTTCTTCAGTATGGGCTATTATTAGCTTAACGTCAGTTATTATCATATTGTTCAGTGGTTACGAGGTAGCACCCCAATACAGTGCAACCACAGAAAACGTGGCTTTTATATTTGGGGTTGTAAATACCTATATATCAACACTTAGGCATAATAGAGAAGCCAAAAATGATTATTATGTTTAAATATTATTTGTTCCTCTTAGAGGAGGAGAGTCTTTTGATATTATACTTTATTTGTCTCTTTAGTTATTTAATAGGCTAATTGTTTAACAAAACCGGAGGTGCAAAGAAGGTAAATGTTTAGACTTTAGTAAAGCAAGTGAATTAGGAAATGAAGAAGCGTCTAACAATATCAAACAATATTGCAATTAACATGAAACAAATAATACTTTTTTTGTTTTTGTCTCCGCTGTTTGGATATGCCCAAATTGGTTGTAATAATTTACCTCTAAACTATAGCACATATAATAAGGCTCTATCATCGGTAAAAGGTGCTAAATTCAGCTATGTAGATAATATTAATACTTCACGAAGTTCATTTATCACCATTGCAAGCTATTACAGTTGTGATGGGAGATCTGGCTTCTTAATAATCGGGTTGCAAAACCGTGAATATATTCATAAAAACCTTCCCAAAACGATTTGGATGCAACTTAAACAAGCAAGCTCCTTAGGAACATTTTATAACCAATATATTAGAGGGAGATATACTTTAGTACTTAAAAATTAAGTGAATTGGAGTTTAATTAAACGTAATTCAAATGAAAACAAGATTTCTAATTTTATTGTTGCTTACACCATTAGTAGGATTGGCGCAACAACTTACTTTAACAGAACTCATTTCCTTTGTCAAGAAGGATATAGTTGATGTCAATATTAACCTTTCAGGAAAGAATTGGGTTTTGGTTCAATCTAATATGAAAGATGAAGATGTCCAAGTGAGCTGGGCGTATAACTTTGAAAAGCATGATTCTACCGCGTTTGCATGGCTTGGCGTGACTTCAAATAAAAAATACTTTAATACAGTTAAATATCAATGTCCTAATCCACAGGTATACAACGAGATAATGAAGGGAATAATGGCATTTAATCCCAAAGATGGAGAGGTGAATTTTAATAAAGAAGACGGAAGTATCGTAAAGACTTATTACGGAAAGACTTATTTGTATGAAGCGTTAGCTGTTGATGGTAATAATATAATAACCGTCATAGATTCAGAAAGTCAACATCGACGAGATATGGATCTGTTTGAAATAGTCAACTTTGACAATCCAATAAAAATTGAATTACTTTATTCAACGACTTTAAGAGAAGGGATCAGACAAGCCGTAGTTTTTAGATATGAGAGTGGTACCGAACCGAAGGGTATAGTTACATCTAATGATAAATTGGAAATATACAATAGAGGGGATGATTTCTATTGGATAAAGTTTAAGGATTCTTTTGGATACATAGACAAAAATATCTTAAAGAGCCAATAGCCAAATTTTAATGCATATATATTGAGTATATTGTAACTTACAGATAAAAATATGCTTTCATTTAGTTGGATGTCGCTTCTTGAATCTTTGTTTTTTTGCTTATGGGGTATTTTATTAGTAAAATTTACTTTATTTGCGATAAAACAAACACTTACTGAGGATTTTGGGAATCGTCCAAAAAATAAAATTATTAATAATCTTTTACTTTATTTTATTATGATTATCGGTACGGTGGGTTATAGTGCATTATTATCTGGATTTACTTTTAGTCTCTTTCAGATAAATTTTTTAGAAATGTTAATATTAAATTCGGCACTTGCCTTACCAATCGTCATTTGGAAAACTGCAGTTTTTTTAAAAAAAGAAAATTAAACTTATACGTCTATCGCAATGGGATAATCCCTATTGGTTCGGAGCAATAGAGCTTCGAAAGAAACTAATTGCTTTAAATGGGGGTGGCTCACTTTCATGCATATTTTTCATTGATTTATTTTAAACATACATGCCTACTGGAATAGTGAAAAATAGCTTTTACGTAGATGTGTACGCACGTACGCAATATAATCTTGTTATTTTGAAAAGTGCTATTCTTTAACCTTTGGACTGTATTAAGTCAGGAAACTATAAAGTATTTGAACTACAAACAACTTAATTCGATTGAAAGTATATTGAAAACAGCTTTAAAAGCAAATATTTGCGATTTGCCCGATAAATAGAAAATCGTTATAATTCAAACTTTACGTCTTGGGAGACAAAAGCCTCCATTACTTTACCTTCAGCAACTTTAGCTTCTTTTCCCTTCTTTAATAGAAATAGTGGAGATAAGACTACAGCTAATGCTATAGCCCCTCCTAACTTACCATCTCCCTCAAGAGTTCCTTTTGTTGAACGCAATGGAACTTTAATTCCGTTTACTGTCTTTGTGTAGTTAAATTGAATTCTTAATTCTCCCGCTTTACCTAATCCTTTTGCTTTTTCAGCCGATTGAATAAATGCACTTACTAGAGCTCCTTCTTTTATAATCAGCATTCCATCAATTTCTACATCCTGAAAAATAGCAAAATCTACAACATCCCCCTCCGTTGAGCGCTTAGAGGTAATGGGAGCAAGAGATTTAACTTTAATAATTGTTCCTTCTGGAATTAAAATGGTTTTTTTAATTATATCTTGTGCAGACGTTAGTATTGAGATAAACAAGCAAACAATTGAAAATAATAATTTCTTTTCCATAATTTTATGTTTAGTGATTTTTTGAATTGGGATATTGATAGTTATACATAAATATAACTTATATTATTTAATACTTTCAGCCTATCTTGAAAGTTTAATTTTAATTGAATGTAAGATTTTAAATCCCCTAATTGTGGATTTGGTTTTTAAATAGAGACATCAAAAAAGCGAAATTGCCCTTCTTGTAAACAGCGACTTTATGTAATTAAGGATTTTTAAAGTGTATTCACAACTTTGCCACTATCAGGCTGAAACGTATCAATGGTGTGAATTCGGTAGTAAAAATACAATTTTGAAAGCTATTCACTTCGACAAAAAGAATATCGTAATTATTTATATGAAAAAAATAAACTTATACGTCTATCTCAATGGGACAATCCCTATTGGTTCGGAGCAATAGAGCTTCGAAAGAAACTAATTGCTTTAAATGGGGGTGGCTCACTTTCATGCATATTTTTCATTGAATTATTTTAAACATACATGCCTACTGGAATAGTGAACAATAGCTTTTACGTACAAGTGTACGCACGTACGCAATATAATCTTGTTATTTTATAAAGTGCTATTCTTTAACCTTTGGACTCAAGCAAGTAGGTAATTTCTAATAGGATCTTATAATTTAAAAAGGGATACTAAATTAATAGCGTCCCTTTTGGATTTTATTCCAATAACGACAAAGGAATAATTAAAAATAAGATTAAATAATTATCAAAAATTTCAATTCAAAAGTTCCCCCTTTAGTTCCCCTTTACAATTTAAGACACAAAATAAGCCTTTAAAAGTATATTAAAGGCTTATTTATTAATAACATGGCGGAGAGGGTGGGATTCGAACCCACGGTACCATTGCTAGTACACGAACTTTCCAAGCTCGCTCGTTCGGCCACTCTGACACCTCTCCAAATCTGTTACCTTTCCTTTCAGAAGGGATGCAAAAATATCAAAATTCTGTAAACATTGCAGAATTTTACAAATTTTAGATGATTGATGCATGATACAACCTTCATTTCGTGCTGAAATAATCCTGCTTTTTCAATATGTTTGCAGAATAATTCATGTTTACCAGCAAACAACAATTAATGCTGAATCTCGACGAGATTAAAAAGCCTATCGCCGCAGAACTTGAAACTTTCGAATCAAAGTTTAAAGCGTCTATGCAGAGTTCTGTTCCGCTTCTTGATCGCATTACCCATTACATCGTAAAACGAAAAGGCAAGCAGATTCGGCCTATGTTCGTGTTCCTGTCGGCCAGCCTTTGTGGTGGAATTTCAGAAGCAACTTACCGTGGTGCAGCACTAGTTGAATTATTGCATACTGCAACTTTAGTTCATGATGATGTGGTCGATAACTCCTATGAACGTCGGGGATTCTTTTCAGTAAATGCTTTGTGGAAAAATAAGATTGCAGTTTTGGTAGGTGATTTTCTTTTATCTAAAGGGCTTTTGCTTTCGATTAATAATGGCGATTTCGGACTTCTTAAGATTGTTTCCGAAGCGGTGAAGCAAATGAGTGAAGGTGAATTATTGCAAATCGAAAAAGCCCGACGAATGGATATTGATGAAGCAGTATATTATGAGGTAATCCGTCAGAAAACGGCATCCTTAATTGCTTCTTGTTGTTCATGTGGAGCAGCTTCTGCAGGTGCCGATACCGAAACTGTTGAAAAAATGCGTCTGTTTGGTGAAAAGGTTGGTATTGCATTCCAGATCAAAGATGATCTTTTCGACTTTGGAATCGATGATGTAGGCAAACCGCTTGGAATCGATATCAAAGAAAAGAAAATTACACTTCCCCTAATCTATGCTCTGAATAAGGCAAATGGATCTGAAAAACGTCGGATTATCAATCTGGTTAAAAATCATAATCAGGAATCGGATCGGGTTTCTGAAGTGATTGACTTTGTGCGCAATAGTGGCGGACTGGATTATGCCCGTAGCCGTATGGATGCTTACCAGGAGGAAGCCTTCACAATTTTAAATGAAATGCCAGAGCACGAATCACGCGATTCCTTGCAGCGACTTGTTCGGTTTACTACTGAGCGCAAGAAATAATCATGTCAAACGAAATTATATTTTTCTTCAGCTTTCTTCTTTTTATTGTTTTGATGTTAGCCATTGACCTCGGCCTTTTTAATAAGAAAGCCCATAAGGTTAGTTTGAAAGAAGCGGCCATCATGAGTTTTATTTGGGTGAGTTTTGCCATTGGTTTTTATTTCCTGCTACTTACCAATGGCGAAATATTGCATGATATCACCAATTTTCTCCAACTCCAAGAACTAACTGCTAAATATCTTCATAACATCGCCCTTATTCCCGATAATTTTGAGGGAAGTCTCATACTCTATAAACAAAATCTTGCACTCGAATTTCTTACGGGTTATGTAATAGAATACGCACTTTCAGTTGATAATATATTTGTGATGGTGCTTATTTTCTCGGCATTCGGTGTGGATGAAAAGTATTATCACCGGGTTTTATTTTGGGGTATCATCGGGGCAGTGTTGATGCGTTTCCTATTTATATTCCTAGGCGCTACTCTTATTAATGAGTTTGGATGGATACTGTATATTTTTGGGGCATTCCTTATTTACACCGGTATTGGCATGTTCCTTAGCAGGGATGAAGAAGAGAAGATCGATACAGAAAACCATAAGATCGTCCGTTTTGCTTCCAAATATTTCTCTGTTTATCCGGAATATGTAGGCAATAAATTTTTTATTCGTATAGACGGAAAGAAAATGGTTACGCCCCTTTTCATTGTTCTGCTGATTGTAGAATTTACCGATCTTATTTTTGCGGTTGATTCTATCCCGGCAATTTTTGCAGTAACCAAAGATCCATACATTGTATTTTTCTCAAATATTTTTGCCATTCTGGGCTTAAGATCCATGTTCTTCTTGCTGGTGAATGTGATCCATAAATTCCATTATCTAAAAGTTGGACTAGCTTTTTTACTGGTTTTTATCGGTATTAAAATGCTTGCACACCACTGGTTAAGTGCCTGGGGATTCACTACAATGCATTCCTTGTTTGTCATTTTGTTTATTCTCACAGCAAGTATTGTGGCATCGCTTGTTTTTCCGAAGAAAGGGAATTAGGATTTAATTGTTATCAGTCCCAAAGGGATGCATTAGCATTATCTGTCCCAAAGGGATGCATTAGCATTATCAGGATATTGTGCTAAATGTCAAATGAAATAGTTTATTACGTGATCTTAAATCTACATCCCAAATGCACCTGAATTTAATCTTGATTCTTGCTACTTAATTCCTGATACTCGTTACAGCAGTTTCAATATCTCATCCACATAAGCCCTGTCATTTGCCAATCGTGGTACTTTATGCTGTCCGCCAAGTTTTCCGCGTTTCTTCATCCAATGATAGAATGTTCCATCCGGAGCAAGGCGTAACAATGGACGACGTAATGCCATGTCTTTATATCTTTTGGAATCATAGTCTGAATTCACCTCCCTTAAGGTTTGGTCAAGAAGGTCGGTAAAGCGTTCAATATCATCGGGTTTTTGCTCAAACTCGATTATCCATTCATGCCCGCCTACCTCGTCGCCCTCGAAATAAATCGGACATGCGGTATAATCCCGGATGATTGCATGTGTCTCCAAGCAGGCTTTGGCAAGTCCTTTTTCAGCATTATCAATAATCAGTTCTTCACCAAAAGCATTGATGAAATGTTTGGTGCGACCAGTGATCTGGATCCGGTGCGGTGCAAGTGAGGTAAACTTGATCGTATCGCCGATCATGTATCGCCATAACCCGGCATTGGTTGAAATGATCAGTGCATAATTTTTATTCAGTTGTACCTGATCAAGACGGAGGGTTTTTGGGTTTTCTGCATGTAAATCCTCCATCGGAAGAAATTCATAATAAATGCCATAATCAAGCATTAAGAGCATTTCCTCTGAATTAGGCTGATCCTGGATGCCAAAAAAACCTTCAGATGCATTGTATGTTTCCAGATAATACATATCATTAGAAGGAATAAGTTGTTTAAACTGTTCGCGATAAGGATTAAAATTTACTGCTCCGTGAAAGTAAAACTCCAGATTCGGCCAAACTTCGAGAAGATTATTTTTGCCTGTAATTTCAAGAATACGCTTTGCGAGAACAAGATTCCAAGTAGGAACCCCTGCAATATTGGTCACGTTAACATCGATTGTAGCTCTGGCTATTTTTTCAACTTTCTCCTCAAAATTATCCATCAGGGTAATCGACATATCCGGAGTGCGGTAGAACTCTGCCCAGAACGGTAAATTTTTTATCAAAACTGCCGATAAGTCACCGTAAAAGGAATCTGTATTCAATTGGTTGATCTGATGGCTACCCCCCAAGACCAGACATTTTCCTGTAAATATTCTTGCATCGGGTCTGTTATCACAATACATAGATAGTAGGTCCTTGCCACCCTTAAAATGGCACTCTTCAAGAGATTCTTCGCTTACCGGAATAAACTTGCTCCGGTCATTTGTGGTGCCCGATGATTTGGCGAACCATTTGATCTCAGATGGCCAGAGTACGTTCTGCTCACCGGTCATCATTTTTTCGATAAATGGTTTCAGCGATTCATAATCCTGAATTGGAACACGTTCCTTAAACTGATCCTGATTATATATGGATGAATAACCGTATTTTTTGCCCCATTCAGTATGTTGGGCACTGGAGATAAGCGTCTGAAACCATTCATCCTGAACATCATAGGGATATTTTATGAATAGCTGGATCTGATGCATCCGCTTTTTCATGATCCAGGTAAAGATGGAATTTACAATCGTCATTCTGATTTAGGGCTTATTTGGAGCTCAGACTTTCTTTTTTCGCAGCTCAAAATTCTGACCAAGATAGAATTTTTTGGCCATTTCATTATTGGCAATCTCCTGAGGGGTACCTGTAAGCATAATCTTACCTTCGGCAAGTAGATAGGCCCTGTCAGTTATAGAAAGGGTTTCCTGAACATTATGATCGGTAATCAGAATTCCAATGTTCCGGAGTTTAAGTTTAGCTACTATACTTTGAATTTCTTCGACTGCAATAGGGTCAACCCCCGCAAATGGCTCATCTAGAAGGATGAATTTTGGGTCGGCCGCAAGTGCTCTAGAAATTTCTGTTCTTCTTCTTTCTCCTCCTGAAAGCAAATCGCCTCTGTTCTTCCGTACTTTGTGCAGACTGAATTCATCAATCAGCTGTTCAAGCTTATCTCTTTGTTCTTCCTTGCTGAGTTTGCTCATCTCAAGCACTGCCTTGATATTGTCTTCAACTGATAATTTCCTGAATACTGAAGCCTCTTGCGCAAGGTATCCAATACCTTTTTGGGCTCTTCGATACATGGCATCCTCAGTAATATCTTTATCATCTAGAAACACATGGCCCTCATTTGGTCTGATCAGCCCAACAATCATATAGAAGGAAGTTGTTTTTCCTGCACCATTTGGACCAAGCAATCCCACAATTTCACCCTGCGAAACATGAAAGGATACATTATTAACAACTGTACGTTGTTTGTATTTTTTTACCAGATTCTCTGCTCTTAAAATCATTGTTTCTGGTTTGGAAGAGCCGATCGTATCCCCTTGATATTCAATTGTATCGATTTTTTCTCTTTCCATGTGTTTTCTTCAATAGTATAACAAATGTCAAATGGTGCTCCTGAATTGATTGGTGTAAGGTATTCGCTGAGACCAAAGCCAATGCAATTATAATAGGTCAGATTATCCTGATGCACACAAAGTTTCAAATGATTGCTGCCAACAGTAGCCGCCGCACCGTAAGTATAAACATTTCTACTAACAAAAACAGGAGCCATATTTTGCGGACCGAATGGTTCAAACTGTTTTAGGATGCGGAAGAATTTAGCATCGATCTGTTTTAGTTCAATTTCTGCATCAATATTAATAGCTTGTATCAGCAATTCTTCGGGAATTCTTGCTGCAACTACTTCTTCAAATCGCTGCTGAAATGCAGGGATATTCTCTGTTTTCATCGTCAAACCGGCTGCATATTTATGCCCGCCGAACTGTATCAACAGATCACTGCATTCGCATAATGCTTCATATAGGTCGAAACCTGCCACAGATCTTGCCGAACCGGCTGCATAACCGTTTGAATAAGTCATAACGATGGTTGGACGATAATATTTTTCGGTTAGCCTTGATGCTACAATCCCGATTACGCCCTTATGCCAATCTGCTTTGTAAACTACCGTTGTTTTTCGATTAATTAGATCCGGATTTGAGTCAATCATCGCTAATGCTTGATCAGTAATATTGCTATCATGTTCTTTGCGTTCTGTATTTTTTGTGTTGATGGCCTGGCTTTCTTCAAGGGCTATTGCTTCGTCATCAGCAATCAGAAGGTTTACCGAATGCTTCGCATCGTCAATTCTTCCGGCAGCATTAATCCTAGGCCCGATAGTGAATACCACATCCATGATAGTCAGATTTTCTTTTCTGCCCGAGATATTCATTAGTGCCGACAAGCCCTTGCATGGGTTTGTATTTAATTTGAGAAGACCAAACCAAGCTAAGATTCGGTTCTCTCCTGTAATCGGTACGATGTCGGAAGCAATACTCAATGCAACCAAATCCAGATAAGAGCTTACTTCCTCAAAAGGAATGTCAAACCTAAGGGCAAAAGCCTGAATCAGCTTAAACCCGATACCACAGCCTGATAATTCTTTGTAGGGGTAATTGCAATCGCTACGTTTAGGATCAAGCACAGCTACTGCAGCGGGTAGTTGTTCGCCGGGAAGATGGTGATCACAGATGATAAAATCTATTCCTTTTTTATTTGCATAATCGACTTTATCGACTGATTTAATGCCGCAATCCAATGCAATAATGAGTGAATAGCCATTTTCATGTGCATAATCGATTCCTTGAGTAGAAATACCGTAACCCTCACGGTAACGATCGGGTATATAGAATTCGATTTCTGAATAGTATTTTTTGAAGAAGCTGAATGTCAGGGCAACGGATGTGGTTCCATCTACATCATAATCGCCATAAATAAGGATCTTTTCTCCTGATTCAATCGCCTGCTTGATACGGGTTACCGCGGTTTCCATATCTTGCATCAAGAAAGGGTCATGAAGTTTATCGAGTTCAGGCCTGAAGAAATTTTTAGCTTCTTCATAATCAGTGATGTCTCGCTTAACCAGAAGGCCGGCAAGAACGCTGTCAATTTTAAGAGATTCCTGCAATTTCGTTATTGCTGCGAGGTTTTCAATCTCCCGTTCCACCCACCTTTTTTGCATATCTTTGCCTTAATAAACAGTAAAAATAGAATTTAACATCATAATAAACAAAGAACATTGAAAGCTTTCGCCTTACATGAAGGATCTTATTCTGTAGATAGTTCAAAGACATTTATTCCTTTTGATTCTGCGATTCATAATCCCAAAGATCGGCCTGCCTCCCTTTTTATTTATGTGCAGCCTTTTCTGGTTGATACCGGAAATGATCTGATTATTCTGGATACCGGACTAGGCTTTCATAATGATCAGGATGAACTGATTATACATGCTAATATTCGGAAGATAGGCTATGATCCAGCAGATGTGAGTCTGGTTCTGATGTCGCATCTGCACTACGACCATGCAGGTGGAATGGTAAATAATAAAGATGGAAAAGTGTCATTGAGTTTTCCGAATGCCGAATATATAATTCAAAGAGGAGAATGGGAAACAGCATACAGTAAACCATCAAGATCGTATAAAACAGAGATCTTTGATTTTGTTCAACGTAGCGGTTCTGTCCAGTTTATTGAAGGAAGCGGACAATTTAACAGAGAGATAGCCTTTGAATTAACCGGTGGACATTGTGAGTATCATCAGGTCTTCCTGATCAAGGAGGATGAAGAGACCATATTCTTTGGGGCAGATATTCTTCCTGAGCCTGAGCAGTTATTGAGAAAATTTATTGCCAAATATGATTTTGATGGTAGAAAATCTATGGAATTACGCATAGAATATGGGAAGCGGGCTGCTGAAGAGAACTGGGAATGTTTGTTCTATCATGCTAAAACTAAAGCGATTGCAAAAGTACGTTATGAGGATGAAATGTTCAGGATAGTGTAGGTTGGGTAGAAGAAGTAAGAAGTAAGAATCAAGTATCAAGAATCAAGTATCACAAGATCCAAGAAGTATCAATTGATATTCAATTAGACAAAAAAAAGAACAAAAACAGGCCGCCAATCATTAAGCAGGCGAAGTCTTTGTTCTTTAATTTTATTCTTTGCTCTGTATCTAACTTTTCTTTGCAGTCAAATTAATGCTTAGCTCAAACTCATCATCAATTGCTTTATCGCCAATATCTCCGAAAAAGGTTTTTGAACGAAATTTGATATCATATTTTGTGCGGTCAACCTTGATGCCACTAGCTGCCGCCACTAGAACTCCTTTTCCCTGTTTAACTGTTGCAGGAAATGTTAGTGGATGAGTAATTCCCTTGATAATTAGATTCCCGGTAATATTAACACGATCTTTTCCACCTGGACTAACACTTGTGATCTCGAATTTAGAAGTTGGATTTTTTTCTGCAGAAAAGAAATCAGGTGATTTTAAATGGGTTGTAACTCGCTCATTATCTGAAGTGATACTTGACATATCCATTAGAAATACACCTTTTTGCAAAGATTTTCCATCATAAACCAGACTGCCATTAGTAATTTTGACTGTACCGGTGTGGCCGCCCCCTACTTTTTTTGCCGACCAACTGATTGAGGAGCTTGCTGCATCAATTGTGTAAACATCTTCTTTAATTGGATTGAAGGCCATCATAAAGATTGATCCTATTAGTAGGATTGTAAAAGAGAATAGTTTTTTCATGTGTTTATTTGCTAATTATTTATTTGATCAATTCCTAGAAATATATTCCAATATATATTTTTGTTTGTCTTTTTGAGGAACTGTCACTGATAAATTACTTGATACTGACATTTCTTTCTACAAGAAATAGTCAAAAATATATTTGGGAAAATTGGAAAATAACAGGTACAACGATTACCAGACTATTATTAATATAGGAATTTAAGATGTTTCATCCTATAACTCGCTAATCAGCCTTGCCTATTGATTCAAGCTTGTTAGTATTCTAAGTAAATAGCATTTTAAAGAAAGTAATTACACTACTTCCTCAGCATAAGATTCTACAGGAGGGCAAGAACAAATCAGTGTTCTATCGCCATGTGTATCATTTACTCGGCCAACTGATGGCCAGAATTTGAAAGCAGCTACATAAGGCAATGGGAATGCAGCTGTTTGACGTGAATAAGGATGCGTCCACTCATCAGCAGTTACAACCGCAGAAGTATGTGGTGCATTTTTTAATGGGTTATCTATTGCATCCAGTTTTCCGCTCTCAACGTCGGATATTTCGGCACGGATGGCAATCATCGCATCGCAAAAACGGTCAAGTTCATGCATAGGTTCTGATTCTGTAGGTTCAATCATGACAGTACCTGCAACCGGAAACGAAACTGTTGGGGCATGGAAACCATAATCCATCAATCGTTTAGCGATATCAGTTACTTCTATTCCGAAAGATTTGAAAGAACGACAGTCCAAGATCATTTCATGCGCGCAACGTCCTTGACTTCCCGAATACAAAACCGGGTAAGAATTTTCCAACCGAGCTTTAATATAATTGGCATTCAGAATAGCGTATTTGGTTGCGTTAGTCAATCCTACACCACCCATCATTGCAATATATGCATGTGATATCAAAAGGATTGAAGCTGACCCCCACGGTGCCGATGAAACTGCAGAAATCGATTTTTCATTACCCATATCATTTACAGTATGACCCGGTAAAAAGGGAGCCAGGTGCTTCGCAACACCGATAGGTCCCATTCCGGGTCCGCCGCCACCGTGCGGAATGCAAAATGTTTTATGCAGATTGAGGTGACAAACATCGGCTCCGATTGCCGCCGGACTAGTAAGTCCAACCTGAGCATTCATGTTTGCTCCATCCATATAAACCTGCCCTCCATTCTGATGAATGATACCACAGATCTCAATGATTGACTCTTCGAATACACCATGGGTAGATGGATAGGTTACCATCAGGCATGAAAGAGCAGAAGAATATTCCTCAACCTTCGATTTCAGGTCGGTAAGATCAATATTGCCTTTTTCGTCACATTTTACAATTACAATCTTCATTCCAGCCATGGATGCAGAAGCAGGATTTGTTCCATGAGCTGAAGAAGGAATTAGTGCAATATTCCTGTGAGTATCTCCTCTGTCTAAATGGTATGCACGAATTACCATGAGTCCGGTATATTCTCCCTGTGCTCCTGAATTGGGCTGTAAACTCATGGCGGCAAATCCGGTAATTTCACTCAGCCATTTATTAAGCTCATCAAAGATCTGCATATATCCCCCAATTTGGTCGGCCGGTGCAAATGGATGCATCTTACTAAATTCTGCCCAAGTAACTGGAACCATTTCTGTGGTGGCATTGAGCTTCATGGTACAGGAACCTAATGCAATCATTGAATGGCAAAGTGAAAGATCTTTTGCTTCCAATGATTTAATGTATCTAAGCATTTCATGCTCAGAATGATAAGAGTTGAAAATCGGGTGTGTTAAATAAGCTGATTTCCGTTCTAATTGGGAAGGAATATGACTACTGACCCCTGATTTAATTGCATCCAGATCCAGTTCATGAGCATTTTTACCCATAACTTTTGCGAAGAAGCGGATAAGTGTCAATACATCATTAGGACTAGTGGTTTCATCCAGTGTTATACTAACTAAAGAACCTTCATAGTTCAGATTTACTTCATTATTTACTGCTTCTGCGTGGATAGGATTAATCAGATCACCCAGATCCAACTTGATTGTATCGAAGAAGAATTTATTTTCCTGTTTATATCCCAGAGATTCAAGTGCCCGAGATAAGAATACCGCTAAGCTGTGGATTCGTCCTGCTATTTTTTGTATTCCCGCAGGTCCATGGTAAACGGCATACATACTTGCCATGATAGCGAGAAGTGCTTGAGCAGTACAAATGTTAGAAGTTGCTTTATCTCTTCGGATATGCTGCTCACGGGTTTGAAGGGCCATACGAAGTGCATAATTCCCGACATTATCAATGGTTACCCCAATAATTCTGCCCGGTAATGAGCGCTTGTAGTCTTCTTTGGTAGCAAAAAAAGCTGCATGAGGTCCACCAAATCCCATTGGAATTCCAAAACGTTGGCTTGAGCCAACCACGATATCAGCACCCCATTCTCCTGGAGGGCTCAATAAAGCCAATGCCATGATGTCGGCTACAACAGTAAGTTTTATATCTTTTTCGTGTGCTTTACTTGCAAAATCCGAGTAATCATAAACCATTCCCTTAGCTGCGGGGTATTGAACAATTGCACCGAACATAGTCTCATCCAATTTTACTGCTTCATGACTACCTATAAGTATCTCAATTCCATAAGGAGCTGCGCGTGTTTTGAGTATATCGATGGTTTGAACAAGGACCTCTTCAGAAACAAAAAATACTTTTGCCTTCTCGTTTTTTCGCAAGCTGTATTGCATGAACATTGCTTCAGCTGCTGCAGTTCCTTCATCTAGAAGTGACGCATTGGCAATTTCCATTCCAGTGAGATCTATCACCATAGTCTGGAAATTTAATAAGGCTTGCAAACGGCCTTGTGCAATTTCTGCCTGATAGGGGGTATATTGGGTATACCATCCCGGATTTTCTAGAATATTACGCTGTATTACACCCGGAATAATTACATCATGGTATCCTTGTCCGATATAAGATTTGAATACTTTGTTTTTGGACGCGGTTTGTTTCAGATCATTCAGGTAATCGGCCTCACTTTTTGCTTCCGGTAGATTCAGATTATTCTTCAATCTGATATTTGGAGGTACTGTTTGACTGATCAATTCGTCAATAGAATTCGCACCAACGGTGCTTAACATTTTGGCAGTGTCCTGCTCATTTGGAGCAATATGACGGTGCTCAAACTTTTCCTGATAATCTATATTAAGCTTCATTAAAAAAGTGGAAATTTTTATGAGGCAAAAATAAGGATTTTCAGCACATTATTTAATTGCAGATATAATAATAGTGTCAATAATTTGAGAGAGCAATTATTCTATCACAAAAGACAATGACTGTTTATTTTTCACCGGAAACATGCCATCCTTCGTCTTTCTTATGTCTCAGTTTATAGGTTTTAGTAATAAACTCGCTGTTGGATCCTTTGTTATTGTCAAATGGATAGAAGTCTGTTTCAACTTTCATTAAAGTTACTGTTACTTTTGCAGAATTATCATTGGTTTTTACAAAATCAACAAGCTTATCATTGTCTATAGCATAACTGATGGTTTTGACCTTAGCTTTATCTTTACCTTGCTCCAGAACAAATTGTGCCGATTTCTCTGTCAATTTGATTAAATAAACAAACGAACTATCTTTGGAAAGAAAGACCTTCTTTTGTTCCTGAAGGCTCATTGTAATATAACCCGACTCTTCCAGTGCTTTGTACTTATTTAGTTCTTCTTGGTCTTTAATTTCACGGAATTTCATTTCCCCGAAACTGAAATTGGCAGTTTTATATTCCGGATTTTCATCTAGGTAATTTGAAATTACCGATGTTGCTTCGTCATCGTTAATTGTGGTCTCAGTCCCGCATCCGCTGATGAAGGCAAAACCTATAGCAATAAATAAATAGATTACTGTTCTTTTCATAATCGTGTTTTTTAAAGATAGTCAATTCCCAAACATTTGTTTCTAGAGAAAATTTAATTTTTGGCTACACCAATAATATTCTTAGCTCGTCTTTATTCTTTTTACGTTTTTCGCTTTTTTATCTTTTTTCTTTTGTGCTCAAGCTTCCCTTCGGGAGGTTCCTACAGCAGAAATTAACATGCCGAGGAGGAACAACGAGACCATGAGCACCTTAATAAAACAATAAATCAAAAGCGAATACATGCCGCCGCTGTCCCGCACGTGCGGGAATGCTATTAATTTAATACTTTGGCTTGGTCTATGCATACCGCACCATCCGCCTTATGCGGAGGAAGAAAGGTTATTAAAGGGGGCTGCTAGCGTATCGTATAATAAAAATATTTGGTGTCATTAGCAGGATATCATAGGTATGTCACCATCGCAAGCACTTTCATATACTTTTTTTGCGGCATTGGACAGGGCGGTAAATTCAACGGTTGCCATAGCACTGACTTTCATAGCCCTGTTCGCAGCCGTTGATGGATGAACGTTCCTAACCCGCTAACATTAATCTTTTAACCTTCAAATCTCAATAAGGGGGTATGAGTTTGAATGAATAAGGATTCCCCGAGCGTGGGGAGGACAAAACGGCGGGCCGGGTGTATGGCCTTAAGTGATGGGAGCGAAGCCAGCCCCGACCTTCAAGAGGGGTCATGTCTTGATGTTACTCAGTATTTATTATTGTTTTTTATAGGTCTTCGTGGTCTCACCGCAAGGGCGGTTCGGCATTGTTTACTTTTTCATCAAGGAAAAAGTGAATAGGCCTCCGCGGCTATGAGCGGTGTAAAATTTTTAATCACACGAATTAATGACAATCCTGAATAATTATAAAATACTGTATATTAAGAATTTAAAGCACTAACTTAATAACATTGGGGTCAAGTGGGAGGCTCTTATTTCTAATTCAACTAAAACATCCAATTGAAAAGCCTAAATAGAGATATTTTGTATATAAAATACTTTACCAGGACACTAATGATTCCCAAACAAACTCTTTGAAAATTAAGGGACCATACCCTTTTAAATTATTTCCACCAAATACTCTCCAGTTTTCTCCTTAAATGAGCCGAAACATATAATATTTGTCTCCGGAATTCCATTTAAGCGAAGAATTTCTTCAAACTCAGCTGTTTTCGATTCTTCCACAGCAAGCAGCAAGCCTCCGCTGGTTTGAGGATCGGAGAGTATTGTTGTTTTACGGTTCAGTTTTTTACTTTCTGATAAAATCTTATGTCCGTAACTGTTCCAATTTCTGATAGTACCTCCCGGAACTGAATTTTGATCAAGGTATTCTTCGATCACTTCAATTTTTGGAACTTTGTCGAATTCAATGTAGGCCTTTAAATTACTTCCTTCGCACATTTCTGAAAGATGTCCCAGCAAACCGAAGCCTGTTACATCTGTCATTGCCTTTACATATTCCAGCTTTCCCAAAGTTTCACCGATGTTATTTAGCATCGACATGCTTTTTAGGGCAATATCTGAATGTTCTGGTTTAAGAATTCCCTTTTTTTGTGCCGTTGTCAGGATTCCAACGCCTAGTGCTTTGGTGAGATAAATTTTACATCCTGCCTCTGCAGTAGAATTCTGTTTTAAATGTTCTATAGCTACTATGCCATTAACAGACAGGCCGAATACCGGTTCAGGACAATCAATGCTATGCCCACCGGCAAGAGTTATTCCCGCTTCTGCACAAATTGCTCTGGACCCTTCGAGCACTTTTTGAGCAACTTCAGGTGATAATTTATCAATTGGCCAACCCAGAATTGCAATAGCTAATACAGGCTTTCCGCCCATTGCGTAAACGTCACTGATGGCATTGGCTGAGGCAATTCTCCCAAAGTCATATGCATCATCCACAATTGGCATAAAAAAATCAGTAGTGGAAATGAGGGCGGTTCCATTGCCCAGATCGAGCACAGCCGCATCATCCCGGGTATTATTTCCAACGAGTAAGTTAGGGTCAGCAGTGTGGCTAATCGGACTATGTAAAATGATATCTAAAACTGCCGGACTGATTTTACATCCACAGCCTGCACCGTGTGAATATTGAGTTAATTTTATTTCTTCCGGATTCATTTAAGGTAGTATTGAGTATTGAGACAGGAGATTTGAGATATACATAACATTAATAGTTCTTAAAAAATTTGGGACTGAATGTCTGCATTAATAATTCGTTTTGATTTAATGCAATTCAACAAGAGTTTACAATTTTCTTCTGAATCTGTACTTCTGCATTGAACGATTTGGATGCTTTCTTGAGCTCTTTTACCTTGACCATTGGCATAGGTTTTATCATAATAAACCAGAACAATTCTTATGAAATCATCCATGCTGTTTTCACGAATAGCCAGAATTGCATCGCGGGTTTGTTCAGGTCCCAATCTTTTTCCAATTCTCGAGGTACTTTCAATCAGGAACTCCCTATCAAGGGCTCCGTATTCTTTTACAAGAAAGTCGACTCTTTCCTGAAAAGGAACCAGAAGTCTCATTACAGAAGCCTGGCGCATCTGATGGAAAAGTGGGTTAGGAATGAAGCATCGTCCGATCGACAAACTTTCATCTTCAAGCCAAAGCGGAGTATTTTTGTCTATTTTATTTAGCTCTCCTGCGAGTAAATTTTCGAACTGTTCCTGGCTAGGCTGAATGAGCTGTGCCATAGATCCATAGGAAGAACCTTGATGTTGCGCGAGATCTTCGAGATCAATAACCTGTTGTGAAAGATCTTTTAGTTGATTCAGAGTTTTTGTTTTTCCGGATCCGGTCATCCCACCAAGAATGATTATAGAATACTTTTGTTTAAATTGATCCAAAACCCAGTTACGATATCTCTTATAACCACCTTCGAGTAGATATACTTCAAATCCATACAGATTTAAAGCCCAAGCCATTGCACCGCTTCGCATTCCTCCACGCCAACAATGAACCAAGATTTTTTTTTCTGGAGCTAACCTGAGAGCCTCTTTTATAAATCCTGACCATTTTGGTCCGGTTAGGTCGAATCCGAGCAAAATAGCTTGTTCACGACCTTTTTGCTTGAAGCATGTTCCAACTTTTACCCGCTCTTCATTCGAGAATATAGGAAGATTATGAGCACCCGGAATTTGGGCATGTTCAAACTCAAGCGGGGTTCTGACATCAATTACCGGCACTATTTTGGCCAGTTGCAGAAAATTTTCAATGTCCAGAGCTTTAATCATGATTATTGACGATTATGAAATTAATTATTTTTTAAGGCTCTAAGGTACATTTGGATTGTATTTTCCAATCCATAATACAGAGAATCACAAATAAGTGCATGCCCGATACTTACTTCCAATAATTCGGGAATGTTTTGAGAGAAATATTTAAGGTTATGAAGGTCAAGGTCATGGCCGGCATTGATACCTAAACCAAGTTTATTAGCCAAGTTTGCTGCTACAATGTAAGGCTTGATAGCAGATTCCTTGTCAGCATGATAATTGCTTGCATAAGCTTCTGTATAAAGCTCTATTCGGTCAGTTCCTGTAGTTTTCGCTGCCTCGACCATTTCTTCTGCAGAATCAACAAAAATGGATACACGAATGCCGGCAGATTTGAATTCTGCGATAATATCTTTCAGGTAAGATTGATGCTTTATGGTATCCCATCCATGATTGGATGTTAACTGTCCTTCAATATCAGGAACTAGAGTAACCTGAGCCGGTAAATTTGCTAAGACCAAATCCACAAATTTCTGTTCTTTGGGATTCCCTTCGATATTAAATTCGGTACTGATTGCATTCTTCAGATCGAATACATCTTGATAGCGGATATGTCTTTCATCCGGCCTTGGATGTACAGTAATTCCCTCAGCTCCAAATCGTTCGGCATCTAGGGCTACATTTACCAAGTTGGGGTTGTTGCTCCCTCTTGAATTACGAAGTGTAGCTATTTTATTTATATTAATGGAGAGTTTTGCCATGGTAAAGGGTGAATGAGATATGAGATATGAGATATGAGATATGAGATATGAGATATGAGATATGAGATATGAGATATGAGAAATGAGA
>Ga0209702_10002621_pt1 | contig 30764 bp, 18 predicted proteins | sample FRY01_FD_187210 | JGI IMG/M metagenome (GOLD analysis project Ga0209702, IMG submission 187210) | Freshwater microbial communities from Lake Fryxell liftoff mats and glacier meltwater in Antarctica - FRY-01 (SPAdes) (version 2) | ecosystem: Environmental > Aquatic > Freshwater > Ice > Glacier... | reverse complement strand
ATTGATTTCAACGGAGAGCGAGTCTCCGCTCACCACGAGTCCGGGCACTCCCACTACGCTAAAGTTACTCGCGTTAGCCTGAAGAGAGGTCCAGCTCACCGCGGTGTTGTCCACTTCACCATTAGCGAGCGCCAGGGCAAAATTTGCCCCGCTCAAAGCAAACCCCATCGCGTAGCCGGAATCGGAAGGACCATTCACTCCGGCGAAGATTGAAACGTTGTTTCCACCCACGGTGATGAGCTCGGTGGCGACGTCCGTGCCATCGGCCAACGTCACCGTCTTAGTGGTCTTCTCAAAAGCAAATCCACCTTTAACTTGAATAAAGCCAAAGACATCCAATGTCACATTGCCCGCCGCCCGCAGCGTCTCGCCATCATCCGAGCTGAAGTCGATTGTGCGAGTCGAGGACACTCCCGTGATAATCGTCAAGTTGGACGCCGCATAGTTGATGATCGATCCGTCACTGGCGGCGCGGTTGATCTCGAGACTGATGGTATCGGCCCCCACGGTTAGACCTTCAATTCCGATAAATTCGGCGGATCCGGCTTCGGCATCCAATGTGACCCACTGCAATGAGGGATCGGCCTTGGACGTCTGTAGCACCAATCCGAGATCGACGTCCTGCAGTTTAAATCCCAAGGACGGCTCTCCGGAGTTGGCCAAACCGGCAAAAACATCCAAGCCATTCGATCCTAATGTCAATTGAGCCACTTCAACTTCACTGCCGTCGTTGAGCGTGACAGTAGTGTCGGTGCGACTGAACGCCATTTCACCGTGCACCTGCACAAAACCATACAACGAAATATCAAGGATACCGCGAGCGCGCAGGAGCTCCCCATCATCACCCGCAAAATCGATATCCAGCGTCGACTCAGCCCCAGTCAGCACGGCTAGCGGGCTACCAGAGAAGTCGATTACGTTGGGAGCAACACCTTCGGCCAAACCAAGCTGCCGGTTAATTTCAATGTTCGCATTCTTGGTTTCCAAGGTGATGCCATTAATTCCCACAAATGAAGCCGTCGTAGCGGAAGCGCTCAGTGCTAGCCATTGATTAGGAACCGTCGTCGTATCACCAGCAGCGATACGCTCACTGAAAATTGCCAATGCAAATTTAACCCCGCTCAACGCCAGGCCAAGAGCATTGCCACTGTTCACCGGACCGTTGATGCCCGCGAAGGCAGAAAGATTCGCTCCTCCGATGGTTAACAGGTCAACCGTTTTGGTCGTGCCATCGGCAAGGGTCACATCCGCGAGTGATTTTCGGAAAGCAAAGTCCCCATTCACGTGGAAGAAATCACCCACTCCAATGGTGAGCGAACCGCCCACCTGAATCAGTTCTCCGTCGGCACCATCAAAGTCGAATCCGAGAGTGGAGGTTGGGCCCGTCGCGACTGAGATCGACTGCGTGGAATAGTCTACCACCCAGCCGTTGGCATCCACTCCATCTGCGAGACCGAATACTTGATTCAAGGCCACACTCACCGGCCCTCCGCTAAGCGTCAGGCCGGGGATGCCCGCCAGGCTAAATCCTGTCGCCGTCGCCTTGAGCGACATCCAGCTAATGCCCGTCAGGTCACTTTGCGCTTCGTCCGGCGTGAAGAGTGCGAGGGCAAACTCGACTCCCGTGAGTTCCAGCCCACGCTTCTGATCCGCCGAACCACTCGCGTTAATTCCGGCGAATGCTGAGACATTGGAACCACCCAACATCAGGCTCGTGACTTCCGCCACACTCCCATCGGCCAAGGTGATGGTGCGCATGACCTGCTCCATCGTGAAGGAACCGGAAATATTCACGAATTCGGAAACCCCAATGTTGGCCGTGCCGATGATCACCCGAATCAATTCCTGATCAAAATCGATCAGCATGGGATCGCCGCCAGTCGCAACGCTCAGTCCTCCCCCATCAAGGCCACTGAAATCGGCCGCGGTCACATTACCGGCCGGATCGATCGCCTTATTGATTTCAATCGTGAGGTCGGAAAGGGTGAACGTGATGCTCTGGGCGAACCCAACCCAAGACGCACTGGCCGCGGTGGCTTTGAGGGCGACGTATTGAATCGCTTCGGCATCGGCTACTCCGGTTTCGCGAAGTAAGGAAAGCGCAAAATTTACTCCGCCCATGGCCACGCCGATAGCACCATCGGAATCGGGCGTATCATCACCGTTGACGATTCCATCGCCATTGGAGTCCTGCCAATAGGGGCCTCCAATGCCCGCAAACAGGTAGGCATCCGAGGCGCCGATCGTGATCACATCCAGTTCACGCGTTCCGCCACCCTCGAGTTCTTCAACGATAGGCGTCCCCTTCTCGAAGGCGAAACCGCCGCGGAACGAAACGAATTCAGAAACTTGAATCGTCGCGTAACCGACACTGGCTCGTAGCACGCGCCGATCAAAATCCAACAAGATGGAAGTGCCCCCCGTCTCCACCGTCAGTCCCCCGCCGACAAATCCGCTAAAGTCACCGGCGGTGATCGTGCCGTTGGGATCGAAGGCCGTGTTGACCTCTATATTTATGTTAGAGGCTTCGAGGGTAAGAATATCTGAGAAACCAACAAATGCGGCCGTATCAGCATGAGCCTTGAACGCGGTGTATTCGATGGCATCGGCATCGGCGACGCCTGTTTGGCGTAACAGCGCAAGGGCGACATCAACTCCGCTCAGAGCGAAACCAATCGCTCCCTCTTTCGCCGGGGTGTCGTTTCCATCGATCAGGCCATCACTATTTGAGTCCACCCAATAGGGTCCGCCCAGACCAACAAACACTCGGACATCCGATGCCCCGAGGATCAACGCATCGAGTTCACGAGTGCCACCACCTTCGAGTTGCTCAACCAAACCCGGTTTGTAATCAAAAGTGAAACCGCCTCGGACATAGACGAAGCTCGAAACCGCCAAGATCGCATCAGCCGTGGAACCTCGGAGCACCCGATCACTGTAATCGAAGAACACCGCGTCACCACCCGTGGCGAGTGAAAGGCCTCCGCCGTCAAGCGCTGAGAAATCAACCACCGGCGCCGCATCGCCCGCTCCGGAAACTCCGTTAGCTGCAAACGCGAAATCATTGACCGCAAGTGTCACGGCATCGACTCCGACTAGAGCTCCACTTTCACCGCTGAGCGAAAGGGCGTAATACCGCGCGACTATCGTTTCATCCGTCGGCGTCATCAACGCCAACGCGAGATCAACCCCGCTAATCGCCACGCCGATCGAATTAGCATCTGGAGTATCATTTTCGTCGATGGTCCCGTCACCATTGCTGTCGATCCAGTAAGGTCCATCGACTCCCACGAAGGCCCGCACATCCGACATCGTGTAAGCGATCGCGGCGACGTTGACGGTTTCGCCATCCGACAGCGTGAAATCTCGGAAGCCTAGCGACTCGATCCCGAGTCCGCCTTCGAAGGAGATAAATCCGCCAATCTGGAAAAGGGCCTGATCGACGGTGGCTCGGGCGACTTTGTTACCAAAATCAATTGACCGCGCAGTCGAGGCGCTCGTTTCGATCGTTAGCGATCCGCCGGCGAAGGCGCTGAAATTAACCACCGAATCTAACTCAACCCCATCCCGATCGGATGCAAAATTGAGATCCACGCTCAGTCCACTGAGGGATGCGGTGAATACATTAGCATCGAGACCGACCAACGTCGCCGTTCCCACCTTGGCCGAAAGCGCGTAGTAACGTGATTGGTCAGCATCTTCGCCAAAGAACAACGCACCGGACACTCCACTGGCGGCCAATCCCACCGCCCCACTATCCGGAGTGTCGTTCGCATCAATCACTCCATCCTTATTTGAATCGGTCCAATACGGGCCGCCCGCGCCCACGAACAACCTCAGGTCATTCGAGCCAATCGTAATCACATCGAGTGTCTTAGTCGCACCGCCCGCTAAGGTCACCGCCAAGGCTTCTTGTTTTTCTAAGGCGAATCCGCCGCGGAGATAAACAAACTGCGAAAGCTGCAGCGTGCCGAGACCAACGCTGGCTCGCAGAACTTTGCGATCAAAGTCGATAAGGATGGACTCACCTCCCGTTTCGACCGTGAGCCCGCCGCCCGTCAGCGCACTAAAGTCACCCGCGACAATCGAGCCGCTTGGATCAGTGGCGAAATTGACGGCGATATTCACATCCGCGGCCTCTAAAGTAACAAGATCACTGTAATAGACGAAGCTGGCCGTGTCGGCGTGGGCCTTGAGTGCAGTGTATTCTACCGCATCAGCCGCGGCTACTCCCGTCTGGCGGAGCAACGCGAGCGCGATATCGACGCCGCCCAATGCAACGCCCAATGCACCATCAGCATCCGGAATGTCTGCATCCGTAATCTCACCGTCGCTATTTGAGTCAGTCCAATAAGGCCCACCGAGCCCGGCAAACACGTAAGCGTTGGAAGATCCGATGACGAGGGCATCGAATTCACGAGTTCCGCCCCCATCAACCGCCTCGGACAGTCCCGAGTTAAAATCGAAAGTAAACCCACCGCGCACAAAGACGAACGCTCCCACCGTAATCGTCGCGTCGGAGGTCGTTCCACGAAAGACTTTCGCATCGTGGCTCAGAGCAACCGTTCCACTACCAGTTGAGAGACTGAGCGCCCCGCCAGCAAAGGCGGAGAAATCGACGACCGCCGCATCGGCGGCAGCACCGGTGACGCGATTAGCGGCAAAAGTGAAATTATTGACCGAAAGGGTGACCCCTTCGATTCCCACCAGCGAACCGGTCGTGCCCGCAAGACTGAGACCGTAGTAGCGAGCCGCATCACCCGAATCCGTCGGACTGAACAGCGCGAGAGCCAGATCAACCCCCGAAACCGCCACGCCCACCGAATCTGCGGATGGAGTGTCGTTGGTGTCGATGGTTCCATCACTGTTGGAATCGATCCAATAAGGACCATCGACTCCAACGAAGGCCCGCACTCCCGACATCGTGAGGGTGAGCAAGTCAGCCGTTTTGGTTGAACCATCAGTCAGGGTGACCGACTGGCTGTCTTGCGGCTCAAGCGAAATTCCACCTTCGAACGAAACGAAGCTGCCAATTTGGATGACGGCCTGGGTAACCGCCGCGCGGCGGACGACACCGTCAAAGTCCAAAGTGACCGTCGAACTTCCGACGGTCACATTATACCCACCCGAGGCCAAAGCCGAGAAGTTGATCGGATCAATCGACGAACCGGAAGCGCTCACACCTCGGTTGAGCGTCAGACTCAATCCGGCCAGTGAGAAAGTGAAGTCGGCGCCGAGGCCAACCAAGCTCGCGGTGGCAGCACTGGCTTCGACCGCAAAGTAACGATTTCCGTTGGCTGAGTCATTCGGCGCGGCCCAGAGCAAAGCCACCTCAACATTGGAAGCCGCAAATCCGACCGAACCCGTGGCGGTGGAATCCGAAGTGCCGTCGCCGTTGGAATCGATCCAGTAAGGACCGCCCGTGCCAGCAAAGAGGTTCACGTTACTCGCGGCCAACGTGAATCCGGAAACCGTGTCGGTGCCGGAACCAACCGTAACGTCAAGATCGAGGAGTCGCGTCAAGGTGAAAGATCCTTGCAATTGAGCGAAGGAACTTAGCTTCAACGATCCCGTGATGCTAATCGATGTTAATGCAAAATAGTTGAAACTAAGAAATTCGCCGAGCTCTTGTTTGAAACTGTCCCCGGCGAGATCGAAAACGAAATTATCGGTGCCATGGCTGAAGGCCCGCGCCACGAGTTGGATCCGGTCTGCTTTCTGCACAACTTCGAGATAAACCTTCCCATCGCCGAATCCGAAAATGCCCACCGCACTGTTAAATTTTCCGCTGATCCCGCTAAACGTCAGAATGTCCCAAGTGTCGCCAACCGTCGGCGTATAGCCTCCCGAGAATTCAACGATCAGATCACCAGCCAAAGTCGCGGTGCCAGATACTTCGATGTGATTGAAATCTGCATCGCCCGTGCCCGAGATCGTCACGGTCAGGGCTTCTCCCGCCCCTAAGGTGTAATCCACTACCGCCGCTCCCAACGCTGTTTCCGGCGTAGCCAATTCTGTGTCCCCTGCCAGATCGGCGGGGCTTTCATTCAAGTTTGATTCGTTTCCAGCCGTCGATTCTGGGGGACCTTGGCCGGAGTTCAAAGACGTAACTTGCTGTGAAATAATTGTATCAGTGATATCCGGATTGATCGGGACCACCTCATCTACGGCATCGACCGCCGAGTCAGGATCAACTGCCGATTCGGTGGCTTGATCTACGGCCACCTCAGTTGAGGTCGAATCATCGCTATCCTCGGTGGAGGTCACGGCCTCTTCATCAGCCAACGCCTGCGGTAGAACCGCGCTGGAATCGTCAATTTTCTCCAACGGAACATCATTAAACAACCCCGAATTCTGGCCCGTAGCACCCGCCACGGCGTGTTCCAGCTGGGAGGCAATATCTGCCATTTGCACGCTCATGCCCTCGTTCACGAGGGCATCAATCGGTGGCAACATCGTGACCGAAAGCAGCAGCCGCGACTCGAGTGGCTCGATCGCATAAGACTGTTTTGACGACTTTGAACGAAGGGAGCTCAATCGATTAATTCAAGAAAACTAGGGCGTTAACCCTAGGAGCGTAGAGCACATTTAAAAAGGGCCATATTGGGGCTGAATCAAATGCAATTTCCATCGCGGGCTGAGAGGAGATGCTACAACTCCAGCGACTTAAGCAAGCGACAACAATTGGCTTAATGTAAAAATATTGTCCCAAAATCTAAATTTGATCGACCGATTGGCCCGGGATGAGGGCCCGGGATAGCTCCTGATCTTGCTCCAAAACAATCCTTCGTTGCCGAAATGACGCGCGTTCCGCCGAGGCCTGAGCTCGTTTGAAAAGCGATCGAGTCAGGGCTTGCCCCATCGATCTTCGGCTCCCCTCGCCCAGGAAACCTATCGCCATTTTCCTCATAATCTTGCTCACAAAGCGCTCCACCAAGTCGTCTTCCAGTGAAACAAAAGTGCGGGTGCTGCCGGGATCACCCTGACGCGCGGCACGACCTTGGAGCTGCCGATCCACCCGCCCCGACTCGTGCATTTCGGTTAAAATCACGTGCAATCCACCGAGAGACTTCACGCCTTGCCCCAACCGGATATCAGTGCCTCGACCCGCCATATTGGTGGCCACGGTGATGGCGCGAGAGTCCCCGGCACCCAAAATAATGGCTGCTTCATGTTCATGGCGCACCGCGTTGAGTAACGAACTCGTCAGCCCCCGCGCCCCCAACAACCGGCCTAGGTGCTCACTCGCCGCCACGCTCCGAGTGCCCACCAAAACAGGTCGACCGGCCTCGTGAAGTTGCTCAATTTCAGCCACCACCGCCGCCCATTTTTCCGAAGATGTCGCAAAATACTCGGTCGGCCAAACCTCACGAATACAGGGGCGATGCGTATGGACCTTAACCACGGGCAGTTGATAAATCCGCCAAAACTCCGCCGCCGCTTCAGCCCCAGTCCCCGTGACTCCGGACAATCTACGGAAAAGCCGAAAGAATCGCTGAAAGCTCAAACGGGCCAACGACTCACTCGGCGAAGAGATATCCAGCCCCTCTTTGGCTTCCACCGCTTGGTGCAATCCCAGTCGCCAAGAACGGCCGGGCATTAAACGTCCCGTGGATTCGTCGACGATAATTACCTCTCCGTCTACGACCACGTATTGCTTATCTTTAACGAAGAAGTGCCGCGCCTGCAGAGCCTGCTGCGCGAGTGAAGCCACCCAAACTGGCTGGCTAAAACGAGATCTGCCCTTCTCCCCGCACCATTCCGCAATCCGGTCTTTCCCTTGATCGAGCAACTTCACCTCTTTATGGCGGACATTGATTTCGTAATCCTCCCCCGGCAGCAGTCCCGCCGCGACTTGATTGGCCATCCGGCAAAGCGCGATCAACGCCTCGTTTTCCTGCGGTTGGCTGATGATTAACGGCGTCACCGCTTCATCGATCAACTGATTGTCTGCCTCGTCAACGATCGCAGTATGTAAACCCCTCAAAACCAAACGTTTACCTGTAAAATCTTCGCCTTGTCGCACCAAACGAGCCACCGTCCTTCGGCCGGGATCAGCCATTGGCCCCAAAATCAAACGATCCCGTAAAAAGTCGGCCACGAGCTCCTTACTCGTCGTGTAGACGATATCGGCTCCGTGTCCCTTCTGTCGTGCCTCGTGCTTCATTTCCGAGGATACCGTGGCCACCTTCAGCCCGGTGGCATCGTAAATTGCTCGCATCGTATCCGCGTCGCGCTGCGCCAAATAATCGTTGGCCGTGATGATATGAACCGGACGACCTTGCCAACCAAAGATACTCGCGCCGAGGGCGATCGTCAGGGTCTTGCCCTCTCCGGTGGCCATTTCGACCAATCGACCATCTCCAATCGCCAAAGCACCCATGATTTGCACAGGGTAAGCGTGGAGACCCAGGGCACGTCGCGCCAATTCCGCCACGACCGGCACACTCGCGTCAAACAACTCCGCCAAATCTCGTCCGCCCCGTCGCATAGCTTGGCGCCGCTCACGCATCAAATGCCGCAGATCCGCTGGATCCATTGCCGCGAGTTTACCCGCTTCCGCATGGGCACGTTTGGCTCGTTCCTCGAGCTTTTGGCGGTAGCTACTTCTCGTATGCCACCTGCCATGCGCTCGATGAACCCACCCATCCAATCCAGATGGCAGTTTCTCGACTGGCGGCAACTCCGTGCGCCGCACTTCGATCATGGGGATAGCCATCGGTTAAATCTGGAATCTGTCTTGGAGCAACTGGCGGAATTGCCGCGTCCACTGCACCAAAAGTGGGGACCACGGGAGATCAAAACGCACGACGCCGACTCGCCCTTGCCAAAGCAGCGATTCGCCCGCTTCCCGCAATGCCCGACCACCTTCCACGCGCCCGACCACGAGGAAAAACGGCTCCTCCGTGCGCAGACCTTGATTATCATCGGCACGCACCCGCACCGGGCCACCCGCCGTCCAGCCCAGTGCCGCACTTGGCAAAACGTTCTGCTTTCCCGGCACCACGCGCCACTCATCAATTTCCAACTCCATCCCCGCGCGGCCGGGAAAACGAATGCCCGCGCCATGCTCGATCGCTCCAAATAACTCACTCGCGTTTTCTTGGGCGACGACCGCGGAAAACTCCCAATCCGGACTATCACCCACGATTTCCCCCAATCGCACCCCTCGCGGAAGCCAAGTTCCTTCCCATTTATCCCGCTCGATAGCCACCCATTGCCCACTGCTAAGGGCGCGCACTTGGAGTGATTTCCGATCCAGTTCCAGTTGTGCTAACCGCTGCTCGGAGGCTTCCCGACGCACCCGAGTCGGCTCAATACCCGCCGCTAAATCCGACAACATCTGCCTCTCGCGGCCAACCGCTTCCTCCAGATCGGCTCGAGAAGCCGCGATGGCAAATTCGAGTTCAGGACTCTCCATCCGCGCTAGAACGGCCTGCGCTTCAACCAACGCCCCCGGCCGCATTTCCACCGAGGCTAACCAACCCGGGACCTGCGTGTAGACATCTGATGATCCCTCCGCTCGCACAATGCCGGGAGCTCGGAAATTATTGGGCACCGGCACAAACGCCAAAAAGGCCAAAACACCCCCCGCGCCACAGCCCGCCCAAATCCAAGCCCGGGACCGAGCCCGCTCAATCCGGGGCTCCCGAATCAAATAACGCGCCGACTTCACCAGCGGCATGATGATTGCCCCCGTAAAAGTGAGGACACCCGCGAGCAACCCCAGTCCGAAGTAGCGATCGGCCACCAATAAAATGATGGCGATAGTGATCAGGAGTCGGTAGCAAATGCTCGCGACCCCGAAGGTCGCCAACCAAGTGGCCTCCCCACGCGTCCGTCCCGGACTTTCCAACTGGTGGACGTCCAGGGCTCGCGTTTCAAACAAGTGCAGCCACTGCCGCGAAGAACGCATCTGCAAATTAGGCGAGTCTGTGAGATCGGATAGGATGTAATACCCATCAAAACGCAGCAGCGGATTCAGATTGAACAATACCGTCGAAACCGAAGCGACGATCATCACATTGTAGGCCAAACTGTTGAGCGTTCCCGGCCCCGTCGTCGCCCACACCATCGCCGCACCCGAGGCAAAAGCCAGTTCGGGGATCATTCCCCCCAGCCCCACAACCACCCGCTTCCAACGCTCCCGAAACGCCCACGCCGCCGTCGCATCCACGTAGGGAATCGGCGTAAAAACCAGCAGGGTGATCCCCATGGCATGCACCTCACCCCCGAAAGCTTTCACCGCATAAGCATGCCCGAATTCATGAATCAACTTGGCCACGGTAAACGCGGTATAAAGCATCAATAGATTTCCCGGCGCCAAAACCGCCTGGGATTGATCCATGGCGCGATCCCAGTGGGAAACCACCACCGATAACCCGAAACCCAACCAAATGAACCACGCCAGCGCCGCCGTTTTCGTGGCCAACCACTTCATCCAAGGCCACGTCCGGTTCAGCAGCGGCTCTGGATCGAACAGCCGAATACGCAGAAAGAAGATCCCGAAGACTTGCGAAACGATTTGCTGCTTCCGGCGCTTCTCGTGCCGTTCCAACAGGCGATGCGTGTCGGCCGTCGTATCGGCCGCGAGCAGATTCGCCTGATACAACTGCGCCAACATCGACACAATCTCCCCCTGCCCCGGCGCCGATTCGGGAGACCGCTCCAAACAACCCATCCAAATTTCTTCGACCGTCTTGGTGCCATCGAGCCGGGCGATAAAATCGTAAGCCTCCGGACGAAAGCGAAAGAACGAATTGGTAAATCCATCCTGAGCCACAAACCAACGCTCCCCCCGGAAACGCTGCCGACGCAGATTCACCGAGGGCCGCAACCGTAACCGCTGGGCGGAAACCCGGTGCCAAGACTCGTTGAAAAGAGATCGATTTTCGCTCATGCCACCCGGATCACCACCAGAATTTCAAGCGCACAAAATCAATCAATCGATGCGTCGCGATCCACATGAAGTTACGCGTGCCGGCATTGATCTTCGCCACCCCGGTCATGCCTGGGCGCAACCAATCAGAACCGCTCTCCAACTGACCCCGCATAATAAAATAATTTCCTTCCTGGTCGGTCACAGCCGCCGGCTCGATCATGTCGATCCGCACCTCAAACGTGTCTTCCGGTCGCGTCGTGAAAGCGATCTGGGCGGTTTCACTTTCGACCACGAGGTCGATGTCGCGCTCGGGCACGCGCATTTCCACGTAAAGCCCATCGAGTTGGGAGATCCTCATCAGCACGTCGCCCGCTCGCACCGGCGCACCAATTCGCTCGCGCAGGTTTCCCTCCACCACCACCCCGTCAAACGGCGCCTTCAACGAAGATCGATCCAGTCGATATTGGACCAAATTTACCTGCGCTTCAGCCTGCGCCTCTAACGCTCGGTAGGCTCGCATATCCGCCAACTTACGGTCCGCTTCGGCCTTCTCCGCTTCAGCCGCGTAGCGACGTTGTTCCGACAATGCCGAAGCGAGCTCAACCCTCAGGTCGCTTGTATCAAGTCGCACCAACTCCTGCCCCGCGGTAACAAAATCTCCGGGCTGCACCCGGGCCTCGGCCAAGTAACCGTCGAACGAAGCGGGCAAATGCGCCTGAGCGACCGACCGCACCATGAACGGGGAATTCACTCGATACGGCAGCTGCACAAAAATCGACAGGGCCAACAATACCGCGCCCGTGACCCCGGCCAATTTCCACCAAGTTTTTTGCGGTCCGAGAAACCCCGCCAGGCCTTTGCGCCAAGCCCCCGCCCAACGGGCGCCAAACCAACGGTCATTGGTGCGTAAATCATCCAGCCGCCGCGCCACTTGATCGCACACCACTCGCAGGGCCAAGGCATCGAATTCGTTAAACACCTCGGGGCGCTCGAGGAGCAATACTCCCACCGGCTCACCATCGATCCGCACGGGCACCGACATCACTGCCGGCAGTCGCTCCAGCTCCGCATAGGCCGTGTGGTCCCGCTCGATGACTTCCGATCCCGGGGTCGCTGGCCAAATAATTTCCTCATCCTGATCCCGTGCCTCCTCCATCGCCGCCTCGAGCTTCTGGACCACGTTCATCCGCTTCTCAAAATTATCCGTCCCGCTCACCGCCTGCACCCGAATGTAAGCCCCCTTTTGCCAGCCGAGCGAAACCCGCGTGCACCGGTGCCGCGTCGCGATCTCATTTACCAAGGCCATCGCCACCCCAAGGTAGCGGGTGTGCACATTGGTTACCGCCAAAATTTCCAACGCCTGCGTGAAGTTCTCCACGTCCCGACGAGACCGTTCCAGCAAACGCTGGCGCTGGTAAAGCAGCGGCGTGTCGGCCGCGAGTCGCAACAAGGCTCCCGCTTCGGTCAGATCATTGTCTGACCCCGGCTGCAGCGCCACGGCCAACAAACACTGGTCTTTCGCTTCACCCGTGGACAACAACACTAACAATAACCCCGCCTGCTGTCGCACCGAGGCGGCCGAAGCGGCCAAACCTTCATGCAGCGCTTGATTCGCCAGAGCTTCAAACCCCGCCCCACTCATCGGCGCGGGAAACTCGCGGGGATTGGGCCACGATGCAGCCATGCGCCACTCCTCCCCCGTCTTCACAATAACTCGGACCCCCGCGGCCTGCGAAATCTCCGCACAAACCCGCGCAAACATCGGCCAAAACTCTTTTACCGAACCTTCAAACAGACGGCACGCTTCCAGCCGAGCCACCACTTCACCTGAGGAAACGGGATTAAATCGACTCATCGATCAGTTCGATTCAGGGATGAAAATTTCCGCCCGCAAACCGGGTTTGATGGCGTGATCCGGGTTATCGATGATCACCTTGACTCGAATGAGTCCACTGGCGGCATCGACTCGCGGATCCACAAACGCGACCACCCCCGGGAACATCGCGTCTTCGTCGGCCGCTCGGCACTTCACTCGGAGTTCCCGGCCTACCTTGATCAAGGCAGAGTCCTCGACCGGCAGGTAGAATTGCACGAAAACCTTGTCTATATCCACCAAGCGGAACATCGGCTGCGTTGCGGTCACACTTTCGCCGATTTCGCGCATCTTCTCCACGATGATTCCGCTAATCGGCGCCGTAATCGTGCGGAGACGATTAATTTCCTCCGCTTGTTCAGCCTGTAATCTGGCCAGCTCCAACTCGATCCGACCCTTCATCGCCTCATCTTCCGAAATGATGTTATCGGCAAAAAGATTATTCGTTCCCTCAAAATCGAACTGGCGTTTCTCCATCGCCGCTTTGGTGCGCAGCATATCCAGCTTTTCGATTCGGTTATCGAGCTGGGCGAGAATATCTCCCCGCGCGACCGTGTCGCCTTCTTTGCATTCGATCGAATCGATCGTGCTCTGCACCGGTGATGAAACGACCACCTCTTTAAACGGCAGCACCAAACCCGTATAGTGGGAGGCAGCGGTGGCCGTCGACACCAAGCCCATAATCAACGAAACCGTGCCGGCGAAAAAGCGGGATAGATCCATAATAAAAGCGAAAACAGCAACCGAAACTACTCGGAGATAACCTCGACTTTCAGGTCTCGGGCCAGCGTGCCAAGCACGAATCCCAATTGAGTGTAGGCTTTATTCAGATCCACCCGAGTCGCTAAGGCGCGTGATTGCACCGCGCTCAGATCCCGTTGAGCCTGCGCGACGTTAAAACTCGTGGTTAAACCGGACGACAACCGCTTCAATTCCGCATCGAGCGCCGACTCCGCCAATCGCACCGAATCTTGCACCAACTCGATCCGCGCTGACGCGTTGTTCAGGTCCCGCGTCGCCGTATCGAAGGCACTCAACAACACCACTTCGGTACGCTTTAGTTCCAATAACGCTTGGGCCTTCCGCTTCTTCGCCTGCTCCAACCGGCTATTGCCCGTCTTGTTCCACAGCGGGTAATTGACGACCAGGCCCGCACTCCAGGTGGGCTCCTCGCGCTCCCAGTAGTTTCGGTAAGAACGCGTCATCGTTTTGCCCAAACCATTATAGCCGAAAGACGCCTGCAGGTCGACCCGGGGCCAACGTTGATTCTTGGCGTAAGCGATGCGAATGTCCTCCGCTTCAGTCAGCTCAATGCTACCGAGATACGACGGATTAAGCTCAAACATGTCCTCCAGCGCCGACTCCCGATCCACCGCCGGGGCGGCTTCGATCACAAAAGTGCGGTCGACCACGATCTCCCGTTGGTCGAATTCAAAACTGTCTTGGGTCAGCTGCACGATTTGATTGCGACGCTGCGCCAAGAAATTACGGGCCAACAACTCCTCTTCGCGCGCTTCCGCCACCCGGCTTTGCGCCTGCGTCACATCAATCGGAGCCATCCGACCTTCTTCGTAGCGCCGTTGATTGTCCCTCACCAGGTCTTGCGCGACTTTTACCGCCTGCTCTTTCACTTCCACATTCTCTTGGGCGAAGACCATTTCGTGATACGCATTCGCCACGTCGCGGATGATGCGCAGGGCCACGGTCTGCAGTTCGAATCGTGAAGCCGTCGCCGCTTTGCGCTGCAAACGCACTTCCGCTAAATTAGCGGTTAATCCAAAGTCTCGCATTAACGGTTGCGTCATCGTTAACGACGACACCGCCACAAACTCCGAGTTGAACTGATTAAAGCTATTGCGGATTTCATCGATGCCAGTGAGCGCTTCGTAAGTCGTGCCTGTCGGCAATCGACCCCCGATTCCTACTTGGAGCCGGCCATTGTCATCGAGCTGGATAGGATCATTTGTCCCGCCAAAGATCGAAGAGATCGAGGACTGCTCCTGCGCCGTTTTCTGCCGCTCGGAGCTTGAGTAACTGCCAGCCAGAATCGCGTTCGGCATGAATTCGCCTATCGCCGCCTCCACCCTCAAATCCTGAATCTGCGGATCAATTCGCTTAGCCTGCAGTTCCAAATTCGTGTTCAGCGCCGCCACCAATAAATCGTGGAGTGTGTAAGAGCCCGCTTGGGCGGCAGGCTGATCCTCTTGAGCGCCGATGAAAGCGCTGCCCGAAAAGGCCATGAAAGTGAGTAAAATCGAGCGAGTGAGTCGCATGGAAACCAGGTCTTTAAAGCGTATTTACAGGATCGGGAGGAAGGACGATGGCCACATAAAACTGGAGCCTTCTAATCTTGTTTAAAAACAAGAACCCATGGGATTAAGTATCGATTTTTGAGCAGGCGATCTAATTCAGCTGAATCAACTAGGGGAAATTACCTACGTTCTATGGGAGGCCTCCTTCTTTCTAGGCTTGCCCAGAGGCTCCGCTACCGTTGTAAAAGCAATTGTGCCCGCCTCCCGCCTCAGCTTCATAAATGCTGGCTTAGCCATTAGTTTGGCGAGTTTTAGCGCACTTTCCGCCGAGACAGTTGCTTACACTCCTCCGCTTGGTGGGATGTCTTTCACCGTCCACGGTGGCACGATCACCGCTCCCGCAACGACTCCGATCGCTCTGCCAATTTCCGATACCCCCACCGCCGTGGGAGCCAAACGAGCCCGCATCACGGCCATCAACGCCAGCACCGTCACCACTTCCGGGTCGGGATGGACTGCATCCGCCTTGGCGAGTGCTCCCTTCCCCTACGACGTTCGGCTTCTGCAAGGCACCGGCACCGGCGCTCGGCTTGCCATCACTGCGAACACCGCCGACACCCTAACGCTGTCGGGCCGCGATCTCAGCGCTCTTGGGCTCAACGCCGGTTCCGATGGTGACACCTTTGAACTCGTTCCCGTCGATACGCTCGATTCGCTCTTCGCCGCCGATACCTTCCTCGGGGGAGCGATCGCCGCCGATGCGGATCAGTTGCACCTCGCAAAAAGCAGCCGTAGCACATTTTTCTACGACACCGCCGCAACCAGATGGACCGATACAGCTGCCCCCACCGGCAACGCCGGGACCACCCGCCTTCCCCCCGAAGGATCCATCTCCATGGAGCGCAAGGGTGAAGCCCTGATCCTCCGCTTCGTCGGAGCTCCTGCCCAAACCGACGTCAATGTCCTCGTGGCTAACTCTGGTCCCACTTACACCCACACCGGGTTTCCCCGATCGATCAGCCTCGGCGATCTGGCCTTGCAAACAAACCTGATGGGCTGGGTTTCCCATGCCGCCGCCGAACAAGCCGATCTCGTCGGAGTCGCGGCAGGTGCCTCTTGGGTCTTCTACTTCCACAATGGCGCCAACTGGCAACGCTCCGTTGGAGCGGCCACCTCACGCGATGATGTCGTCATCCCCACCGGAAAGCCTATTCAAATTTTTCGCCGCGGTTCCGCTAACGGCTCCACTGCACTCGTGATCAACCATCCCTCCCATACCCCTTAAAACGATGTCGCGATTCTACCGAAATATCGCCATTTGTGCGGGCCTCGTCACTTCCTCCGTTGGGAGCACCGCCACCGTGTTGGAAGACTTTTCCTCCCTTGTGGATGGCAGCACGTATTTCGCGGGAGACTGGACCACCGGAGATTCCGTCGCCGGGAGCACCACCCCCAAAAGCACTTTCAGCCAAGCAGACGGCACCTACGCCATCTCAGATTCCGGGGTGACTAATAGCGGATCTTCTTTCCTCGAAGTCCATTTCGCATCAGCCCAAGACTTGGGCTCGGCTCACTCTGTTTTTGTGACCGCCAAGGCCTTGGCCGGCAACGCGGCCAGTTCGTTTGAAGTCAGACTATTCAGCCCCAACGGAGCATCGGCCTTCGCCATCTTCGAGGCATCTTCGTTCGCTGGAGATGAGCTCGCCACCGCTGAAGCTAATATCGTCAGCGAACCCAATTTCGATCCCAGTAGGGTGGAAATCATGCGCGTATCCGGAGCGCGCATCGGCGGCACTGCCGCTTTCGGCTTCGACTTCGATGAGATCGCTCTGGCCGCGCCCGCCAACAACAATTTCCACAGCGCTGATGTCGATCAAAACGCCCAGTTAGACTTGAGCGAGCTCCTCCGCATGATCGAGATCTACAACACCCGCTTCGGCACGACCCGCACGGGACGTTACAAGGTCGCAACCGCCACTTCGGATGGGTTCTCCCCCGACTCCAGCGTCGACGGCTCCACCGTTGTCTCACTCGCCCGTTACCATTCGGCCGACTTCGATAACGACTCCAAGGTATCCCTCTCCGAACTCCTCCGTATCATTGAACTCTATAACTTCCGCGAAGGCACCACCCGCACCGGAGCTTACCGTGTGAATGCCGAGTCTGTTGACGGATTTTCCACCGGTCCCCGGATCTGATCTTCCCTGCTCACCGCCGTCCTACCGGCAAACAGCCGCCAGAAACTCCCTCACCGCATAAGTGGTGAGCTGCCCTCCCGGTCCATCGAGATTGAAATCAAACGCGTGAACCGCCCACGGCAGTTCCACCATTACATTCGGCACCTCCGCCTTCGTCAGGCGATCCGCGAGCCGCTGACTGTGTTTCACCCAGCACAAAGTATCTATCGTGCCGTGCATCAATAGGGTTGGCGGCGTTTTATCCGGCCCCCTCACCAAGCCCTGGGCACTGGCTGAATCGTAAGCAGCCTGATTCTTCGTGGTCGGCCCTCCGCCCAGATACTGATTCATCAGATTCACGGAATTGAGCACATCGTCAGTCCGCGAAATCGACCACACAAACTCCATGTCGTAGACTCCATAAAGCCCGATGACCCCCCGAATCGCCGGATCGTCCGCCGCATAACCTACCGCGCTCGCAATCTGCGCCCCCGCCGAGCGTCCCATCAAGACCAACCGATTCGCATCGATTCCGTAATCCTCCGCATGCGTCTTCACCCATCGGACCGCCTCCCGCGCATCCTCGCGCTGCGCCGGCCATTGATGTTGCGGGGCCAGCCGATACGAGATCGCCACCACCGCATATCCCTCACTCACCAACCAATGATTGAACTTCGCCAACTGCGTGCGATCCCCGCTATCCCAACCGCCCCCGTGAATCAAAATCACGCACGGCTTGCCCCCCCCTTTGCCTAACTCCGGGTGTAATTCCCTCCGCGCCTCGCGCGGCCCCCCATACAAATCCAGCCTCAACGCATCTTGAGTTCCCGCATGAGCAAAAACATGCGTTGTCACCTCGCGTGTCTCCACCCCCTTGAACGGCAGAAACATCCGCTGCTGATCAAACACCCGCCGGGTGCTCGGCTTCTGCCCCAACGCTTGCTCCAACTTCGCCGGTAACCGCTGGGCAATCATCGTTGCAAACACCGCCGGCGAGAAAAACAACCCGCCCGCACCCAATGTCATCAACGCCGAGATTCCGCTGAGCACGAGGTGACGACGCTCGCCCTCGACCACAAAACCGTGCGCCACGATGAAGCAAAAAAACACCAAAGCAAAGATTCCCAAGAAGTGCCCGAACTCCCCCGCCACAATCGCCGCCTTCCAGAACACGGTATTGCCCGCCCGCAAAACCGTCAGCAACGACCAAGCGAGTAAAACCGATCCCAAACTTAAACACACCCAACGCATCCCCGAACGACTAAGCTCTTCCCACTCCATCCGCAACCCTCCGCCTCCACCCCGCCCCCTTTCCACCGCCCCCTTTCCTCTTACCCTCCTAACGGCCTTCACGTTCCAATTCCACGTGTCACCTCTTAAGTGACAAATTCAGCCGTCTTTAAAATCTCGTTTGTCACTTAATAGGTAACAAATAGCGTGGCCGCCTTCCTTCGTCTTTACCGCTTCAGAAACCTCTGGCCTTGAGCATTTGCTGCCCGCCCCTACTCAGTTGCCATCCCATGCGTCGTCTCGATCAACTCCTCGCCAATCTTGGTTACTGCTCCCGCCGCGATGCCCGCGACTGGGTCAGCGATGGCCGTGTCACCATCGACGGTATTCCCGCCCGCAACGCCTCCGCCAAGGCCCATCCCTCCAGCGTGCTCGTCGATGGCGAACCTCTCGACCACCTCGACGGCATCCTCCTTCTGCTCCACAAACCCCTCGGCCTCGTCTGCTCCCACGAACTCCGCGAAGGCCCCTTGATCTACGATCTACTCCCCGCTCGCTGGCGCGCCCGTAACCCCGTCGTCACGTCCATCGGCCGGCTCGATAAAGACACCAGCGGTGCGATCCTGCTCACCGACCAGCCCAAACTCGTCCACCGCCTCTCCTCTCCCAAGCACAAGGTCGACAAGGTCTACCGCGCCACCGTCGATCGCGACTTGGACGAGTCCCTCATCCCGCTCTTCGCCTCCGGCACGCTTCAGCTCGAGGGCGAGAAATTCCCCTGCGCCCCCACCAAATTGATCATTCGTGCTCCCCGCATCGCCGAACTCACCCTCATCGAAGGCAAATACCACCAAGTGCGGCGCATGTTCGCCGCCCAAGGTTGGCACGTCGAATCCCTCCACCGCGAACGCTTCGGCGATCTCGACGTCGCCGACATCCCGCAAAGCGAATGGCGCGAGTTGCCCCTTAATACTTTTGGGACAGCCTAGGCGGTTCTCGATGCCTGTCTCACCACCCAGTCCCGCCCAGCGCTCCGCCTCCCGCCATCGCCCCGTGGGCAAGCCGGTGATGTATCAAGCTTGGCATGATTTGCTCTTCCTCCACTGGACTTGGGATGCTGCCGAAATCCAAGCCACCCTGCCCCCCGGGCTGCACGCCGATACTTTCAACGGCCACGCGTGGATCGGCGTGGTTCCCTTTTGGATGGATGCGGTGCGCCCTCGCGGACTCCCCCCCGTGCCGACTCTTTCATGGTTCCAAGAGCTCAACCTTCGCACCTACGTCTACGACGACCGCGGCGAACCCGGGGTCTGGTTTTACAGTCTCGATTGTAATCAACCCATCGCCACGCTGATCGCCCGCACTTGCTTTCACCTCAACTACCAACACGCCCGCCAATCGGGCTGCCGCGCTCGCCCCGGTCACCCGGCCGATTTTTATTCGTTGCGCCGAGCCACCCTCGGCGAAAGCAAGTTTCGCTACCAGGGCACCGGCACTGCGTTTCACGCCGCTCCCGACTCTCTCGAATTCTTCCTCGGCGAGCGCTACCGCCTGTTCTCCTCCAGCCCCTCCGGCCTCCGCTCCGGACGCGTTTGGCACCAACCTTACACTTTCCAACCCGCCCAAGTCGAAACCGCCCAGATCGCGCTCTGGGTTGACCAAGGCTTCAATCCCCCGAATCGTCCCGCCGATCACGCCATGACCTCCCCCGGCGTGGATGTCTCTATCTATCCTCTACAGCCAAATTTATGACCAACCTTTCCTGGTCCCTCCTCCTTTCTACCACGCTTGCCTTCGCCACTTCCGCTCAAGTGCTCGATCCCCTCGTGGTGACCGCCACGCGCGCCCCCCGCCCGCTTTCCTCGTTACCCGTCACCGTCGACGTTTTCGACCAAGCCCAACTTCGCGCCTCCACCGCGGCCACCGTCGACGATGCCCTCAAAAGCTCCGCCGCGTTCAGCCTCTTCCGGCGCACCGGATCCCTTTCCGCCAACCCCACCTCCCAGGGCGTTTCCTTGCGCAACCTCGGTCCCAACGGCGCCGGTCGCACCCTCGTGCTCGTGGACGGTATTCCCCTTAACGACCCCTTTGGCGGCTGGGTCACCTGGTCCAAAGCCCCGCGCCTCAGTCTCATCCGCGCCGAAATCGTCCGCGGCGGCGGTTCCAGTGCCTGGGGCAGCACCGCCCTCGCCGGCACCATTCAACTTTTTACCGCCGAGCCTCCGACCTCCCCCGAACTCAATACCCATCAACTCCAGGTTGAAGCCGGTGACTTCGGCACCGTCGCCGCCGAACTCGCCAGCACCCTCAACACCCGCCACGGCTCGCTGAGCATCAACGCCCGCGGCTTCCGCAGCGATGGCTTCCGCCGCACCGCCCCCGCCTTCGCCGGCCCCCTTGATCGTCCCACCGATCTCGAACAGGGTTCCATCCAACTCGCCTTCACCGGCCGCACCGATGCTGGCACCCGAGGCACCATCACTGCCCGCGTTTTCTCCGAGGAGCGCGGCAACGGCACCCCTCTGCAACGCAACCGCACGCGTGAATCCCTGGTCTCGGCCCGAGCCAACGGACGCCGCGAATGGTTCGCCCGCCCGGTCGATTGGACCGCCACCGCCTACGCCCAAAACCAAGAATTCTCCAATCTGTTCACCTCCGTCTCCGACGATCGCTCGTCCGAAGCCGGCGTGCTTGATCAGTTTGCCGTGCCCGCCGACGCCGCCGGCGCCGCCACCACCGCCTCTTGGTCCACCGATACCGCCGTGACCACCTTCGGCGCCGATGCCCGCTGGGTAGAAGGCGAAACCGGTGAACGCTACTTCGTGCAAAACAACGCCTTCACTCGCGAACGCCACGCCGGTGGTACTCAAAAATTCGCCGGCCTCTTTGCCCACCACGATCAAGCGCTTTCCTCGCAACTTCGCGGCAGCCTGTCCGCCCGCGCCGATCATTGGTCCCTCAGCGACGGTTACCGCCGCGAAACCAACCTCGTCACCAATGCCTTCACCCTCAACGAAGCCTATGCGGATCGCTCCGGCTCCGAGTTCAGCCCGCGCGCCGGCCTCGTTTGGCGGGCCAATGAGGCGTGGCGCGTCCAAGCCGCCGCCTACCGCGCCTTCCGCGTTCCCACCCTCAACGAACTCTATCGCCCTTTCCGCATCGGGAACACCATCACCAACGCCAATCCCAATCTGCGCGTCGAATCGCTCGAGGGCCTCGAGGTGGGCACCACTTGGACCGGCGCCCACGGGTCCTTCCGCGTCACCGCGTTCACCAACGATCTCGATAACGCCGTCGCCAACGTTACCCTCGGTCAAGGTCCCGGTTTTGTCCCCGGGGTCGGCTTCATTCCCGCCGGCGGCTTGGGCCGTCGCCGCGAAAACCTCGACCAAGTGCGCATCCGCGGTTTCGAAGTGGCCGCCGAATGGCGCCCCGAACCCACCCTCAGCCCTATCACGACATCTCTCGTCCGCTCCACCGTGGCACGCCCCCCTGGCCCGGTGATCATCCCGTTGACTTCAAATTTGTCGCCAGAATCCCCGACGGTGACGCCGTGAATATCGGCAACCTCGCCATCAGCGTCCACAATGGCACCCACGCCGACGCACCGTTCCACTATAACAATAACGGCCTGACCATCGATCAGCTCCCCCTCGATCTCCACGTCGGCCCTGCTCAAGTCCTCGATGTTCGTGGCCATGCTGCCATCACCATCAATCTGCTCAGCTCGCTCGGCGCCGGAGCCGTGCCTCGACTCCTACTCCAAACCGGAGCCTGGGCCACTCCCGACACCTTCCCCACCGATTGGAGCCTCCTCGACTTGGACGTTCCCGCGTGGCTGGCGAGTCGCGGCGTTCGTCTCATCGGACTCGACGCCCCCTCCGTTGACGAACTCACGAGCAAGGAGCTTCCCCGCCACCACGCCTGCGACGACGCCGGACTGGGTATTCTTGAGAACCTTCTCCTCGATGATATCAAGCCCCGCGCCGATTACGAACTCATCGCACTCCCGCTCCGTATTGTCGGCGGCGACGGCTCCCCGGTCCGCGCCGTCCTGCGCGCCCCTGAATAGTTTTTCAATTAATCCGTAACCTCGCTTCGGCAACTCGGTATCCCCTCAAGTCCGCTTACTATGACTTCGAACCGTGCCTGCCTTCACCTCACCAATTTCCTTCGCTCCTACACCTCACCGCGCGACCAACGCGAATTCTGATCCTAGGGACGACCCCAGCGACCACGACCTCATGCTGGCCGTCCGAGCCGGCGAGCTCTCGCGACTCGGTGACCTGTTCGAACGACACCACCGCCCCCTCTTCGGCTTTCTCGCCCGACTTACCCGCGAACCCGAGGTCGCCGAGGACCTCGTTCAGATCGTCTTCCAGCGTATGCTCAAATACCGGCACACCTACCGCGACGAAGGCAAATTCTCCGCCTGAATCTACCACCTCGCCCGACGCGTTGCGACCGACCACTTCAATCGGCGCAAACGCATTCCCACCCCCACTGACCCCACCACTTTTGCCGACGTTTCCGACGACGGCACCCCTGCGGCTGACGAGCAAGCCGCCAAATCCGACGAACTCAATCTCATGCAAAACGCCCTCGCTGCCCTCCCCTCCGAACAACGCGAGATCCTCATCCTGCATCGTTTTCAATACCTCCCCCATGACGAGATTGGTCGCCTCCTCAACATCTCCGCCGGCACCGCCAAAACCCGCGTCCACCGCGCCCTCGCCGCCCTGCGCGACTGCTTCTTCAAGCTGCGTCGCAATCCGTCCGCCGCCACGTCCTAAACCCATTTAGATATTCATTCCTCATGAACTGCCATCGCACTCAAGACTCCTTTATCGACTACCAGACCGGCACGCTTCCCCCCCACGAAAATCTCGCCGTGCGGGCGCACCTCAAAACCTGTCTCACTTGCCAACGCCAGTGGGCCGACCTTCAACAAACTCTCCTCGCCCTCGATAAACTCCCCGAGCCCGAGCCCACGCCTCGACTCCGCGCTAACTTCTACGCGTTCCTCGAAGAAGCGACCCTGGAGCACGTCGCCCCCAGCCCATTCGCCCTCGCCCGTAGCCGCATCGACAGTTTCTTCGCCGCGATCCTTCCGAGTCGGCCCGCACTCCAATTCGCCCTCACCATCGCCCTGCTCATTGGCGGCGTGGTCGCCGGCATGCGCCTCATGCCACCGTCTGCTCCCACCATCATCACGCGGACCGATCCCGCCACTCAACAGGAACTCGCCTCCCTCCGTGCTCGCGTCGAATCCATGGATGAACTCGTCACGAGCCGGCTCCTCACCCAGCCCGCCACCAACCGTCTCCGCAGTGTGCTCGCCGCCCTCAACGAAAACGACAGCAACGATCGCACCCTCGCCGCACTCCTCAACACCCTCGCCTTCGACCCTAGCGTCAACGTGCGCCTCACCGCCCTCGAAGCGCTTTACGCCCACGTCGATCGTGCGCCCGTGCGCTCCGGGGTCATGACCGCTCTCGCTCGCGAACCGTCCCCGCTCGTTCAGGTCGCGATGATCGACTTTGTGGTCGCCTCCCGCGACGCCCAGGCCTCGCCCACCCTCACTCGTTTGACGCGTGATCCTTCCATCGACGCCGTGGTTCGCCAAGCGGCCCGGCGCGGCCTCGCCCAGCTCTAATTTTCCTACCACCGACGTATCCCTACCCGCACTACATCAACCGTAAACTTCTTTAGTATCATGAAACCCAAACTCCTCTCCATCCTCTCCGGCGCCCTGCTCGCAGTGGCCACCCTCACCGCGGAAGAGACCAAAAGCTCCATTGCATTTTCCAATCCCACCGAGCCCGGCCGTTTCAGCGCTCGTCTCAGTAACGGTGAAATCACCATCCACGGCGGCGACTATGCAGAGGTTACCGTCTCCTCCGACGCCGATGGCGCCCCCCCAAACCACCCCCGCGACGACGGCCTCCGGGTCCTCAGCTCCTCCGCCACCTTCTCTCTCGAGGAACACGAAAATACCGTCGTGCTCGACTATGGCACCGAAGGATGGACTCAAGATTCCGAGTTTCACGTCACCCTGCCTCGCCACACTCATATCGATATTGAGATCGGATTTGGCGGTGAAATCCAAGTGGAAGAAATTGACGGCGATATCGTCATAAAAAACCTCAACGGCGAAGTCGCCCTGCGCAATATCGGTGGCGGTGTCATCGTGGAATCCGCCAACGGCGAGATCTCCGCCTCATTCACCAAGGTCAGTCCCGATCGCCCCCTGTCTTTCAGTTCCATGAATGGCGAAATATCCCTTCGACTCCCCGCCGATACTGCCGCCGACGTGCGCTTCCGTACTCACAATGGCACCATTCTGACCAATTTTTCCGATGATGAGTTGATCACCAAAACCACCAGTTACCATCGATCAAATGCTCCCCCGACCGGGGAATTTGCTGAAGTCGCCGCCGACCTTGCCCGTGAGGCCGTGCAGATGGCCCAGGAGATCGCTCAGGAAGTGCGGATCGCCGTCCAGGAAGCCCGCGACTCCAAGCATGGACCACGGGTGCAAGCCCCGCGCGCGCCCCGCGCACCGCGAACGGCCATCATTCCGGCCATGGCCGGAGGCAAGGTCATCGCCGGCACCCTCAACGGGGGTGGCACGAGTATCCAAGTCGCCACCATGAACGGCGACATCGTGATCCGTAAAAACAGGGACTAAGCTCCCCCGTGGCACCAGGCCTTAGCCGGCGTCCTCAGCCTCACCGCCATCATCACTTTCAGCGGCTTTTTTGGTGGCCGTTTTTTTGGTCCGTGGGGACCGTGATTTACGCGTCGCCTTCTCTTTGGCATTCAACCACAGCGAATCGTCCTTCGCATTGCGTTTGAGCCACAGAATCTCATGACCGAGCTCCACAAAAACCGGCTTATCATCGGCCTCGTCCGGCACCATCAACCCCGCCTTCACCAAGCCCTCAAGCAGCTCGATCACCGGCCGATTCATCGCTCGCGCCAACGAATCAAGTTCTCCTGAAACCCCCGCCCCTCGGGTCTTCGGCTGCAGCAACAAACGTAACGCGGGTAATGCATTCTTCCCCGGGTCACCCCTTGCTTTAACCGGCTGCGGCACCGCAGGTTTCTCTTCTTTGGGCTTATCGGCATCAACCGGTGCCGCGGATTCATCTTTCGACGTTTCCCGCTGAGCAGACTCTTCGTTTGCTCCGTTGGACTTGGGCTTGGATTTATCGGCATCGCGCGTATTGATCCAGAACCCACCGCGGCCGTCCTGCTTGATCCAGAACAGCTGACCGCTGGACTCCACAAAACTCGGCTTACCACCCTCCTCTTTGGCGGACTGCAGTCCGATCGCACTGAGCGCCTCAAGCAACACCTCTTCTGACTGCTTCAACGCCTTCGCCATAAATGAAACGGTGCCAGACAATCCCGGACCGCGACGATTTCGCCGCATCTTGGGGATCAAAAGATCGAGTAAGGCCAAACCCTCCGGTAACGACGGAGCCGGCTTGGCGACTTCGGCCTCTTCTGCCGCGCGACGCGCTGCCCGGGCGGTTTCCCGCTCGGCATCCTTTGCTTCCCGAGCCGCCTGCTTCGCCTGACGCTCGGCCTCTTCGGCGCCACGCTCAGTTCGCAGATCTTCGGTCTCCGGTGCATCATCATCGAGTTTGCGCAACGCCGTCGGCTTAAATCGAGCCCGGGGCTTTTCGCGAACATTCATAAAAAGCTGACCGCGGTTGTTACGGTTCAACCAATAAAGATCTCCCTCAAACTCGAAGAATGCCGAAGACTCATCGTCGTTCTCCGGCACCTCGAGGCCACACTCTACGAGCGCGCCGACTACATCGCATGGCTCTTGATCCCAACGTCTCGCGAGATAATCGATCGCCGCCGCCTCACCCAAACCTCGCTGATTCCGTCGCAAATGCGGTTTGATCGCATCGAACAACGTCGGCAAATCGTCCTCCAAGTTAATTTCGTCCCAATCCTCAACCTCACCCCCTGCTGCCTCCTCGGCCAACGCATCCGGGTCATTATCGAGTTCCGTGTCCCGGAAAGTCCTGAGTCCCGAGTTCCGCTTCTCACCTTCTTTCGGTTCAGGTTCACCCCGCTTACGGGCCTCAATCGCACGCTCCGCCGCCGCCTCACGCTCCAGACGACCAGCTCTCTCCTCGGCTAGCTTGGCCTCCTCTTCAGCCTTGGCCTCGGCCGCGGCTGCGGCTTCCAGGGTCCAATCGCGCTGCGTGCTACGCCGCGCCAACGACGTGAAAGCGAGCGGGTTATCGTCTACCGTCCGGTAGTCGATTATCTCCCACTCATCTTTGCCGAATTCGTTTAGAAAATTCTCCAGCAACTGCGCGCTTACAAAGCCGCCCTTTCCGCTGCTGATTACCTTATATTCCCAGATAGCCATAAGTTAGTTTTATTCGAAAAACTTCCAACCCTTCCCAGATCCCTCTCTCGCTGCCGAGATTATTCCTTTCTAGGGCTCAAAAGACTTCAAAATAGTTGATGTTTATTCAACTTTCTCAACCAATCAAATTTTTCATCTAATTTACTAACAAGGATTTGAGAAATTAACTAAGATTCGGACGCTTATCGAGCCCCGATCGGCTTACTCATTACGCCCCACCACCCTGCCGACCAAGATTCAAATGCGGTAATAGGTCAAACGAGGATCAGTTTCATGACCGCCCGTAGAGGCCGATTAGAAGCTTCGACGCACGCCCAAAGAAATGCCCGTTTGCTCTTCATCACCGCCCGTAAAGAAGTCGATCGATCCCCGAACGGACCAGCCGTCATCTAACTTTCCTTCTAGACCAAGACCGGCATGGAACAAACTATCGGAGGCGTTAGGCACCGTTCCCACTCCCAGATCGAAACCATTGATCGCCTTGATGGATATTCTAGCGGGATCGGAAGACAATTCATTGATCCACCCAATCGCCAAAGAGGGCTTCCACTGTCCTTCTTTGGCCGCCAAACGGAGACCCAAAGCCAGATTGGACTCGTCCGATGAGAAGTCCCCTACGATCCGACGATCCGCCGCCGTGCCTAGTTCGGTAAAGCCATCAGCCTCGGCCGATGCCCAAATTATTCCACCAAATGGCGTCAGAACCATATTGTCGGAAACTGAAAAATCATAGGTCATCTTCGCGAACCCAAAGGACCCACTACCATCAAAGCTTGCGGATGATGCGCCTAAATCGCTCCGACGCGTGCCATTATAGTCGGTCGAGCTCACGGTCAGGCTGCCCATAAACGTGAAGTCTCCGGAGGTGAAGAGGGCCCAGAATTGTCCCGCAATCGTATCAGAGTCGACCTTACCGCTGGTCGGGGTGGGGGCCGGTGAATTGATTTCAAGATAATTACTGGAGGCATCTATCTTCACCAATGCGGCGCCTACATTCCAAGTATCGGTGCCCCAAGAAGCGTTGAGGCCATAATAATTGGAATCGTTTTCACGCTCCAATCGGTCCGTCGCCGGGCTCACTTCACGACTGGTAGAATTCCCCTCAACTCCCACGGCAAACCCCGCCTGGGGGGATCGCAATTGATAGAAATTCTGGTGCTCAGAATTGAGCCTCAATTCCAAACCCGCTGCATAACCGTTAAGACTATCAAAATTATTGATTTGGGCGGAGCTCAACGTGGCCAGAGTCACCGCTAACAGGGTCGCGAGCGATCGGGTGATAAACGAAGTTTTCATAAAAGGTTATTTGATTTGAAAATTGAGCAGGATCCGCGTGCTAAGAGCGACCAATGTTTTTTGAAGACCACGGGAGACCCAGTACTAAAACGGTGAAACTAGAGCGTGGCTTTCAGCCGGAAGAAGACATTGCCCCCGCTACTGTAAAGATAAGTGGCTTGCCATATCTCCGTGGTGCCATCGGAAGAAACCATTTCATGCATGACCCCCTCGGTGCTCCAAGTTGAGAGATCGGAAGTCGCCTCGACCGCATAGGTCACCCCAATGACTGCCACTGGGCGCTGGTAAACGAACCGGAATTGATCCGTTAACGCTTCGACGTAGGTGGGAAGCACCTCGACCGATTTCGGCTCCAACCCCAACGCATACTTCATCAAGTTCGAGATTCCGTCGACCGTCACCACCGCGTCCGGGCCACTGACCGCTGGGTCCGCGATTTCGGTCGGCGTAAACCGCCCGAGTTTCCACGCGTCAAAGTTTCCGGTCACGACCAACGTCTGCGATACCGCCATAGCGGGAGTGTAGCTAGCATTGCCCGGCTGAAGGGCGCGAACGCTTACCTCCCCAACTCCCGATAGCACTAATTGCCCGCCTTGAATTGATCCCGGGCCACTCGCGACCTCAAAAGTCACCGTGAGTCCGGACGATGCCGTCGCCGTCAAATCGATGGGAGTTGACGAATACGCCCGTGTTTCCAACGACGAGAAATCTATCGTTTGATCGGCTTTCGAAATGACCAGTGTGCCCGATGTGCTGCCCGAAAAGGTCGTATCATCGATGACAGCTGAAACCGTGTAAGAACCCACTTCGGTCGGCGGAGTCGCGCTGCCATCGTAAGTCACATTAACCGTGAGGCCGGCTGGCGACGTGGTAACTGAAGCGGATTTTGCCGACCCATCGTAAACCGGACTCAAATCGCCCAACGTGATTGTCGTCGAGGAAGAGGTAATCGTGAATGAACGAGTGACCGGAGTTGCCGCCTCGAAATTGGCGTGACCGGACTGAGTAGCCGTTACGGTTACAATTCCCACGTTGGACATCGTCAGAGTGTTATTGTCGATGCTGGCCGGGCCGCTATCCACCGTGAACGAAAGCGGTAAACCTGATGACGCCGTGCCACTTAAAGCCACACTCGCATCAGGTAAGTCTTGGTCGGCCGGCCCCATGAAATCGATCGTCTGCGAGGCCTTCTGGATCACCAACGTGTCGTTCGCCATCCCGCCAAATGAAGCATCATCAATCACGGCAAGGACGGCATAACTTCCTGCCCCGCTCGGCGTAGTGGTGCTGCCATCGTAGGTCACTACGGTAGTTAAACCGGTGGGATCAGTGGTGACGGTAACCGGCTTCGGCGCACCGTCGTAAGTCACGCTCAAGTTTGAGAAACTCAATGTCGCGGTCTGTTTCGATACCACGAACGAACGCTCCACACTGGGAGCCGGTCCAAAAGAGGAGTCACCCGCTTGGGTCGCACGAACCATCACCGTTCCAGTGCCGGTAAACGAGACCACTTCACCACTCAAAGTCGCGGGGCCAGAAACCAACTCAAAGGAAACCGTCAAACTCGAGCTCGCGGTCGCCACCAACGTGACACTTCCAATGGAAAGGAGTTGATCGCCCGGACTCGCAAAAGTGATCGATTGAAATCCTGCTAATTCCCCGGCCGTGATAACCTCCCCCGTTGAGGATACGGTCATGGCGGTAATGTCACCGGCACCAGGAACCGGTGCTTGAGTCACCACTGCGCCGCCTCCCGTGGTGTAAGATATCTGGGTCAGGTCCGCACCGCCTGATGACCATCCCGTGGCTGAGGCGTAAACCACCACATTTAGGTTCTCACTCACCAAACCAGAATTTGAATCGAGACCAAATGTAGCTCCCCCATCGCTGGAGGTCACCAGTGTTCCGGCTTCACCGACCGCCAACACATTACCCGCGCCATCCGCCGCTACATCTGTAAGTGGGCCTGCTCCACTGGGAGAGGTCACCTGGACCCAGTTTTTTCCATCCGTTGAAGTAGCGATGATCGCTCCAAACAAACCATCCGTTCCGACGGCGGACCAACGTCCCGCCGACGCATCATAGGTCACTCCGCTTAATGTGCCCGATAGCGAACTGACCGAACCTATGCTCCAACTTTGGCCATCATTGGCTGACCATAAAACAATCGCGCTAGAATCCGAACGACCCACTGCCACCCAGAAAGTCCCGTTATTACCCACGTCACGCAGTTCACCGGAAAAAGGCGGGGTGCTCAAGTCACTCCAAGTCGATCCGCCATCACCTGATCGCACCATAAAACCACCATCGCCTACCGCGACCACCGTATCACCGGCGGCGTGCAGGTTTGCTAACGTAAGATGCGGAGTGACAGTGGCAGCCCGAGTGGTCGTAAAAGTGGTTCCTCCATCGGTGGAACGGACTAGATCACCCGTAGGACTAGCGAGTCCCACTACCGCACTGGTAGATTGAGTGATTGCCGAAAGATCAGTTTGGACCACGTCGCCCACGACTCGAGTCGCCACGGCCAACACGACCGCCACGAGGAGGGAGAGATTAGCGAAGGCGGAGCAGGTCATGAGAAGACAACGTAGATGGTGATAATGGAGGAAGAAGGGCGCCGGAAGATGGTGGAGGAGTTGACCACCACGGAGTC
>Ga0209702_10002620_pt1 | contig 30769 bp, 17 predicted proteins | sample FRY01_FD_187210 | JGI IMG/M metagenome (GOLD analysis project Ga0209702, IMG submission 187210) | Freshwater microbial communities from Lake Fryxell liftoff mats and glacier meltwater in Antarctica - FRY-01 (SPAdes) (version 2) | ecosystem: Environmental > Aquatic > Freshwater > Ice > Glacier... | reverse complement strand
GGCTTCGGCGGCGGCGGCGGCGGTGGTCGTGGCGGCTTCGGCGGCGGCGGCGGCGGTGGTCGCAGCGGCGGCGGCGGCTTCGGCGGCGGCGGCGGCGGCGGCGGTGGTCGCAGCGGCGGCGGCGGCGGCGGTGGTCGTGGCGGCTACTGAGACACGCCCAATCACCTAAGAGGCCTCGGTCAGGGTGATTAGCTGTTGAAGATAAAGGCGACTGGGGAAACCCAGCCGCCTTTTTCAATTCTCAAGTTCATGGACCTCGACGCGCTCAATACACGATCGACTCTCGAGCGACTACAGGCGCGCCCACAGGGTCAACGTAGGCGTGTAGCCCGTGCCCTGCCACGCGATGCGGCCTTCCGGATCGATGATGTAGTGGGTCGGAAACGAGTCCACCTTGTACGCGGCTTGGACGGCGTCCTGGCCCAGTAGGACCGGGTAGACGCCGCGATCATCGCCCACGAATTTCTCGACGGCCGCGAGATCCTCGTAGGCGAGCGCGATCGCCAAGACCTCGACGTCCGGGCGCCAGGACTTGAGGCGGGCCCAGTTGTCCGATTCGAGGCTACAGACCGTGCACCATGGGGCCCAGAAGAGCAGCACCACGGTCTTGCCGGCGTAGTCGCTGAGGCGGTGCTCGACCCCGTCGAGATCCTTGAGCGCAAAGGCCGGCGCAGGCGTCGCGTCGCTCAGCAGGTCTCTGGCTTGGTAGCGGCCGACCGCCCACAGGATCGTCCCGAGGACGGCGAGATCGAAGGGCCAGCGCAGCCACCAGCGCGAGCGGATCGCGCGCCAGCCACGCTTGAGGGGGGAGACGCTCGGTGACGGGGCGGGGGTGTCGGACTCGGTCATGGTTTGAGTTCCTCGTATCGTTGCGGTCCATCTTTCTTCCCGGAGCGCGGCGTCGTGAAAGGATCGTCACCACACGACGCCCTTTCAAGTCATTCCAGCGCGGACGCTTCCGGTTGACAACCAAGCTCTCGACCGCGCATCTGCAAAGGATGCCTGTCTTAAGTGGCTATTCGAGCGGCTTGGCGCCGGTAGCTTTGGCGAGACCTTCGGCGCGATCCAAGTCGCCCTGCCACGCGCGGACGGGCAAGGGGGGCTGCCCTGTCTGCGCCTGTCGACACGGTGAGCGCCCTGCCGCGCGCGGACGGGCAGGGGCTCGACGATCACCGGGACGACCGCCTACATGCGGACCGAACAGCTCCTCGGGCGCACAGGGCCCGCCTCGGATCTTTATGTCCTTGGTGCGACGGCCGTTCACGCGCTGACAGGGGTTCACCCCGCTGACACAACGATCAACTGGATGCGCCTCGAGTGCCGAAAGCATCTCCACGGCTCGACCAAGGGCCCGCCCCAGCTCGCGTCGATTCTTGATGGCCTCTTGGAGCCGGTGGTCGAGGCTCGCGAGGTTGGAGGCGCTTACTTAAAGGCCGCCACCCGCTCCCACGTGTCGGTACCACGCTGGTAGACGAGGCCATTGGCGAGCACCCACGGCTCGGCCTTCACCAAGGCCAGCCCCTCGGTACCCTCGGGGAGGTCAGCGGCGATCTTCTTGGTCTTGCCTTCGGTCGCAGCGAAGAGGTCTTTTTCAATGGCGATCCAGGTCGTCTCATCGTTGTGGGTCGACACGAAGTAGCCCGACTTTTCGGCGTCCCAAGGGATCTCGAGGACGGTGATGTCCTCGGAGGTGGGCGACATCGCGCAGACCCCCGTCTTATCTCCGCAATCGCTGGCCACAAAAGCCCAGCCCTTGGCCCCCGCGGCGTAGCCTGTTGAGACGTCGAGGTTCCAGGGGGCTTCAGGTAGCTCCTCGTCGCCGACGCCGCCGTACTGTCGGGCCTGGTAGCCACCGCCGCACGAGGCCTCCCAGCCCGCGATGATCTGGATGCGCCCGTCCGCGCCGAGGGTGAAGGCGGTCTCGAAGCTGCCGATGGACCAGCTCGGTCTCTCGACGAAGGTCTGGCCGGCGTCGGTCGACACCATGAAGCGCTCGGTGTCCTTCGTGGTTCCCCGCCACACGATCACGCCGTCCCGGACCGCCAGCCCTTCGGTCGTGACGGCGCCCGGGACCTTGGTCCAGCGCTCTTTGCCGTCGGGTGTCCGGACGCCAAGCTTGCCACGCGACCGCGCGACCCAGAGGCTGCCGTCTTGATCGAAGGCGGCCGCCTCGATTGCGCCGCGACCCCTGAGGACCAGTTTCGCCGCCTCGACCCCATCTGGGCTAAATTTAATGCCCTTTTTTACCGTCAGGGCGACGGCTCCGTTCGGAGCGCCGAAGAGCGCGAGGCCCGCCTCGGCTTTCGGCGTGGGGGCGGTCGCGACTAGCAGCGCAATTATAAAAGTCATCATAAATACCTCGTGTTCGGGGACGTCATCCTAACGAATGACGTGGGGTTTGTCTTCCCCGCGTCCCGACGAGGTCAATTATAAGTCTGCTGACCGGGGGCCAGCGGCTTTCGGATATCCACGTAAAGATTGCCGAAATGTTCCAGGTAGTAGAGCTGGTCTTGGGAGCCGCGCTTGAGATAGCTGCGCCGGGGCGAGTCCGCGCCGCCGCTCTGGAGCCACACATCGCGCCCCCCGCTTGCCCCGTCTTCGATCTTCGTGACGCGCAAATTGAAGGTCGCCGGGTTCATCGCGTAGTTGTTGTCTGGCGCCGCCCCCTCGGCATAGGACCGAAAAATCCACGGCTGCCCGTCAAGGCGCTCGACGAAGGTCTGCGCGGTCGTCAGCCCGTCCCAGTTGGGCTCGTTCAAGTACTCGATCGAGAGGCGGCGGATCGCGTCGCGGCCGCGCAGATGCTCGGACAGGTTGCGGCTGCCGTATTGCATACACGCCAACAGGAAGACCTTGACGGTGCCCTCGGGCGTCTTGCCGATGTCGGCGTGCAGCGCCAGCGTGTCAGCGAGGGTCGGCAGATGGGGGACGACGACGGCCCCACCGGCCGAGCGCCCGCCGGCCGAGGTCCCGACGAGCTCGCAGGCTGGCGCGATCGCGAGGACGGTTGCGATCGCGAATACAAAAACAGACGTGCGGGAACGGGTGCCGTGCATGGGTACTCCTGAGTGGTTTTCGAGAGGCTTACCTATTTCGAAACATCAAGCAATGGTCGAGACGTCTTTTGGGGAGTTCGGCACCCGGAGGTCGCGCCGCCGCCCTCCACTGTATTGGTTCGGCGTCAACATGAGCCCCGAGCAGGCCGCTGGGTGTCTCGCCGATAGCCGCGCCGACGTGTGGAGCCTAGGGGAGATTATCTTCGAGGTGTGCGCCAACCGTCCGGCGCGCCTGCTCGCCAGCGGTGTCAACGATGGCACGATTATCGCAATAGCAAGTATGCAAGAGGTGCCGGACCTCCGCACCTTCGTGCCGCGCGTCCCGCGTGAGCTCGCCGCCATCGGCACGCGCGCGACCGCGCTCGCGCCTGACGACCGGTACCCTGACGCGAAGGCGCTCGCCGAGGACCTCGGCGCCTTCCTAGACGGTCGGCGGGTCGCGGCCCACGAATACAGCACCTGGGACCTCGTGCGCCGGATCCTGACCGCGTGGCGCGTGCCCCTTTATGCGTAGTCCGCTGCCTGAGAGCTGCCGGGAGGTCGATGTCGCGCCAGATTTTTCTGCGCTGGCCTGTGTGGAGGACAGCGCCGTCAGCGTCTGGGACATCCCGCCCGATGGCGACAAGCCGCCGGCCTTGCGCTGGCGGATGCCGACGCGGCCGGCCTGGGGTGCGACGTTTTTCGATGGAGTTCAAACGGTTATCGTCACGAGCAACGGCTATCCCGCCGAGGCCTTCGCCCAAGCAGATGGAACCCCGCGGCCGGCCCCCGAGCTTAGCTGCTGTGGCTACCCGCCCTCGTCAAATGTCGCGGGCAGCGCCGTACAGTTCGCAGGCAACGCGCAGCTGTCCGTCGCGACGACCGCGCGCGTCTTTGAGATGTCGCCTTGCGCTTCCCGTGAGGAGCTCGCGGGCGCGGTCGATGAGACCGGCGAACGCTGGGCGGTGTCTTGCCGTGATGGCGGCCTCTTTGTCGGCTTGCTTGGCGCGCCACCCGCGAAATACGAGACGCCTCTTGGCGCGCCGCGTGCGCCAGCCTAGGCCATCGCGTTTGATTCCGAGCGGCACCGCGTGGTTCTAGGGACAACCGATGGGCACTTGCTGGTCTATGACCTCGTGGCGAGGGCGGTGATTCACGACCTCGTCAGCGGCGTCGCGCTGACGCGCCAGGTCGCGATATCGCCGGATGGGCGTTGGGCGGTCGTGCTCGGCGACTCCGGTGGGCCCCGCCTCTTGGACCTGGACAGTGGCACTTGGCGCGGGCGGCTGCCGGACACCGGGATCCGCTCGGTCCGCTTCGTGCGCGGTTTCCCCGCTGATGTCGTCACCATTGGGCCCAGCCTACATCGCTGGCGTCTGATCCCTGGGCCGCCGACACAGCTCGAGGTCGGTGGCGGGGTGACCTCGCTCAGCGTGAGCCCCGATGTTGAGTCGTTGGCTGTGACTCGGGGCCAGGGATCGGAGCTCCGGCGACTCAATGACGGGGCTCTGCGTGGCGTCGGCCCGAAGCAGGACGGCGTCGCTAAGGGTGGGGCCTTCTCGCCCGATGGCGCGACGTTCGTGATGACCACCGGGAGTCAACGGGTCGTGCGTCGCCTCGTCGCCGAAGACCTCTCGCCTTATGAAGAGCCGCTGCTGGCACCGACGGCGTTGCGCTCAGCGGCGGTCTTGGCCGCCTCGGGGGGCGCCCGATCTGGGTTGGCCAGCCCCACCACCACGGGCTCTTGATGTGGCCGGATGGCGACTCTGAGCCGATCCTAGGGCCACGCGACGACACCGACACGACCCAGACGCAGCTCGCGCTCGCGCCAAATGGTGGCCGCGCGGTCGGGATCACGCTCCATGGCGAGCTTGTCGTCATCGACGCCACCTCTCCCCTCATCTACACAGTCGCGACCCACCCTGGGGCCTTGTCATTAACAATTAACATCAACTAAAACCACGTGTTGCTGGCCAAAAGGGGTGGGGTGAGCCTCGTCAATCTCGCCTCCGGTGAGGTCGAGCGCCATTTTGCGGCGCCCGGCCAGTCCATCACCCAGGTCGCGCTCTCCTTGGACGGGCGCTTCGCAGCGGCAGGTGACGTCGAGGGGCGCGTCTTGGTCTGGGACATCGACAGCGGGGCCCTCTTCGCGAGCTTCAACCGCCACACGCGACGCATCGGCGGTCTCGCTTTTGGGCGCGACAACAGCTTTCTGGCCACCGGCAGCTGGGACGAGACGATTCGCCTTCACGCGCTCGGCGGGCAAGAGCTGGACCCAGCGGGCGCCGAGCGTGCGTGGGATCTCACGCTCGACGCGCTGCTGGACTGACGGCGGGGCCTACTTCTTCTTGAGCGCCTTGATCTTCACGTTGGCGGCGTCGCTCGGGTTCAGCTTGTTCGCCTCCTCGAAGTTCTCAAGCGCGCTCTCGGTGTTGTCGAGCTCTTCGTAGGCGAGTCCGATCTTGAAGAAGACCGCAGCGAAGAACTTCGAGTTGTTTTAATAGCCCCCGATTCCGACGACGATCGTGGTCCCCTGGCGCGGCCGAATCGCGTTTGGTGATCGTGGCTTTCATTCAGTCCACCACGATCACCAAACACGTGTCGCAAACCCGCGAGGACACTCGCGACCTTACCTATCCTCTCGCGTGGCCGCTCTTACGGCGCAAGACCAGTAGGCCCAAGAGCCCAACCATGAGCATCAAGCTCAAGCCTTGAGAGCCGCCGCCGCCGCATCCGCCGCTACCTGACGCCACGATGCCGTAGGTGTCCATGCCAGAGTCAGGCGCCGTCTCAGGCATGACCTCGGGGCCTGGTTCGACGGGCTCGACGGGGATAAAGACCGTGAACGTGCTCTCGGCTGTCGCGGTGTTGGCCGCGGCGTCGGTCGCGACGGCCGTGACCGTGTGCGGGCCCTCGCCAAGCGGCTCGCTGAGCGCCACAGACCACGCACCTTCGCTGTCGGCCACGACGGTCCCGACGACGTCCCCGTCGACGGAGACGACGACCGTGCTGCCAGGCTCGGCGGTTCCAGAGAGGTCCGGCTGGGTGTCTTCCGTGTCGCTGCCTTCGGCCGGGCTGGCGATCGCCACCCAGGTCTCTGTGTCCACGACGAAGTTCACGGAGACCTCGGAGGTCAAACCATTTTCACCGGTCGCCACAGCCGTGGCCGTGTATGGCCCGTCGTCCAGAGCAGGGTCCACGTCCCAGGCGAATCCGCCCTCGGCGTCGACGTCCGGGGTGCCGGTCGCGACGACGTCTCCGTCGACGTTCGTGATGGTCAGGATCACCGTCGCGCCGGGGTCCGTCGCGCCAGTCACAGGCGGGGTCGTGTCCGACGTGACGAGGCCCTCGGTGGGCGTATCGAGGCGCAGGTTCGGCGTCTCGGAGTAGACCCGGAAGCCGACCGGCTCGGCGTCGACGCTGTTGCCAGCCTCGTCCGTCGCGGTCGCGGTGACTGAGTAGAGACCGTCGACGAGGCCCTCGGCGACGACCGCCCAGTCACCCGCGTCGTTGGCCGTCACCGTCCAGGTCTCGGTCGTCTCGCCGTCTTCGTCCAAGACGGTGACGACGACGGTCGCGTTCGGCTCGGTAAACCCGCCGATGTTAACCGTTCGTACAGCAAAGACTGATCCATCCTCGGGCGTCACGATTGTAATCGCGGGGCCGCTGAGATCGATGCGGAAATCGTTCATGTCCTCGGCGGTATTGCCTGCGGCGTCTGCGACCGTCGCGGTGACGGTGTGATCCCCTTCGGCGAGGTCTTCGGTCAGCTCGAGCTCCCAGATACCTTGCTCATTCGCGGTGGTCTGGCCGACCTCGACGTCGTCGATCTGCACAGTGACCACGAGCCCGGGCTCGGTGGAGCCGATGATGGCGGGCCGGACCTCGTTGATGACACTCCCGTCTTCGGGGGTGTCGATGAGGACCGCCGGCGCGAGGGTGTCGATTATGAAGGTGCTGCTGTCGGTCGCCGTCTTGCCGTTCGGGCGCAACGCGCTGGCCTCGATGATATAGGCACCGTCGGGCAGACCGGGCTCGACTGTTTGGACTTCAAAATATCCATCCGCGTCCACGGCGGGGGTCCAGATAGCGACGAGCCCCCCAGCGGCTGTCGACAGACGCAGAGTCACCGTGGCGTCGGCCTGCGTGTCTCCGCCGATAATCGGGGTCGAGTCACTGATGACCGCGCCGTCAAGCGGGGTCACGATGGCGATCGTGGCGTCGGCGCTGTCGACCGTGAAGGTGACGCCCGTAGCGGTCGCCTCGTTTCCGACGACATCTTCGGCGTGGGCCGTGATCGTGTAGAGCCCGTCGCTGAGGTCAGCGCCCTGGACTAGGGACCATTGGCCTTCGGCGTCTACTGTCGTGGTGCCGACTTGCGTATCGTTGATCCACACAATAATCGTGGCGCCGACCTCACCCTCGCCGTCGATGATGATGAGGCCATCGGTCGTGATGAGGCCGCTGTCAGGGGACAGAATCGTCACGAAGGTCAAGGTGTCGACGACGAAGGGCACAGGCCCGTCGCTGGCGGTGTTGCCGAAGGCGTCGGTCGCCCCCGCGGTGACCTGCCAGCCGCCGTCGGGGAGCCCGGTCGCGGCGACCGCCCAGGTCCCATCGGCGCCGACGGTTGTTTGCAGCACCACGAGCATCGACGTGCCCGTCGCGGCTACGGTGACAACGATGGCCGCGCCGGGCTCGCCGAGCCCGTCGATGCCGACATCAGAGGTGCCAAGGACGGCCCCAGACTCGGGGGTCAGGATAATGACAAAGGTTGAGTCGTCTTCGATGCAGGCGGCGTCGCCGTCGAGGCCGTTGCATGTGCCGATTTCGCAGGGGGTGCCTTCGGGCTCCGCCGGGTAGGTGCAGCGGCCCTCGTCACAAGTGTTGATGGTGCAGCTATTATTGTCATTGCAGTCGTCGTCTGTCTCGCAGACCGTGCAGCCCGGGTGGGGCGCGCAACCACAGGGCCCCGGCGTGATCTGGGTCGGGTCGTTGGGACACGCGTCGTCGCAGTCGATGGTCCCGTCTCCGTCGCTGTCCGGGCAGATGCCGGTGATGGTGACGTTGACGGTGTCTGTGTCTGTGCCGCCAAAGCCGTCGTTGACAGTTAGGCGGAAGACCAGCGTCGCTTCTTCCAAGGGCCCAAGGTTCGGCGGGACAAAGCTAGGCCGCGCGGTGGTCCCGTTGGTAATCGTGACAGATGGTCCTGACACCTGAACCCAGGCGAAACCGAGGGTGTCGCCGTCGGGATCGCTGCTGGCGCGGCCGTCGAGTTGAATGGTCGTCTCGTCGTCGCCCTGCAGGTCAGTACCCGCGTTGGCGGTCGGCGCGCGGTTGACGTTTTTCACGGTCACGGTGATCGTATCGGTGTGGGTCAGCGCGCCACCGCACTGCTCGGGGCGCTGGGTGTCGGTCACGGTGAGCCGGAACGTCAGCGTCGAGGTGATTGCACCACCACCGACATTAAGGGTCGGGGCCGTGAAGGTCGGAGACGCGGTGTTGGCGCTGGCCAGCCCGACGTTCGTCCCCGCCGTTTGGACCCACGCGTAGGTGAGGGTCTGCATCTCGACGTCGCTGCTGGCCACGCCCGAGAGGGCCACGGCTGCGCCCTCGTTGACGGTCTGGTCAACGCCCGCTGCGGCGGTGGGGGCGCGATTGCGGCGAGTGACATGGATGGACGCGAAGGCGCTGCGGGAGACGTAGTCGTCGAAGACCGTGACGCGGAATGGCAGATCGACAGAGTCGACCGGACCGCCATTGTCGTCCACAGGTTCTGGCGCGGTGACCGTCGCGATCGCTTCTGCGGCCGAGGCTATGGCAGCCGGGACGCCGCTGAGCTGCGACCAGAGGAAGGTCAGCGGTTCCACGTCGGGGTCGGTCGACGCGGAGGCATCCAGCGTCGTCGTGTCGCCCTCGCAGACCTCGCGGTCAGGGCCGCCATCCGCGATCGGGGGCTGGTTGCAATAGGGGTTGGCCTTGTCCGTCGGGATGGTCACGAAGGGCACGTATGGCGAGGCCGTGGCTGTGATGATGTCGCCGGTGCCGGTCGGGTTATCCGCGTGGCGCGGGCCCGAAGACGAACGCCAGTAGTTGCCGGTGGCCGTGGTCGCGATGGCCGAAGGGCGGTAGCCGGTGCCGTTCGCGCAGATGTCGGACGACGTGACGGTCAGGCGCTCGGTGCCCTGGTAGGGAGTCTGGATTGTGACCCCATCGCCTGGGATAGCCGAGAGCGCAGGGGTGACGGTGATCAGCAGGCTGGTGGTTCCGCTGCTCGTCACGCTCGTCACGCTCGTCACGGTGACCTCCTCCGCGCCCGTGGGGAGGCCGAAGACGAGGCGCTGGCTGTTATACATGTTCGTCTGATTGATGACGCGGATGCGGGTCGTGGTGTTCGCGACCTCGGCTATCACGGCGGTGTTGACGTTACCCTCGTTGCCGACCACCTCAAGCCCGACGGTGCTGGCGCCGAGGACGCTGCGATCGATAGTCACCCGGTTTCCGGTCGTCACCCGGATGCCGGCGGCGCGCCGAGCCGACAAGACGCCCGTGACTGTGTGCTGAATGCCGCCTAAATGAAGTCCGTTGCCGCGGCAATAGCCAGTCGCGTCAAGATCCCGGTAAGTATTTCCGATATTGCTAGGATGGGAAGCTTCAAGGCCGCTTATCCGGCCATCGAGACGCAGACCCGAGACGGTCGTCTGACGCACCCGAGCTCCGAGTAAGACCGTCGCGAGGTTACCGTCGAGGCTGGTGACGGCGTCCGCGTCGAGCGTAAACGGCGCCTCGACGTCCGTCACATAAATGCCAATATTGCCTAAAGTTGCTGAGACGTTCGTCAATGACGGCGCGATGGCCCCGTTTGTCACATTTGTGATGTAGACGCCGGCGACGCTGCAATAAGACGATGAGAAGCCAGTGACGGTGACATTGTCAGTGCTTGAGAGGAACAGGCCATATGCCCGTCGATCTGCGGTCACATTCTCGGCTACGTGGTCCGCGCCCTCAATGTGAAGGCCTCGGCCTCGCCCGGATCCGCTAAGATCGAGGTTCGTGAAGGTGTGGCGTTGTTGATTTGTGCCGGCGAGATAGACGCCATTGCCGTTACTGGGAATCGTCATGTCCGTGAGGGTGATGTCGCTTGTCGGCTGTGAGAAGTAGAACCCGTTGTGTGTGCCCGTGAAGTCGATATTCTGAGCGCCGCTGAAGGTGTAGGGCAGGGACCAGCCGGTCAACTGGATGGCCGTGCCCGAGCGCGACAGATCGAGACCGTCGATGGTCGGACCCACATGGGCCGGGGTCATCGAGGACATGTAGAGGCCGACCCCAGAGTTGCGCGCGCGGCTGTTGCGAATCGTAAGGTTCGAGGAGGGCTGGAAGATGAGACCGAAGGTGCGATGGTCTGCGGTGACGTTGTCTAGGACGTTGTCCGCGCCCTGAATGGACAAGCCGCGTCCTGTGTTCTGGCCCGACGCGTCGACATTTTCAAAGCGGAGGTTCTGGGTATTCGCCGCCGAGTACGCGCCGTTGGACCGGTTGTCGAGACGCAACCCGCGAAGGGTGACGTTCTTGGTCCCAGTGCCAAAGTAATAGCCGTTTTGGCAACCACGGACATTGATGTTCTGGTCAGAGGTGAAGACCATCGGTGCCGTGCAGCCGTCCAACTGGACTCCCGAGCCGTTGCCACGAAAGTCGAGGTCCTTGAATGTCGGCGGGACTAGGGTGGGGTCGATACTGGACATGTAGAGCGCGAGGCTATTGTTTTTATGGGTCGAGTTGCGCAGCGTGAGCCGCGTGACCGCGTTCGCTTGGAGCCCGAAGGTGTAGCGCGTAATTGTGTTGTTCTCCACAAGATGGTCGGGCCCGGCAAGCGCAAGCCCGGTTCCGGCACCGCTGCCCGAGACCGTCAGTCCGGATAGGGTCACAAAGCGGTTATCGAGTTCACTCGCCGTCACGGCCGACCCGCGGCCCGTCAGGGTGAGATTCCGGATGGTGACATGCTCGGTTCGATAGAGGCGGATGTCCCGGTCGTTGCCCCTAAACTCGGCGATGGCGCCGTTTTGACCATCCCACGCAGTGACGATGAACGGGCTCGCGGCCGTCGCGATGAGGGTCTGGAGCTCGAGGCCCGTCGCGTTCGATGTGAGGCGGAGATTACGAAGGGTGGTCTGTTGGGTGTTCGCGACCAGAGAGACGCCCATCGAGGTGGCGCCGCTCACCGCGACGTTGTCGATCGTGACGCCCGTCGTGTTGTTGAGCGTGATGCCCGTGCCCGAGCGGGTGGATGTGTAGCGCCGCACGACATGGTTTGTGCCATTGAGGTAGATACCGGTTCCGACCGCGCCCACGTTCGCGTTGGACACGTCTTCGATGAGGAAATTGTCGTTGAGGGGGTCGTTCGCGGTGAGGCCCGCGTTGATACGTCCCGAGATGTTGGCGTCTTTGAAATGCAGGCCCCGCGAGTTGCTGACATTCACCATCGAGTTGCAGTCGGAGCTCGCGTCGAGCGCGCCAAGGCCAAACACGGGGTCATAGCCGTCGATCTTGAAACGTTGACCGTTGGCCAGCTCGAACCCGATTAATTGCAAGAGGGTCGCAGCCCGGGCTGCGCGTAGACGCCGTAGCAACGTCGGATGGCTGGTGGGGTTCGCGATGTAGACGGCGGTGGCGCTTACGTCCTGGATATCCACGTCGTCAAGGGACAGAGCGCTGGAGCTCACGACGTTAACACCCGTCTGGCGGCGGCTACCCCGGACGCCGCGGATCCGGTGGTTCGCGCCGTAGATGTTGACGCCGAGGCCCGCCGCCCGCGCGGCCGAAATATTGATATCGCGTAGCTCGATGTCCGAGTTTCCAGACGTGGCAGAAAGGCCCGTATCGACGCCGCCAAGGGACGCGTCTTGGAGGCGTACGTAGCTGCAGCCGCTCATGCTCATCGTATTTCGCACGCGCGTCATCGATCCGAGGGCGCCCAGTCCCGACGCGGTTTGCCAGTTGGAGATCACGAGGGGGCTGGCGGCGCTTCTCGCGATGTTGGCGAGTCCAAACGCTGTGCCCGTCTCCTTGGCTTCAATTCGGCGAAAATCGAGGGTCCCGGTGACGGTCGCGACGTAGAGCGCCGTGCCCCACACACGCTCGGCTATGAGCGTGTCGACCGTGAGGCCCGCACCATTGCCGGCATTGATACCATTGGAGCGGTTTTTGACAGTGATGCGCCTGAGGACGTGGCCGCTGCCGGCCACCTGGATACCCTGGCCAGAGGGGAAGAGGCCCGCGGACAGGTCGAGGTCTTCGAGCGTGAGGTTGGCATTGTTCGCGGACGTTGCCTCGATTCCGAAGTCTTGGCCATCAAGACGCAGGCCCGACGCCCGCAAGTTGCGGGTGTTCGACAGTAAAAGTGAAGTGCCATTTCTCGCGAGCTCGGTGAAGCTCGCCGTGGTCAGCGTAAAGGGGCCGCCGCTTGGGCCGTGTCCCGCGCCGTCGAAGTTTTCAAAGCGCAGCGCGGAGGCGCGGTTATCGGTTAACCGTAGGCCCGCGAGGCTAAGAGGCGGGGTAATCGCGATCAAATAGATGCCGATCTCATTTGTGCGTCGCACTGTGACGTTCGCTATTCCGACATCCGTGGCGTTGCGCACGTCGAGGCCACGGTTGCGGCGGTCGACGATGATGTCGCTGATGCGATGGCCGGCGCCACCGTCGACGTATACCGCCGTCCCCGTCGCCTTGTTGTTCGAGAGATTGAGCTCGCGAATCGTGGCGCGCTGGCGGTTCGTCGCGCTGACAACCGAGCGCGCATGTGGCGCGATGACGCGGAAGCCGTTGCCGTCGATGGTGATGTCGTTCGCGGCGATGGTAAAGACGTCTCCCGTGACGCCCGTGCAGTCGAGGTCAGCGTTCAACGTCAAGGAGGCCGTCAGCGTTGTGCCACAGGGTGCATTCACGGCCGGCAGGGCTAGCGTGTATGACGTCCCGCTCTGCGTGAGGCTGAGTCCTGTCGCGTCGACGGTCACGGGGGTCGCATTGGCGACGCGTATCGCGGTGCCCGTGCCCGTGAGGCTGGTGACCGTCGTCGCGTTTAGCGCCACCGCGCCCGTCCCAGTGACGCCGTCGATGTCGATGCCGAAGGTGCTGGCCGTTGTGTTGAGGCCGCTGACCGCCAGCGGAAGGGTGATAGTCGCGAGTTTCAGAGCAGCGTCCGACGCGTTGCTGCCCGTGAAATTCGCGATCGTAAGATTCGAAGCGGTGAGGACATTGACGCCGTGGTTTCGGTTGGCCACGGTCAGATCCTCGATGACGTGATTGGCACCGGACAGATAGAGGCCCATGCCGTGTCCGGCCCCCGAGAGGTTGAGGCGCTGAAAGGTGAGGTTGGTATTGCCGGTGACCGCCTGGACGCCGTAGACGCTGCCCGAGATCGTAAGGTCCTTAATCTGCGTGTGCGCGCACGTGGTCAGCTCGATTCCGCGCACCGCGCCCTCGAGAGACCGGATGGTGCCAGAGTCGCTGCCCGCGATATAAGGGGTAATGACAAATGGCGCCGCCGCCGTGCCCGTGACGTTCCGGACCTGGAGGCCGATTGCGCTATCCGTCAGCGCGAGATCGGTCAGTGTCGCAGGCAAGATGGGCGCGATGAGGGCCATACCCACCGTCCGCGCCCGTGCCACGGTGAGGTGGTGCACGGTGACGCCAGTCGCGCCGTCGACAATCGCGCCGGTCGCGCGGTCGTTCGCCGTCACGTTCCGGACGACGTGGCCGGCGCCTGCGGGGTTTCCCGCGGCACCAAGCTGTAGTCCGACGCCAGAGCCGATGCCGGAGAGGTTCAGGTTCAAGAACTGCAGGGCCGCGTTGCGCGAAGCGGCGAAAATGCCACCGTGCCAACCATCGATCGCGAGGTTTTGAATGGTCGCATTCTGAAGATCGCTGAGTTGCACACCATAGTCGTTGTTATCAAACACGATGTTGCGGCCCGCGCCGTCCAAAGTGAATGCGTGGGTTGAGTTTGAAATAAAAAGTCCCGAGTAGTTCTCGCGCAGGACGATATCCTGCAGCGCGGGGAAGCTATGGGTTGGTCGCTGCCCGACGATTTGCAGGCCGGTATCGTTCTGTTCGGCGACAAAACCGCGGATGCTGAGCGCGTCGGCGTAGTAGGTTTGAATGCCAACCCGACGATAGCGGGCGGTGATGTTCGTGAGGACGTGGTCGGGGCCACCGTCGTGGCGGGTGTCGGTGCCGATCTGATATCCGACGGCGATGCCTCGTCCATTGCCGTTGCCCGAGACATCGACATTTTCGACGGTGATCCCGCGGTTACTGGTGGCGATAAAGAGCCCCGTCTCTCGGCCGGGCAGGCTCAGGTTTCGGAAGGTGAGGTTCGCGGTGCTGTCGAGATAGACCCCGTGGTGGGTGCCGGTCGTGTCGAGGCCCGTCGAGTCGTCGAACACCAAGGGTAGGTTCGATGCGGAGATGTATAGGCCGTATACCGAATCGCGGAGGTCGAGGCCCGAAAAACTTGGAGGGGTCAGTCCCGTGTTGAAGGAGGCGAGCTGTAGACCGGTGGAGCTGGCGGAACGTGCCTCGAGATCGGTCACGGTCGCATTTGACGTGGCGAGTAGCTGGACGCCGGTGCCGCGATTATTTGCCGTCACGCGTTCGATGATGTGATCGGGTCCGCCTTGATTCGCTAGGGATGCATCGTTGACGCCAAACGCGAGGCCAATACCGGCGCCGTCTCCGGAGACGTCGCAGTCGCGGACCTTCGCGCGGACGGCGCCGTAGACGAAACGAATGCCGTATTCGCGATTGGAGAGGCGTAGGCCGGAGAGGGTAAGGTCGGATGTGTAGTCGGCATAGTAGCCGGTCGCGCTGCCAGTCGTATCGATCGCGCTGGCGGCGTTGATCGTCATAGGGCTGCGGAAGATATAGAACTGGACTCCACGGAGGCCATCGCGAAGGGACAGGCGCGTGAGGACGGGCGGCGCATCGGTCGCCGCATAGTCAGCGAGGAGCAAGCCAGCGGCCGTGGAATATTGCGCGGAGACGTCCCGTAACACCGCGTTCGTCGCCCGCTGCAGGTAGAACGCTGTGCTACGGTTATTCGCGACGAGGTTCTCGAGGACGTGGTCGGCGCCCGAGATCTCGACACCGAAGCCGCCGAACTCCGTCGACAGATCGCACCGCCTGACCGTAATGCGCGTATTGTTGGCGTAGCGTGCGAAGATGCCGCTCGCGAAGTTCGCCAAGACGAGGTCCTGCACGATGATATCACGGCTGTTGTGGATGCGAATGCCGACGGCGCTGCCAAGGGTCGATCGAATCATGCCTGAGTTGGTCTGCGCGCTAAATGGTGTGACTACAAAGGGCGCGGCTTGTGTTGCGGTCACGTTGTCGAGGTAGAGACCGGTCTCGCTATCCTCCAAGCTGAGGTTTTCAAGCACAAAGGGCGCGGCCGTCGTGTGGACTAGCACGCCGGTAGATAACGCGCGGTGAGCGGTCACGCGACGCATCGTGACGTTTGGCGCCGAGCTCGCATAGACGCCGGTCGAGCGGTCATTCGCGACGATGTCCGTCAATATGTGACCGGGTCCTCCGACGTAAATACCCACGCCACCCGGCCGGTTCGCCGAGACGTCGATGCGACGGAAGGTGAGGTTCTGATTGTTCGTGCTTGCCGCGTAGATCGCATTTGCGAATGACCGGATGGTCAGATCTTGAAAAATGATGTCCTGCGAGCCCGTTATGCCTAAGCCCTGGTCGCAGGTGTCGACATCGTGCACCGCACCCAGTCCCGTCGCTGGGTCCCATTGAGTTACGATGTAGGGCGTCGCAGGGCGAAAGTCGTTGAAATAGATGCCATACGAAGAATCAGACGCGTTGATGTCGCGCAAGTCCAGCGGCAGGACAGGTGCATACACATACAGCGCCGCATTCGTCGCACCGCTTGAGGTCAGGCCTTGCAGCGACGCATTGGTGGTGAGGTTGAGATAGACGCCTTGGACGCGTCGGTCGGCGCGGATAGTGCGTAGGATGTGGTCGGCGCCGCCCAAATAGATGCCGATACCCGTGCCAGCCGCGCCTGAGACGTCGAGGTCACGAAAGGTGAGGTTACGGTTATTTGCTGCGGTGGCGAGGATCCCCTGGGACGCGCCGTCAAGGGTCAGTCCGCTCACGGTGAGGTTGGAGACGTTGGCCTCGAGATGCACGGAGGTGTCCGAGAGGGCGACGCTGGTGATGGCGGTCGCGTCGAGGGTGTAGGGGCCCGTGAACGTATTAAACGTGATGCCGTAGAGTGAGTTCGTCAGGCGCAGGTCTTCAAGGGTCAGCGGCAGGGTGACACCCTGCAAGTGAAGACCTGCCGTGGAAGCCGCGTCTGCTTGCAGGGATCGCACCGTGAGGTTTGAGGTGCTGAGCGCGTAAACACCATAGGTGCGTCCGTCCGCCCGGACGTCTTCCACCGTGTGGCCTGTGCCCCCCTGTAAGTGGATACCGGTGCCAGTGCACCAGCCGATTACCTCAATATTTCGCACCGTCGCCCGGTTAAACCCGCCGGAGACCGAGATGGCTCGCGACGAATCGGGGGCGAGGAGGCGATAGCCGGCGCCGTCGATGGTGACGTCGTCCGCCCCGATCGTGAGGGCGACCCCAGTGTAGCCGGTACAGTCGATGTCGTCGGTGAGGACGAGATCCTCCGTCAGCGTGGTCCCGCAGAGGGCGTCTAGGGGCGTGTCCGCCCTCGCTGGGAGGGCATTGATAACAAGGGCAAGGAGCCCCAAAGTGCGGATGATTGGTGACATGAAACCCTCACTGTAACGATAGGTGTTGAAGACTGAGCGCAGGCTATCTCAAATCGGGTTGGACTCTTGGGTAAAGAGCGACGAAAATCAGATCGAGACAAGATCAGCCGAGGACAATAGCGGCGTTTGTGACGGTGCCTGCGAGCTTTACGAATCGTTATGATTGGGTCCGTGGGCTTTCCTTGAGTTGTCATAGGCAATTCAAGCGTCGCCGGACGCCTGGCGTGGGAGGTAACCCCCACGGCGTCGCTCGGGGTGCCCTCGTCTACAGCTGGATGTCGCTGAAATTTTGGCCGCTCAGATCGGGCGGAGGTCTAGCGAAACCGCAGATCGATGGAGATCCGGACGTGGCGACGGGTCATGTTGGGCAGCGCGGCGTGGACTGTGCGGGAGCCAAAGAGCAGCGCGTCGCCCGGCATCATCGCGCTGGCCCGCCAGATGCCAGCGGTGTCGGCGATGTCGGCTGTATTCGGGCCTTCGATGTCGGCGAGCTCTGGCACGCCGAGGTCTGCGACCGCATGTCCACGAAGACCGGCGGTGTGAGACGCCGGGATAACAGCCAGCGGTCCGAGATCGAGGGGGCAGGGGACAAGGGGCACCCATGCCGTCCAGAGGGTCTGGGAGTCGGGGATGTAGAAGCCGTCCTGATGGGGACGCGTCGTCAGGTGCTGTTGGCCCGGCGGGGCGATGCGGACGATGTCACCTTGCGCGCCTCGCACATCACCGCCACAGACCGCGCTCAGCGCTCGTAGGAGGCCGGGGTCCATCCGCAGCGAGTCGACCGCCTGGTCGCCGAGGACACGGACCTGGAGGTCCAGCCAGCGCGGGTCGTCCCAGCCGCTTCCGCGCAGATTGAAGGTGTCGGGGCCCTCGTCCGCGTCCCGCACGAGGAGCCCAAGCCCGCTGGCCAGCATCGCGGATTCGGCGACGGCCTTCACGGCTTCGATCGCGTCAAGACTCACGAGGCCGCGGATCATGCAGGCGCCATCGCGTGTTGCCGCACGCGCCATGAAAGCCGGTGGGGCGTCGGGGCCAAAGATCTCAAAGTTATGGGTCTTCACGCGGCGAGTTTGCCCGAAGTGGGGCGGGCTTTCCAGCCTGTCTGCGGGGTATTGGCAGGCTGGAAAGCCTGCCCCACACCTGTACTCTGTGGGGGCGGGCTTTCCTTTGTGGGGCTCCACGCGATTATCTGTCAGAGTGTCAGGCGTATGATGCGGCCCCCCACATTGACGATGAGCGCGTCGCCGTCGACGCTCACCGACGTGATCCCGAGGCTCTGGGCGCTGGCCGGGCGGTCTGCGACGAAGCTGCCGGGGGCGCCGATGCCAAAAATGGGTGCGCAGAGACTCTCGGCGTTGACCGTCCCGTTTGCGTGCGCCTTGGCGAAATAGAGCGAGTTTTCATTATATGGTACGATGAGGAGGTCGCCGGTCGGTAAAAAGGCGAGGTCCAAGATTCCAGCAATGCGCAGGTCCCCAAGGCGCCCGGCGCCCATCCGCCCATAGACGCCAGCGTCACTTGGGATGATCCGCTCGGCCACTGTCGGCGCCCCAGGGCGCAGGACCGCGAGACGGTTGCGCGTCAGGGATGCCACCCACAACGTGCCGTGCGGGTCTAAAATCGCTCGCGTCACGTTCGCGCCCAGACCCGTGGGGAGATAATCGATGTGCCCTGTGGGGATCGTGATGCCGAAGGTGGTCACCGGGGCTTGCGTCGGGTTGATGACGCGGACGATGTTGTTGTTGGCGAAGTAGATGAGTCCGTCGGCGCCGACCGTCACTTTCGGGCGTCCCGTGTTAATATTGATGGGGGCGTTGGCAGCGGGACCCCGGAAGAGGTCCTCGGCCCCGGTGGAGGCGCGTCCTATGCCCGCGACGACCCTGATGAGGCCAGTCTCTAGGTCGACCGACGAGATGCGCGGCATGAGGGCTTCGAGCACGATGAGATGGCGGTTGTCCCCGAGGGCTATGCCGCGCGTGATGCTGAGATCCGCGAGTTGCGCCTCCGCGGACTCTGGGATGTAGCTACCCGCGAGGCCCGTCCCAGCGATAAGCGTTGAGTTAAATGTATCTCGATCGACAGCGATGATACGTTGCGTGTCAAAGCCCATCAGCCAGCGGTTCCGTGTCGTGTCGACGACTAGGTTTGAACTAAAACTAACCTCGCCCATCGCGCGCGCGTCGAGGTCGTCGACAGACAAGGGGGCGCGCCCGGCAATGGTCCGAATGATTCGTTCTGAGGGGGTTGGGCTTGGCGTGACCGTTCTGACGAAGCCGTTTCCGAGCACGTAGACCGTCCCATCTTGGGCGACGTGCGGCTGAGGTAGCAGCGCGACGCGGGCGGTCGTCGCAGGGCCGCCGTCGCCGGTCTGTCCCGGCCGCGGGACCCCGTCTGCGGGAAGGGACAGGCCGGCAAAGTCTTCGACGCAGTCGCTGCCGTCGACTCGGGTGGGATGTGTGCCGCCGCTGGCGACGATGCGGCGGAGCACGCCGTGGCGGCTTCCGACGTAGACATCTCCCGTCGTCGGATCGACGGACACGCCGTGGTTCGTTCCAAGGACCACGCCGGTGGCGGGGCAGCCAGTGGTCGGGACACTACCACCCTTGCCGGCGATTAGTTCGCGCCCGACATGCGCCGGGTCAGACGGCGGCAGGCGATCGCTTGCGATGCGGTGAATTTGCGTGAAGCCGGACATGATGATGCTGTCGTCCCGATCAACGGCCAGGCCGAGAAGGCTTTGGGGGCCGAAGACTTCGACTGACTTGACGATGTCGGGGGGCAGGGTGATGCCCCAGCGCGACGTGGCCGAGCCGGCGGTATTGATCGCCCGAATAGGGCCGTTAAAATAGTCCGCGATGACGAGCACATTGTTTTGGGTAAACGCGAGATTGCGAGGCGACGAAAACGACGCGTCGAGGCGGTGGCCGTCATTGCCCGCGTTGCCGGCGGCTGTTTGCCCGGCGTAGTCGAGCACCAGGCCGTCGCTCTGCCGAAGCCTTTTGATGGTGTTGCCCGACACAAAGAAGACGTCGCCGCCGAGGGGACGCACCGCGAAACTCTCGGCGGTAATTGGCGCGAGCGTGAGCATGGTGCCCGGCGGGACCGTGACGCCAAAGGCCGTAACCGCCGCGGCCGTGGGGTTGTGTGCGCGGATGCGGATCCTGTCATGCGCGATGTGTAGCCCGCTTGGGTGGGTGGTGAAGGCCGCGCTAAGAGGCGATCCAGTTGGGGAGCTGTTCTCGGGCGCCGACGATGGTGGGCTGCCGGCGATGTGCTCGATGATGCGGCCTGTGACGCCAAGGATAGGGCCCTCGGCGCTGGTCTCGGCCGTGGTGACAAGGATACGTGCAGGTCCAAGTGTCAGTGTTGGAGGAAGCTCGACGACGATGCGCATCGGTTGTGTTGAAAGTATACGGGCCGGAATCCCGCCGATGGTCACTATAGGATCGACAAAACCTTGGCCATCAATGACCACGGCATCACCGGGCGCGACGATCTCGGGTGTCGCGCTCGCGACGAAGAGGGCGGGCGTCGTCCCTGTGAGCGCGACGAGCACATGGCTCGTCGCGCTCACTCGGTCCGGCGCCGTTAAAAAGACGGGGCCCGTCTTCGCGGCCATAGGCACCGTCACCGAGACCTCCGTCCCCGCAATGTTGGCCGTGACAACCGTCGCGGCGATAGGCCCGCCAGTGCTTGAGAACGCGATCCCGAGTCCGCCGGCGTTGAGCCCCGCGCCCCGAAGGACCATCGTCCCCCCGGGCGCGGCCGGGCTCGCGACCGAGGTGACCGTGAGGCGCGGCGTCAGCGGTGAGTCGGTCACCGTGAGGGGGAGGGCGTTCGACTTCAGGCCGTTGACGATGGCGTGAATCGCGCCGGTTCCGAACGTACTATCGGCCGAACCCACGCCAATCGCGAAGGTCGCTTCAGCGCCGTCGGGCAGCGCGGACACGCGCACGATGCGGTGGCTTCGGCCAAGCGAAGGGAACTCCGCGGCCGTGGCCGTCGCGTTGGCGGGATCGAAACCAGCACCGCTGAGGGTGATGTTCGAGCCGATGGTGAGTTCGGTCGTGCTCGCGAAGGCGAGGCTGGGCAGATGGGTATAGCCCGGCTTGAGGGAGGCCTCTGGGTCTCCGTCAAGGACCACAGTCGCCGGGCGCGTCAGCGCAAACGCGGGGGGCGTGACGATGGCCAGGGTGTTCTGGTCCACGATGGTGACGGACGTCGCCGCGACGGCGCCAAACGTGAAACCGATCGTCCCGGTGAGGCCAGCGGGCTCGACGAAGCCGCTGCCGAAGATAAGGACCGCCTCGCCGCCACGGGCGCTACCGGCGGCAGGAAAGAGGCCTTCGACGAAGACCTGGGGCAGGACCTGGACGGCCACCATATGTTCTGCATACTGGCCGTCCGGTGCGGTCGCGCGGATCGTGAGGTCAAACGTCGTGCTAAGGGTCGGGTCTTCGTCCCAGGTTTGTTCGTCGGCGCTTGGGGTCCAGGCGATCTCGCCCGTGACTGCGTTGATGGTCATCGTCGCGGGCGCCGTTGTCAGGCTGTAGACGAAGGCGTCGCCGGGCATGAAACCCTCTTGGCTGGCATGCATCACGAAGCGGTAAACCTTCGCTACGCGCGCGACGGTCCCTGGCGCGGCGCCGAGGAGGACGTCGCCACGGATGACGCACAGGCCATCGTCGTCGGGGTCCGTGTAGTCAGGTGAATCGCAGGTGTCGCAGGCCGCGCCGATGTGACCTTCATTGCAGGTGCAAATAGCGGTGCCGCCGCCGTCGGCGCAGATGCCTTGCACGCAAGCCGTGATGGCGCAGCTCGGCAGGCAGGTGCCGTCGCGGTCCTTATCTTGATAGCCGGTCGCACAGAGCTGACAAGTCGCGCCGGCGTATCCGACCACGCAGCGGCAGGCGCCGCTGGTGCAGGTCGCGTTGGTGATGCATTCGGAGTCGTCGCTGCAGGTCGTCGCGCAGACATCGCCCACGCTGCCGCCGCCCACACACGAGAAGTATCCACAGGGTTGGGGGTTGGCGTAGACGCAGCCCCCCTCAAAGCAGCTGGGGGCGCCGTTCTGCACGAAGCCGGCGGTGGCAGCCACGCCGACGCATCCCGAATCCAAACAGTTGGAGGACGAATCATCCATCACCGTATCGCAGTCGTTGTCGACGCCGTCGCAGATCTCGGCCGAGGGTGCGCGTCCCGAGCAGGTGAGCGCTCCGTCCGCGCAGGCCGTGACGCCGGGGCATGACGTCAGAATATTTGCGGTTGAAATCTCACAGGCCGTGGCCGCGATGTCGTCGGTCCCGCCGTTGCAGTCGTTGTCGATGTTGTCACAGACCTCGGTCGTCGCGGCCAGTGCGCCGCAAGCGCCTAGACCATCGGCCCCGCAGCTGCGCGTCCCAGCGCACGAACCGAGCTCGTTTGAGTTGAAACATTGTGTCTCGAGCCCAAGGTCTTGCCAGGACGGCCGGCACTCGCACAGCGCGTCATCGGCGGGCACACACAGCTTCGCGGTAGCGTCGCCCTGGCCGGTGCTCATGTCCTCGCAGCTGTAGGCTTCCGGACATGCGAGCGAGGCGCAGGAGGTCGCGCAAAAGCTCCCCTCGTCGGGGTTGGCGGCGGCGATACACTGCGCGCTGGTGTCGCCCCCGAGCCTACAATCGGCGTTCGCCTTGCAAGGACGGCAGAGCGACACATGCCGCGGCACACAAATCGACGCGCCGTCGCCGGGGCCGCCGACGGTGGTGCAATCAAAGCCGACGGGACAGCTCTCAATACACTCCTGCGTGCACATGCGCCCGTCCCGGCCCTCGATACAACGGCTGGAGTTGCAATCATTATTACTGCCGCAGGCGCATCCGAAGCCTCCTTCGGTCGCGCAAAGCACGGGCGCCGCCGCGTCCGGGCTCGCGTCTGAGGTCGAGTCTTCCCCGAGCCCGGTGTCCGGCGCCGCCGTGTCCGTCGCGGCGTCCCCGGTGATGTTCACGCTTATATTGTTGTCGACCCTGTCGCCGCACGCGAAGAGGGAAAAAGCGACACAGATGGCGAGGCTCGCGGGTAAGGCGCGAATTAAAATGGTCTGCTTCATGCGTTCCTCCGGTGGTGGCGTGACAGCGGTTTGACCGTGACACAAACCCATTCCCGTGTCGACGCGCCGTCGACCGAAATCAGATCCACAATAGATCGTGCTAGGTGGGAGGCCAACTTCCGCGGACGCGCCCTTCAGTTGACGCTCTACCCCCGTAGCCCACCCGCGTCACAGACGCGGTGGTGTCGCGGTCAAAGTCGTCAAGGATCGGGTCTCTACACCTCAATCCTGCACCCGATAGGGTGTCCAGCCAACCGGACCCGGTCTCTGGCCAGATGTTCCCTGCGAGGAGGGCCCCCATCCGCTAGGGCGGCCTCCTCGAAGGTCGAAACTGTATCTGTTTTCTGTCAGAGTGTCAGACGTATGACGCGTTCCCCAATACTGACGATAAGCGCGCCTCCGTCCACGGTCACCGACGTCACACCGACGCTCTGCGCGCTCGTTGGGCGATCCGCAACGAAGCTACCGGGGGCACCGATGCCGAAAATGGGCGCGCAGAGGCTCTCGGCGTCGACCGTCCCGTTTGCGTGCGCCTTGGCGAGATAGAGCGAGTTTCGATTATGTTCTGCGTACTGACCGTCGGGCGCGGTGGCGCGGATGGTAAGGTGAAAGGTCGTGCTGAGGGTCGGGTCCTCGTCCCAGGTTTGCTCACTCGGGCTCGGTGTCCAGGCGGTCTCGCCGGTGACTGCGTCGATGGTCATTGTAGTGGGTGCCGTTGTCAGGCTGTAGACGAAGGCGTCGCCGGGCATGAAGCCCTCTTGGGTCGCGCTCATCACGAAGCGGTAAACCTTCGCTACGCGCGCGACGGTCCCTGGCGCGGCGCCGAGGAGGACGTCGCCACGGATGACGCACAGGCCATCGCCGTCGGGGTCGGTGTAGTTGGGCGCGTCGCAGGTGTCGCAGGCCGCGCCGATGTGACCTTCATTGCAGGTACAAATAGCGGTGCCGCCGCCGTCGGCGCAGACGCCTTGCACGCAAACCGTGATGGCGCAGCTCGGCAGGCAGGTGCCGTCGCGGTCCTTATCCTGATAGCCGGTCGCACACAGCTGACACGTCGAGCCGGCGTATCCGACCACGCACCGGCAGGCGCCGTTCGTGCAGGTCGCGTTGGTGATGCATTCGGAGTCATCGCTGCAGGTCGTCGCCTCGGGGGCGTTGCAAGCGCTTAGGCCATCCGCGTCACAGCTGCGGGTCTCCACGCAGGCCCCAATGCCATTTGAGTTGAAACATTGTGTCTCGAGCCCAAGGTCGTGCCAGGACGGCCGGCACGCGCACAGCGCGTCATCGGCGGGCACACACAGCTTCGCGGTCGCGTCGCCCTGGCCGGTGCTCATGTCCTCGCAGCTGTAGGCTTCCGGACATGCGAGCGAGGCGATGGAGACGCGTGCACCCCGTTCTCCCGAATTCCTGTCGCGGCGTTTGCGCTACAGAGGTCCCCGCGCAAGATGAGCCAGAGATCGGGGTGATCGAGCCGAGTCGAGATCAAAAAAATGACGCAACAGCACTGGTAACACGACGAGGAAGACGACGCAGAGCTCGACCGGATCAACCCCCGGCGCGCTGGCTCAATCTGCGTGGGGACCGCTTTAGGACGGGACGAACGCGTGGATGTCTGCAAGTAACGCGCTGTCTTGCCTGATGCGAAGACGGTGGCCAAAGCCCTCACCAAAACCCGAAGCGCGCGACGCGTGTGGACGGTCTCTTTAGGTCCGACCATCTTACACTTATCTGACTCGGCCACGACAGGTGTTGACACCCCTGTGACAGCCCGTCATGGATCGAGACTGAGCCCGGATCCGAACTTTCTGAACCACACATCTCAATCCAATCGAGCACCATCCAACGCGCCTTGACTCTCTCCGATTTCTACTCCCGGCCGCGCTGGTGGCCGCTGTTTTCACCCACGCGGGTTGCGGCGACGACGCGAAACCATCCAGCGACGACACGGCGACCGGCACAGACACTGCGATCGCCGACGACACGGCGACCGGCACAGACACTGCGATCGCCGACGAGACCGCGACCGGCACCGACACCACGACCGGCACCGACACTGGGACCGACACCGGCGACTCGACCGACACGCCCGTGACCACAACCATCACGATCTTGCACTTCAGCGGCGAGGCGACCGCGCTCTCCCCCGGGGAGCGCGACCTCCCCCCTGGGGCTGGCGGCGCGAACGTGCAGTTCACGGGGCGGGTCTCCGGTGCTGCGGGGGTCATCCTCGTGCGCCCCACCACGAATTCCTTGGATCAGGTCGAGCCGCTCGCGGCGCCGGCGGATGGCGTGAACACGTTCGCGGTCGGCGCCGGGAACGAGGGCACCTTCGGCGAAGGCGGGTTCCGGCTCACCGACGCCGTCGACACCATGGCCTACGACGACACCTACACGCTCGACGTGGCGGCGGGGCTCGCGAAGAACTCCTCGGTGCCCCAGCAGACGATGCTGGCGATCTACGCGGACATGGGTACGGCCGCGGCCGCGCGAATCGTCACGGTGAAACGCACCCTCGTGACGCTCGGGCCGGATGGCACCTTCGGCGATGCGCGGCTCACCTTCACCGTTCCGGGCGAGCTTCACGGCCGCCGGCTCTTCGTCGGCGCATGGGTCCGGAGCTTCGCGAGCTCAGTCGTCTACTTCGACAACTTCCGGCTCACCCGCACCCGCACCTCGAAGACCCCGCCGGCCCCCGCCCGCGTGCCAAACGGCAGCTTCGAGCTCCCCGATCTGCCGCCGGGCGACTACACCGACGACGCGTTGAACTGGGAGACGCAGCTGGTTGAGTTCTACTACGCCGGTGTCGTCCGGCACGACGCGACTCAGTCCCTGCCCGCTCCGGATGGCTCGCAGGTCCTCGAGGTCGAGCAGGGTGGCCTCGCGCGCGCCGTCATGCCGGACGTCCTCGTTGCCGGAAAGTCCTACGTCGTCACGGGTCGCTTCCACTCGCGGCTCTCGCGAATCCCGCCCTCCCTCTACGCCTTGGTGCTCCTCGACAGCAGCGGTGAGCTGTTGGCCCTCACCGAGCAGGTGTCAAACCACACCGAGTGGAAGACCTTCTCGATGTGCTTCACCCCCAACGCGGTGCGCGGCGACGTCGGCCAGAAGTGGGTGATCGAGTTCGGGGTCGTGAACAGCGACGGCGATGACGTCGGTCGCCGCCTGCTGATCGACTCGGTCGATTACCAGCTCGTTACCAGCTGCGAGTAGCCCGGAACGCGCGCCGATCACTTGCGCTTCGGCGATCCGTCGCTCGATGCGGGGCCAAAATCGGATCTTTTTGGAGGAGCGCAAGGCCCCGCTCCACGCGACCACGAACGCCGCTCGGCCGCGGCGGCAACGTCACGTTCGTCCAGCAATTCGGCAGCACGATCAGCCTGGATCCCGCGACGACCGTCGGGACAGGTCCACATGCTGGCCTTGGAGGGTGTGAACGTGAGCCAGCCGACGGTGTGGCGTGGCGTCCAACGCGCGGTTGGGCCGGTCGCGGGCGGGCTTGAGTCATGGGCGAGCTCGAGCGTCGAGGTCGCGTCGAGGTCGCGCCGAGGTCGCGCGAGGTCCAGACCTCGTTTGTTGTCATCGCGTCGCTCCACTCGGGCACGCTGGGGTTGTACTAACCGCCCAGCAGCCGTAGTCGATCATTGAACCCGACGACGCCAACGCCGTCGCGCGGATGCCACGGCGCGCTGGTGGTCATGTGCGCCACGCCCAGAGCGGCGTGACCGGCCCGGCCAGCATAACCCCCGCCGAGGCCGTATAAACGCGGGCGCCGGGGATCTCGGTCAAGCTCTAGGCGCGGCCATATCCCCGCGCGCCGCAGTGTCCTTTTGCTAAACAACTTCCCCTCGGACATCCCGGCTATTGGCATCGCTAGCGATAACGTCAACGACGACTCCGAGTTCGTGGCTACGCCGCGCATCTCGAACATGCGCTTCACCGTCCGCTTCATGCTCCAGGTTGGCCTCGATAGTTCGATCCTCGACATCCTCACCTTCGCGGTCCTGCTCGTCTTCTTCGCCTCCCCTATAAAAGTCTTCCGCATCGGCTGGTTCATCCAGCCGCCTCTGACCGAGCTCGTCATCGCCCTCGTCGTCCGCACTCACCGCCCCTCCTGCCGCTGCCGCCCCAGCCGCATGCTCATCTGGAGCAGCGGAGCAGCGCCGCCCTCACTCTCGCAATCCCCTACCTCCCCGGGGTCTCCGTCGTTGGCTTTGTCCACCTACCGTCCGCCATCCTTGCACTCCTTATCGGCATCACTACCTGCTGCGTGCTCGCCACCGAGGCCGTCAAAGCCCGCTTTTATTGCCACGCCCCCGACTGACCTGCGCGAACCTTCAGCCATGGTGGGTTGCCGCCCGGACGGGCCGAAACCCAATGGGCCTCGAGACGGCCACGTCTCACCCAGTTCTTACGCGGTGCACACCGGCCTTGCACGGCGACGGCCGGCCGGATACGGGTCTACCGACGGACGAACCGTCCCCACCACCGGAGCTGTCGCGCCATGCATGCTTGGATTTCCAGCTATTTCCCACGCCCATTGACGTTCTCTATCGCCGCGATTGTCTTGGTCGCGTGCGGCGACGACGCAAAAAAGGAGCCTCAGGTCACGGACACCGCGGACACGGTCGGCACTGCCGACATTGCCGGGGCTGCTGACACGATGACGTCGAACGATACGGCCGGGACCGACGTCGCGGTCACTGACACCGTGGCTCCAGCCGACATCGCGGTCACTGACACCGTGGCTCCAGCCGACGTCGCGGTCACTGACACCGCGGCTACCGGTAGCTGCGACGGGACGGGCGGGTGTGTCGCACTCACTGCGACGACATGTGCGATGGCGGGTGCTTGCACCCTCGCGACCACGGAATCCTGTGCCGTGACGCCGTGCCATGAAGCGATGGGGAAAAATGCCTGCGCAGTGATTCAGCCGGCTTGTGTCTGGAACGAAGAATTTCAGAGCTGCAAATATAGCGATGCCGTCAACTGCGCGACCTTGAACGACATGGGCGCATGCCGGGCGACCGGCGGCTGTGTCGTGCAGTCGGTGACCGGCGCGTGCGGCGGCGGGACCTGGGATTGTCACACGTTGGCGATGGACGCCGCGGGCTGCCAGGCGCTGGTGACGGCCGGTTTCGCGTGCACTTGGACACCCTGACCCACGGCCAGATGAGATCTTCGACATAGTGTCAATGTTGCTGCGCGCAGCCGCCTTGTTCGATAAAATGCGCCGTCCTTGCAAAGAGATCTCGCGCTCGCGCCCCAACTCCGTTCATCATTCGCCCGACTGGCAAGGAGTCTGAATCCGATGAACTCGACGTGTCGTGGCAGCAGGTGGGGCAGTTTCGTCAGTGGGGCACTCCTCGTGTCCTCTCTCGTATCTTTCTTGGGCGCTTGCGCCGAGGACGCCGACGGCGGCATGGCCGACGTGCGCGCTGATGATCTTGGGGTGGGCCCAGAGGTGGCCGGCAGCTCGTTATTATTGGATATTGCCGACGGGTTCGCGGTCGAAGTCAGCGCCCCGCAGCCCGATGTTGGCGTCGCGAACGAGGTCGCCGCGCCGCTCGGTGACTCCGGCCAAGGCGGCGCGGACAGTTCAGTGGGTGTCGACTTGGGCCTGCCTGACGCCACGCCGGCAGACATCGGAACCACGAGCGACATCGCACAAGAGGACGCGCCGGTGGGCCCTGATGGCCCCGTCGAAGTCGCCGTCGAAGACCCCGCCGACACGTTCGTGCCGCCAGGGCCAACACCGGCCTGTCGTGGCGCGGACCCCCGGACCTGGCAGGACCTTAGCGGTTTTGGCCACCACGGCACGTTCTACGAACTCGACGAGGCCGCGTTCTGGGGTGGCGAGGGCACGGTCGAGTCACCCTTTAGCTTCGAGCTTGGGGGCACGCCCGATCCGCGCGTCGAGCTGCCGGACGCCGGGGCGTTGAGACTCCAAAGCGGCTCGGTCGAGTTTTGGTTGCGCCCCGCCTCGACGACCTTCGCCAACAAGATGGTTTATAACCATCGGGACAGCGGCTCCATCGCGGGGGTGGTCCTGATCAGCCAGAACGGGCAGTGGAAAGGGCTCGGGACGAACGTGGACAACCGCTGGGCGACGGCGTTCGCGGCGCCCGGGCACCAAGTCGGGCTGTGGCAGCATGTCGTTTTGACCTGGCAGCTTCACGACGCGTCCACGACGATGCGCCTCTTCGTTGACGGTGTGGAGACAGGGACCAGCACCATCCCCGGAGCGGTGCTCTACGGGCCCAAGGGGCGCCCTCAGATCGGCGGCCTCAACGGCGGAAACGGCAGCTTTTACGGGGGTATAGCGCTCGCGCGTATCTGGGGCGGGGCCCTCAGTGCGGCCGAGGTTCGAGGTCTCTTCAACGAAGCCGCCGCCGAGCGCTTCGGGCGGTTCCCGCTAGCCGGTGATGTCGTGGCCCCTGTGCCTGCACTCCTAGCCTGGTTCGACGCGTCGCCCTGCGAATAGCGCCGGGCGTCATATTGGCGTCGGGGCATGAGCAGCGATCGTTGCCACATATGGCATAATCAACAGAGACCGCCGACCGCAGCGCCGCCGAGGCCCGCGGTAGGGTCCAGACGCACGGTGTCGACCGAGGTCGCGCGGGTGTGGACGCTGGTGCCACAACCCATGGCGCGGCCTTAGCGCTGCGTATTCGCCCGTCGCTGACCTTGGGCTGAGGCTGAGGCGGCGCCATTCCGAGGCCAACACGAGAGCCGCGGTTTGAGGAAACTCAGAAGAAGAAAGTCGGTGGGTGCGATGCACGCCTCTCACCGACCGACCCGCGAATCATGCGCGGCATCGTCCACCAGCTCCCCGAGGGCCACGTCCGCCCACATCCGCCCGCCCCAACGTCTCCTCGACCGCCAAACGCCTCTATCTCGTGATCGAGGCCAAGAGCACGACCATGCGCGACAAGCGCAGTGGTGACGCGCGCCAGGATCCATTGCGGCGAGCAGCAGTTCCGCGGCCTCGGAACCGGGGCCGCCTTGATAACCGCGGATTCAGTCGATACGGCGATGACCGCGTTGAATTGAATGGCGCCGAGTTAGGCAAAGATCGAACTTGGGTCAAAGATCCCAGACTTGATGTCGCGCGTCGATCGTATGACCTCATGCGTGCTTCTTCTTTCGCTCTTCAAGGTCAAAGGAAGCACGGCGAGAGGGTCGTCGCCCACGTGAACGCCGCCGGCGGCTTGCCCTTTCTCAACATGAAGGGACGCCTCATTCGCGCCACCTCCGGTTACGACCCAGAGTTCAGCTGGTGGATACTGCGCGCGCGAAATGCGGGATTTGTCAATCGCGAATATGCCTATCTGACTTCTACCCATCACGATCCATCCTTTACGTCCAGCTCATTGCAAGGACAAGCCCAAGCGACGGCGATGCATTCACCGGCGCGAGTCCGAACGGGGGCGTCGGTACAGAGGCGGACTCGCTGGCCCTCGGCAGTCGGGAAAGCGGAGGGTGACGTGCCGTGGTCTCGGACGTCGGCCCCATGGATCGAAGGCATCGCGTATCTCGATATCGCCCCCCCCCGGCCGCCGGCTGCTCGTCGTCGCCATCGATCACATGCCGAGCCCCATCACATCGTCCACCTCGCTATGGCAGGACCGCCCAGCGCCCCCATGCAGACCCAAGATGCTCGCCTTCTTCCCCGGCGAGATCTCCTCGGTCGAAGACCTCCCCAACCACATCATCCTGCACCCGAGCGACACCAGGGCGGGCACCAGCGTCTACTAAAACAAAGCGCGCGCTCGACTCGTTGGCGCTTGCCTCATCCGCGGCGAGGCCGCGACCTCCCTCGACGAGGCCAGCGTCAAGGCCCTGCCCACCAGCACCCC
>Ga0209702_10002618_pt1 | contig 30799 bp, 17 predicted proteins | sample FRY01_FD_187210 | JGI IMG/M metagenome (GOLD analysis project Ga0209702, IMG submission 187210) | Freshwater microbial communities from Lake Fryxell liftoff mats and glacier meltwater in Antarctica - FRY-01 (SPAdes) (version 2) | ecosystem: Environmental > Aquatic > Freshwater > Ice > Glacier... | reverse complement strand
ATGATGGCGCTCCATCAGCTCGCGGTAGCGGGCGCGGTCCTCCTCGTCTGCGCCGAGGAGACGCACTTCGACCCGTTCAAGGAGCTGTTGTTCGGTCAAACCGGGGATGCGGAAGGATGCCTTGGCCTGGTGGGTGGGTGCATGGTTGGATCGGATTACGTCCGGCCCGACACCTCCGCGCAGTTGCCGGCGGACTTCAAGGTCCCCGTTGGTTGGAAAGTGGCGGAGCCTTCGGACCGGGAGGTGCGGGGGGCGTGGTGGCGGCGGTTCGGGGATGCCTAACTCAACCGCTTGATGGAGCGGGTGGGGCGGGAGAATTTTTCGGTTCGGGCGGCCTATTTTCGGGTGGAGTAGGCGCGATCAGCGGTTTCGCTGGGGCGGGGCGAGCTGGAGCCACGGTTGAATTTTGATCCGTCGGTGGAGCGGCGGCGGAGTTCCGGCAACACTCAGTCGGGCAGTGCAGGCTCGTTGGGGTCGAGCAGCACGCGGATCGACCTGCCTTTGGTTTTCGGGTATGAGCTTGATCTTTGGGGTCGTCTGCGTCGTGGTTTGCAGGCGGCCGAGGCGGAGGCGGCGGCGAGCGAGGAGGAGTATCACAACGTGCTTTTGTCGCTGCAGGGGGATCTGGCGACGGCCTATTTGAGTGCGCGGGCCATTGACCGGGAGATCGAGATCCTCGGGGAGGGACTGGGCTTGCGGCGGAAATCGCTCGAGTTGAATCGAAAGCGATTCAAGGTGGGTGACATTGATGAAGTGGATGTGTCCCGGGCGGAGACCGAGGTGTCCGCGACGGAGGCGGAGATTCTCGGGTTGCGGAAGGACCGTGCCGAGTTGGAGGACCTCGTGGCGCTGCTGGTGGGCGTGCCCTCCTCGGATTTTCGGCTGGGCACCGCGCCGTTGACGGGAGCTCCTCCCAAAGTTCCCGGGACGGTGCCCTCGGCTCTGTTGGAACGCCGCCCGGACATCGCGCGGGCCGAGCGGACCATGCAGGCGGCCAATGGGAGGGTGGGGGCGGCCGAGGCGGCCTTGTATCCCAGCGTCAGCCTGTCCGCCGGGCTCGGTTTGGCTGGTTCGGAAGTGGGTCGGGTGCTGCGGAGTGACAGCCGCACCTGGGAACTGGTTCCTACAGCCAGCGTGCCCCTTTTGGATGGGGGTCGCCGGAAAGCGGAGTTGGAGCGCAGTGGATTCCGGTATCAGGAAACCGTGGCGGAGTATCGGCAGAGCATTCTCAATGCGGTGCGGGAGGTGGACGACGCGCTGACCGCGATCAGTTGGTTGAGTCAGCAGGCGGCGGCGCAGGGGCGGACCGTGGTTTCAGCCCGGCGGACCGTGGAATTGTCCCAAAAGCGTTACGATGCCGGCTTGGTGGCCTACTTTGACGTGGTCGATGCGCAGCGCACCCCGTTGGAGGCTGAGCGGACGGCCGCCCGCATTGACGGGGCGCGGCATCTAGCCACGGTGGCCCTCATCAAGGCGGTGGGGGGTGATTTGTGAGAGGCTACTGTGGGAATCGACCGGTGCAGGGGGTTGCTCAGCTCAGGCCGGGGGAGCCGGCGTCTCGAGGCGGAGGCGAAACCGCCGCGAAGGTATGGAGCAAGAACGGAGGCGGCAATCGAGTAAAAGGGCAATCATGATTCAAATTCCGCGCACCATCCGCCTCCTCCTTGCCGCCCTCCTGGCGGTCCCTGTCCTCGGAATGACTCCGTCGCTGGCGCTGGAGGTCCTTCCGCCGACCGAGGATCAGCGGAAGGAGTATGATCTCGATCCGGCGTTCTTCACGAAGGGGACGCTTGTGGAAGGCATCCTCATCGCGACCTCTGACAAGGTCACCGATTTCACTCATTTGGAGGCGGCCTATCTTTTCGGGAAGATCATGGGCAGCATCAAGTCGGAGGTCGCCGAACGGATCCGTGCGGCGAAGGTGCTGTGCGTCCTGGTGGCGCACAACGAAGTGACTTCCGATGTGCCGCAGTTCAAGTCGGACAAGACCGGCGAGGAACTGAACTTCTACAACTGGCGGCAACGCGGGTTTTTGACCAAGGTCAAGGGGCGGTCGACGGTGCTTTTCGCGGAGGAGGATGTTCTGGAATACGAGGGGGGAATGCAGGTGGAAAGCATCCTGATCCACGAATTCGGGCATGTCATTCAACGTCCCGGCTTCGACGAGGATCTGGAGAAGCGGCTGAAGGAAACCTACGAGGCGGCGATGAATGCGGGTCTGTGGAAAGACGGGTTGGCGGCGCAGCGGTTCAAGCGCGTGGAGGACAAGGAACCGGTGAGTTTGCATGCCGCGCTGGTGCAATGGTTCCCGCGGGAGTCCCCGGAATTGCTCAAGAAGTGCCTCGCAGCCGGTGATATCCTGGTGAACGGTGAGCCTGCCGGAGCGGCGGTGAAAGTCACCGGAGAGGACCAGGTGCTCATCGTTTTCGGTGGAGAGAAAAGCTGCTACGCGACGACCAACCGGGCCGAATACTGGGCGGAGGGGGTGCAGTGCTGGTATGACACAAACCGCACCATGGATCACGACCACAATCACATTCACACCCGGGCACAGTTGAAGGAATATGATCCGGGACTTGCCAAGCTGTGCGCGGAGGTGTTGGGCGAGGCGGAGTGGCGCTTTGTTTCCCCACGCGAGAGGGCGGGGAAGGATCATTTGGAGGGCTACGATCCCGCGCAGGGGCCGGTGGTCGTCGATTCCGAGCCCATCAAGAAGGCGGGCCTCGATTACTACGACACCTATTGGCACGATTTCTGGCAGCGGCTCTATGACAAGCACGGGATGCCGCGACCGGAGGCGGGGACGGCGGAGTAACGATGCCGCCATGCGGGCTCCTGTGAGAAGCTTTGGCTTCTACCATCAATCTCCCAATGCTCGAGTTCAAGGACTGGTACCATTTTGTGCTATGAATGTCGCGAGGAAGATACTCTGGTGGCTGGGCTGTTCTGCGGTGCTGGTGACGGCGGCCCCGGCGGAAGAGGCTCCTGCGGTTCCGATCATCGACTGCCATGTGCATTTCTGGCGCTTGGACCAGCCGGCGGGGATCGGGTGGATCGCGAAGGACGACGAGACGCTCTATCGCAATTACCTGCCCGGGGATTACGAGTCCATCGCGAAGCCCAACGGGGTCGAAGGGGTGGTGGTGGTGCAGGCCGGGCAGAGTTTGCCGGACAACCAGTGGAACCTCGAGATCACCGCCGCCAACAAGGGCCTCTTCCGCGGCGTGGTGGGGAACCTCTCGGAGGTGATTGGAACTCCAGAGTTCCAGACGCTCTTCGAGAAGCTCTGCAAGGATGAGCGTTACGTGGGTTATCGTTTGTCCGGCCGTTATCAGGACACGTTGACGGAGGAGTTCTACCGCCATCTGCGGCTGACCGCCGGGAAAGGACGGACGGTGGATGTTCTGGTGGGCGGGTACAGTTTGGCGGATGTCGCGGCGATTGCGGAACGCGTGCCGAATCTAAAAATCATCATCGATCACTTTGGCGGGGTGGTATTGGACGGAAAGCCGCTCGATCCGGAGTGGGTGAAGGGCTTTCGCGCCGTGGCCAAGCGGGCCAATGTGTATTGCAAGGTTTCGGCACTCTACGGGCGGGTGAAGGAACAGCCCGCGCCGCGGGACATCGCCTTTTATCGTCCCGTGCTTGAGCTCGCCTGGGAGTGTTTCGGGGAAGATCGTCTCGTCTATGGCAGCGATTGGCCGGTGTCGCGGACGGGCGGCGACTATGGCTCGGTGTTGACGCTGACGAGGGCGTACTTTGATGGGAAGGGGCGTGGAGTTTCCGAGAAGCTGTTTCACGGGAACGCGGCGCGTTTTTACGGGGTTCCGGCGATGGTGACGCCATGAGGTGACCGGAGTGGCCACTGAAAGCGAAGCGCGGGCCCTGGGGCTCATTTTGGTTGATCCGGATCGACGATTCGGACCTTGCGTGAGGTGATCTGAAAGGGGTGACGGGGAGGCTCCTTGAATTCGGGCGGGGAGGCTCGGCGGAGCTTGGGGATCGTGCCAGTTCGGATCCTGGCAGGGTGAGCATGGGTCGGGAGCAATGCGGTGTTGCGGGGAGGGGGCGGGGCCCTATAAGAGAAGACAGCATGGCAAAATCTCAGCAGCTCCCGGCACTGGATCTTCACTGCCCCGGGTTTTTGCCAAAACTCACCGGCAATTCGGAGCAGAAGTTCTGTGCGAACTGCCAACACAACGTCCACGATCTCTCGTTGATGACGGGGGAGGCCCGGCAGCGGCTGTTGTCCTTGGAGAAGCCAGGATGTATTCTCTACTATTATTCGGGCGATGGGACGCTTCTCTCGATCAAGGAGCTTTCGTTGTTCCGGAGAGTCCGACTGAAAACTCGAATGTGGCTTGGGGAGTTGGTGGTGTCTTTGCTCAGCGGTGTGCTGGTCAGACTTCGCCGCGCTCGGGGGGTGCGGTTGCCGAAGCGGGGGTAGGGCAATGATTCGTTTCCGGCGGGGGAATCGAAGAGCGTGCCTGGGTGGATTTGGTAGCCGTCTTGTTCGAGGGGAGGGATGCTCGCTGAAGGGTGCGGTGGGGGGGCACCAAGGAGACAGGGGCTGAATGTCCAAAGGGGAGAGGCTTTTGGTGAGCGGGAAGGCCGGGGAGGCGGTGGCCGTGGATGGGGGAGGGGCCGGGGAGGGGAGAGGGGGGGAACCGCCGACGCCTCGCAGAGGCGCCGCTACGCGGAGGGGGTGGTGGGGACGGTCACGCCACTATTGGGAGAGGGGATCCAGGCGGCGGGACGCCGCAGGAACGGCCTACGGCGGGACGTCGAAGCCGGCTACTTGTGGCCGTCGTCGGTCTTGTCCTCTTTGCAGGAGGTGAGGAAGGCGAGGAGGTCGCGCATTTCGTGGGGGGTGAGGATGCCGGCCATGGGGGGCATGGCAGAGACGGCCTGGGAACGGGAGGCGATCTGGTTTTGGGGGATGCGCTTGAGTTCCTCGCCGACCATGACCCGGGCGTTGCCGTCCTTGTCGTCGGGAAGGAGGTTGCCGCCGATGGTGGTGCCGTCCTTGAGGGTGAGGGAGCCGACGCCGTAGCCTTCGGCGACCTCGGCCTGGGGGTCGAGGAGGGCGCGGAGGAGGTAGTTGGCGTCCTTCGATTTGCCGATAGCGGCGAGTTCGGGTCCGACGTCGCCTCCGACGCCGTTCATGGTGTGGCAGCGCTGGCATTGGGCGGTGCCGTGGCCGAAGAAGATGGTCATGCCGCTCTCGATGTCGCCACCGGTTTGGCAGAGGCGTTTCCACTCGGCGAGGGGATCATCCTGCGGGAGGCTGGCGCGGAAGGCGGCGAGGGCGGCCTTTACTTCGGGGGCGTCGGAGGCCTCCGCGGCGAGGATGACGTCGAGGGCGATCTCGGGCTGCACCAGGTTGGCGATGAGCTTGTCGAGGTTGGCCTTGATGATTTTGGCGGCTTCGGGGCCGGTGAGTTTGCCGAGGGTCTGGAGGGTGAGTTGTTTTTCGGTGATACTGGACTTCTCGTTGTCGAGGGTCTGGGCGAAGAGGGCGAGGGCCTTGGCGTCGGGCTTGAGGCGCAGGAGGATCTCGCGGGCCTGGGAACGGATCTTGTCGCTCTTGTCGGAGGCGAGGGACTCGAGAGTCTTCTTCCAGGCTTCGGTGGCCTTTTGCCGGTCGGCGAGGAGATCGAGGGCGAGGAGGCGGGCCTCTTCGGGGGTCTCTTGATTGGTGAGGTAGCTGGCGAGGTGTTCCTTGGAAACGGGGAGCTTTTCCTGTTGCACCAGCTTTAAGGCCCAGGGGAGGAGTTTGGCGGCGCCGTCGTCGGTGGTGGCGGCGGCAAAGTAGGGCTTGAGTAGCTCGGCGGTGACGCCAGTGAGGGCGCTGCGGTTTGCGGGAAGAGGATGCACGAAGGCGGTGACGGGGTCGGGCGTGGGGGGGATGTTCCAGTCGAGGAGGGCGAGGAAGGCGTCGCGGCGGACGCGGAAGTCGATGGCGGGGTCATTGGCGATACTGGTGACCATGGCGAGGTCTTCGGGGCGGGCGAGGGTCCAGGCGGCATAGATGGCGCGACGGGCGGAGAGGGGGTGGTATTTTACCTCGGGCGTGACGCGTTTGGCGATCGCGACGGCGCGTTTGGAGAGGGCGGGAAACGCTTCGGTGATGCGCTGCTCGTAGGCACCGCGGATGGCTTCCTGGCGGACGGAGGTGTCGGCGTCGTCGAAGAAGGCTGCGATCTCGGGGGCCTTCTGGCGGCGGAGGGCGACGACGGCGGCGCGGCGCACGGCGGGGGACTTGTTTGAGGTCATCTGGAGGAGCAGGGAGGGCGGGGAGCACTCGGCGAGGATCATGATGCCGCCGTGGCGGACGACGACGTCCTTGTCGTCGTTGGCCGAGAGCATGGCGATGGCGTGATTGACGGCGCTTGGGTGGCCGTGATTTGCGAGGGCGAGGGCGGCGAGGGAGACGACGCGGAGAGAGGGATCGTTGAGGAGGGCGATGAGCTGGGCACGGTAGGGCTCGAGCAAGGTGGGGTGGGTGCCGAGGGTGCGGGCGGCGTTGGCGCGAATCTCGACCTCGCCGTCCTTGAGGAGGGTGGTGAGGGGTTGGAGGGCGGTGGGGTCGCTTGCCGCGAGTTGGCCGAGGCCCCAGAGACCGTGGAGGCGGCGGAGGAGGGGTTGGTCGGGGGCGATGGCTTTCTCGAAGAGGGGGCGGGATTCGATGCCGCGTTCGGCGAGGGCGAACTGGGCGCGCTGGCGGACCCGTTGGTCGGGGTGGGCGAGGAGGTCGAAGAGTTTCTCCCGGGCGAGGGTGGGGAGTCCTTTGGCGAAGAGTTGTTTGACCTCCTGGACGAGGGGATCGGCGAGGCGATTGGGGTCGTAGAGGGTGTAGATGTTGCTGTTGTTGGGGCGTTCCCAGCCGCCGCCGTAGTCGGAGATGTACATCTTGCCGTCGTAGCCCCAGTCGAGGTCGGTCATGGCGATGCCTTTGAGGAAGGTGGAGGTTTCCTTGACCTTGAAGAAGGCGCCGTCGGGTGTGAGCGAGAAATTTTCGATGAGGCAGCGGTCGGGCGCGGCGACGTAGCTGACCACGAAGAAATTTTTAGCGAAGCGCTCGGGAAAGGTGGTGCCGCCGGGGTTGTAAGCCAGGCCGCAGGGGCCGTTGATGGTGTTGGCGATGGGGGGGAGAATGTAGGCGGGTTGGCGGTCGTGACGGGGCAGCCAGAGGCCTTCGTTCATCCAGGGATCGAGCTGGTCCTCCTGGCGCGGGGGCTTGGGGCCGATGTGGTTGAAGGCATAGTTGCTGAAGGAGACGAAGGTCTGGTGGCCCTCGCGCCAGCCGGAATCGCCGTGTTCGACGACGTAAACGATGCGTTCGAGGTCGCCGTGGTCGTAGTCGTTGTCGACCGTGAAAAGGTTGCCGAACTCGTCGAAGACGATCTCCTTGGGGTTGCGGAGGTTAAAGGCGAAGACCTCGAAGTCGGAGCCGTCGGGATTGCTGCGGAAGATGGCGCCGGAGTCGGGGCGGGCGAAGGTCTTGCCGTTCTGCTCGACGTGGTAGCCGCGGTCGCCGATGGACCAGTAGAGTTTGCCGTCGGGGCCGAAGGCGAAGCCGTTCATGTCGTGGCCGGAGAAGCTGACGCGGACGCCAAAACCGGTGACGAGGGTCTTCACTTCCTCGGCCTTCCCATCGCCGTCGTCGTCGCGGAGGGAGTAGATGCCGGGGATCATGGCGAAGTAGATCGTCCCGTCCTTTTCGATGAGTCCACCGGAGGGGCCGGCGAGGGGTGCGTTGAAGTCGTCGCGGAAGGCGGTGCGCTTGTCGGCGCGGCCATCGCCGGTGGTGTCCTCGAGGAGGATGATCGTCTCGGCCTGGTCGTCGAACTGGTCCCAGGTGAGGTAGTCCTTATCGACCCCGGACCACTTCTTGTGGAAGGCCTCGCGGTCTTCGAGGGTCATGGTGGAGATGTCGCCGAGGACGCGGTCGCGGAGAAACTTGTTGTTGGGGCCGCCGTGGCGGATGTCCTGCACCTGGATGCGCCAGCGGTGGGTTTCGGAGGCGAAGACGCGGCCCTGGCCATCGATGCAGAGGGCGGTAGGGTTGGCGATCTGTGTGTTGTCGGCGAATTTCTCGAGGGTGAGTTCCGCCGGGATGGAGACTTTGGGGAAGTCCTTGGAGGGGGTGAGTTGTGCGGCGAGAGGGAGGGAGAGGGCGAGGAGGAGGGTGGGGCGGATCATGGGAGAGCGGGTAGGGGATCTGGGAGTTGGGTCAAGGCCCCGAAGAGGGGGGCGCTGGAAGCTTCGGATACGGGGGATGGGGGTGGGGTTCTTTCGGTGGGGGTGGGTGGAGGTGGTGTGGCCCGGGGGCCATTCGCTTGCTGTAAAGGATCATCATGACATTATTAATGCCAGCCCACAGATTGCGCCGGCCGCTTGAATCCGCCTGGCAATTTCCAGGCCCTTCCGATTGCGGCGGGGCGTGCTCGAAAGGGTGGCCGTAGTCGGGGAAGCTGCCTTTCTTCCTCTACCAATGATTCTTGCCGCCCCTGGAGCGGTAGCTCTTTGAAGGTTGTGAGCCGGGCCGGACGGCGGCTTGCCATCATGACCTGCTGGTTGATTACAAACCCGGGCGACATCCGGGATTGGATCATTTTCAAGTCGCCGAGGAACTGTCCGAACTGTTCGGACGGAAGGTGGACCTGACCACGGCAGGGATGCTGGGTCGGCACCTCTCCAAGGTGCGGCACGAGGGGGAACTGCTCAATGGCGAAGGGTGATCCGCTCGAGACGCTGCAGCAGATGCGTGAGTTCGCCGTGGAAGCGCGCGATCTGGCAGCGAAGGGGGATCGGACCGCACTCAAGGAGATCTCGGTTTCCGGAGGCATGCCGAGCGGATCGCGGAATTGATCGGCGAAGCGGCGACCCGGATGCCGGACGAGCTCAGGGAGGCATGGACGGAAGTGCCGTGGAGATAGATGATTGGCATGCGAAACTGGTTGATTCACGGCTACGACGGCATCGACGCGGAGATTCTCTGGGATATTCTGGATTGGTGCCGTTCACCAGCAACCCCTTCCTGACGTCGAGGGGTGAAGAAGGCTTCGATTCAATTTTCACGGTTCCGTTAACCAAAGTGATCCGATAGATGTCAATTTGATACGACTGACCCCTTTCTGATTTGGCGCTATCGCGCGTCTTGTTGGCGTGCGAGAGAGTGTTGCGGGTTGGGGCGACAGCCCCGCGAAGGCTGCCGAGCCAGCGGTCGTGGATGCGGAAGGTGTCGCAAGCGTCATTGAGCCCGACGGCGTGAGTAAGCTGAGCAAAAATCAGACTCACCACATGGCTCCAGGTCGTGAAGGTGCGGACCTGCTTGTCAATGCCATGCCGGCGGGCAAGTTTTGGATCGAGGTGGGCGGGAATGAGCTTGCAGAGTTGGGTGAGCACCGGCAACCTGACCTTGGCTGGTTTGTTTTTCATCAGGCCGATCCTGAGTAGGATCGGCCGCCAGCCCCCTCCTTTTTCAGCAGGGCTATGGGATGCCTGTGATAAAGAATCCAAGAATCGTCGACATGACCAAACAAAAGATAATCTCCGCTGTCATGCTCATGGCGTTCATGGGCACCGCAGCCGCCCAATACGAGAGTTGGGGTCACTCCGGCTCACTTTATGTCCTCACAACACCTGAAGGGGCCGACCTGCCGGCGGCAGCCGTCGAAAAGGATTTCCCGCTGCTATTGCGGCTCAGCAAGGAGTGGTTCGATTTCCGCCAAGCCCAAGCGAAGGGCGACGACCTGCGCTTTTCCGCAGCGGGCAAACCGCTTGCCTATCAGATCGAGGCGTGGGATCCGGTAGCGGGGACGGCCTGCATCTGGCTGCGTATCCCCGAGATCAGGGGCAACGCGCAGCAGGAAATCAGGCTACACTGGGGCAAGTCCGGTGCCGCCAGTGAATCCAGCGGTGCTGCAGTATTCAACGATTCCAATGGCTTTGCCAGCGTGTTGCACCTGGGGGATCAACCCACCGAGGACGCCGTCGGGCTGCTGACTCCCACCAATATTGACACCACTGCGGTCGCCGGCATGATCGGCTAGGCCAGACACTTCGAACCCGGCCAGGCGATCAAAGGAGGCGACGGCATCACCAGCTTTCCGAGCGGAGCAAATCCGCACACCACCGAAGCCTGGTTCAGGACCGAAATGCCGGCCGCCTCACTGATCGGTTGGGGTGGCGGCGGCGGTGCCAACGCGTTGGTGCCAGTGGGGATTTCCAGTCCCGGCCAAGTGACTGCCATCGCCTGGCATTCCGGTGCCTATGTGGTTGGCACCACCATGCTGCCGAAATCGGGATGGTCGCACGTGGCTTATACCTATCAAAAAGGGGACACCCGGATCTATCTGAACGGCAAACTCGACGGAGAATCAACCCGCGGCGGCCATCCCACGCTGGCCGTCACCAGTCCCGCCGAAATGTGGATTGGCGGCTGGCAGAAAAACTTCAAGTTCGCCGGCGATTTCGACGAGGTGCGCGTATCCAAGGTGTTTCGTTCGGCAGATTGGATCAAGCTGGGTTATGCCAACCAGAATCCGCTGCAAAGTTTGGTCGGCACGCTGGTGCGACCAGGCAATGCCCTGGCGGTCTCGCCTGCGGCCATCCAACTGGATGAGGGCAAACAAGCGGTCGTCACCGTCCAGGCGGAAGGAGCCCGCAAAACTTACTGGATCCTCAAGCAAAACGGCGCGGAAACCATCGTCGCCACTGATCGGGTTTCTTATACGCTCGATCTTGGGCGGGTGGCGGGCGATACCTCGGTGGTGCTCCAGCTCAAGGGGGTCTATGCCGACGGGGTGAAAACCAAAGACATTCCGGTGACCGTCAGGGATGTGATCCCGGAACCCGCGTTCATCCTGGAAGCCCCTACCACCTGGAATGGCCGCGATCCCATCGAGGTGCAGCCGGCTATCAGTAACCTTGCCGCGATGAAAGCCAAGGGAGTCGGCGAATTCACCTGTCAATGGACGGTTTCCGGCGGCGCGGTGATCAAGGAGATTAAACCTGATCGGTTGGTGCTGCAGCGCTCGCAATTCAGCGGCATACTCACCGTGCAGGCGGCCTTCAGCAACGGCGGCCCCGCTACGGTAGTCACGGTGCCCATCACGGTCACCGAACCCAAAAGCGATCCGTGGATTGCCCGCACTCCGACCAGCGACGAAAAGCCCGAGGAGAACCAGTTCTATGCCCGTGATGACAAAAACGAAGGTACCATTTACTGCAACGGAAAACTAACAACCGATGCCGATTCAGTATTCCTGAACCTTTATGCCGACGGCAAGCTGATCAAAACCGAAAGTCAGAAGCCGGGCGCCGACAAATCCTATGCTTTTTCCATGAAAATCAAGGCAGGGCTCATCCAATACAAGGTCGCACTCAGCTCCAAGGTCGGAAGCGTCGTCACGCTTCTCCACAAGGCCGACAATCTGGTGTGCGGGGACGCCTACATCATCGAGGGCCAATCCAACGCCCTGGCCACCGACAATGCCGAACCGGGGGTTCCCGCCCCGAGTTCGTGGATTCGCTCCTACGGCAAAACGCTCGGTTGGGGCAACGCGGTCAACAAGGGCTCCGAATTGAAACTCGGGGTTTGGGGTATTATCCTGGCCCAGCGCCTGCTGGCCGATAACGACATGCCGATCTGCATCATCAACGGTGCGGTGGGCGGCACCCGCATCGACGAGCACCAGCCAAATCCCGCAGGTCATGGCACCGCGGGTAGTCTGTATTCGATCTATGCCAACCTCTACAACCGCATCGTGGGGGCCAAGCTCACTCACGGCATCCGCGGCGTGATGTGGCACCAGGGCGAAGCGGACCAGGGGTCCGGCGGACCCGACGGCGATTACAATTACAAATTCTATCAGCAATACTTCGTGGACATCTCCGCCGCCTGGAAGACGGATTTTCCCAATATCCAACATTATCATGTTTTCCAAATCTGGCCCGCCGCCTGTGGTGACGGTTCCAGGAACGATCAACTCCGCGAGGTGCAACGGACTTTGCCGGACCTGTATTCGAACATGCGAGCCATGTCCACGGTGGGCATCGTGCCGGGGTCGGGTTGCCATTATGTGCTGGCTGGCTACCAGGTGTTCTCGGGCCTGATGGCTCCGATGCTGGAACAAGATACCTATGGCTACATGCCGGCCTCGGTCTTCACCGCCTCGAATTTGCAACAAGTTTACTTCACCACCCCGGCCCACACCGAGTTAGCCCTCGAGTTCGACCAAGAGATGGCCTGGAATCCGGGTGCGCCCGGCCTGCTTTTCCTCGATGGAGCGGCTGGCAAGGTGGCATCCGGCAGTGCTGCCGGCAAGGTGATCAAACTTCAACTCTCCGAAGCGTCCGCAGCCAAGACCATTACTTACCTCATCGGCAAAAACAAATGGCTCCAAGGCGATCTGATTTACGGCGAGAACGGCATCGCCGCGCTCACCTTCTGCGAGGTGCCGATCGAGAATTGATGCCGAATCCAACAAGCGGCAGCATGACCAAATTCGAAGCATCCTTTCCGTGAGTTTGCCTAGGCCTCGTTTCCCAGGGGGGATCGTGAGGTGACATGCGAAGCGGAACAATCGCGTGATCTGATGGCAAAAGAGGACCGAGACGCCATCCGGTGCTTGCATCGCCGCTAGTGTCCTGCGCGGCAAGTTCGCAGCATTAAGGATTGATGTAACTACTATATAGGAGAACTTAGCGTGCCGGACACTAGGAGTGCACGTAAGTGAGACAGGTCGAGGTCACTCTGTCATAGATGTGGACCGCTGGTTTCGAACAACTTATCATAATAGGTTCGTTTGGGTGGATTACTCCATGAAGCAGACGAAAGGGCTGGGTGATCCGTTTCGTATCGTGTTGAAAAATCAAATGGTAAGATTCAGTGGTCGGCCATCAATTGATAATGTCGGGGTCAGAATGGGGGTGAAATCATTTTGACATCGGCTCTCCTAACAACAAATGACTCCCCGCAAGTTCGTTCCTCCCTCCTTCGCCCTCTGCGCTACGGCGGACAAGCACACGCGGCTCGTTGGTCATCCCAAAAGCATCCGCGAGCAAAAAAGGGGGTCAGGATTAAGTTTCTGACATTTTTGTTTCGATGAATCTCCCCCGAAGTCCAATTACCGTGATGCCGGCGAATTGGAATGCGGAGGTTCTGGGAGGGAGAAGAGGATGGGTGGTCTTTGTAGCCGATTGATCATGCGCGCCACTGGGACAAGCCCAGTGGGGGCGGGAAGATGGCGTTTGGAACAGTTTAGCCGATTTTTCTCATGACGAATGAGTGCCAGAAAAGGTGCCGGTCGGAACTGATTGACATTGGCTCTCCTAACAAGCGGCTTTTGGTGGAGACGACGAGGTGTCAGAGAAAAAAGGTGTCAGGAAAGAATTTTTGCAATGCGCCCTTGTCCGCAATATCTTCAATAGTTGAACGAGCCCCTCCCCACCCGCTTCGAGCCCCCGGAGTGCGGAGGCTCGATTCCGCCCGGTGGAGGCTGGCTTGACAGCGCGGGGGGCAACGTCCACTCGCCCCTCCCAGTCCACACCCCAACCTTCCCAGCCTGCCTCCACCATCGGGTCCAGCTCCTCTCCTCCACACGGGTCAAGCCCCGGCCTTCCCAGGCGGAGTCCCGTCGTCGCCCTACGGCTATGCCGTGGCACGGCGAGCCTCAGCACTCCGGGGCCGAAAGGACAGGCATGGAAAAATGGGGTCATAACAAACTTAGATTCTTTCTGATCCGCGCTGCGCTTCCACTACCCCACGATCGGAGGGCTTGCGACCGGGGCCGGTCACGTCACTGGCGGAGGGACGACAGGCTGGAAGCCTGTCAGGCGCTTGCCAGCTGGAAGCATGCACCACTTTGGCTGGAAGGTGGGATGGCGTCAGCGGCCGAACTTGAGGGTGGAGAGCTTGTCGCTGGCGGGTTTGAGCTGGCTGGCGGGGAGGCGGTCGATGTCCTTGGCGAGACGGAACCATACGTCTTTCATGGCGGCGAGGCGTTTGGGTTCCTGGGCGGCGAGGTCGTGGAGTTCGGTGCGGTCATCCTTCACGTTGTAGAGCTCCCATGGACCGCCCTTGGCGGCGACGAGTTTCCAATCGCCCTGGCGGAGGGCTCGGTCGGTGGCGAAGTGGAAGTAAAGGGTCTCGTGGGGTTCCCGTTGTTCGCCGCGGAGGATGGGGAGGAGGGAACGGCCCTGGAGGGGGTCGATTTGGCGGGTTCCAATTTGTTTGGGGTAGTCGGCGCCGGAGACATCGAGGAAGGTGGCCATGAAGTCGATGATGTGGGCGGGTTGGTCGGTGAGGGTGCCGGATTGGGAGGCCCGGGAGGTGGGGTCCGGAGTGATGCTGCCTGCGAGGTTCATACGTTGGAGGGATTCCGGGGTGTGGACGATGAGGGGGGCGGAGATGCCGCCTTCGTGCTGATTTTGTTTGTAGAGGCGGAAGGGGGTGTTGCCGGCGTGGGCCCAGCCGACGTCGTAGGTCCAGTAAGATTTGGGGTCCCAGGGATCGAGTTCCTTGTGCCTGGTGCGTTCGAAGGGGCAGGCTCCGTTGTCGGAGCAGAAGAGGAGGAGGGTGTTGTCCCATTGTTTGGTTTCCTTGAGATGGGCGATGAGGCGGCCGACGTTCTGGTCGAGGATGTCAACCATAGCGGCGTAAACCTCCATGCGGCGGGCTTCCCATTTTTTGTCCTCGGCGGAGAGGGAATCCCAGGCGGGGACGTGGTCGGGGCGGGGGGAGAGTTTCCATTCCTTCGGAAAGAGTTGGCTGGCGCGTTGTTTCTGGTGGCGCTGTTCGCGGAGGACATCCCAGCCGGCGTCGTAGCGGCCCTTGTATTTGGCGATGGCCCCCCGGGGAGCCTGGAGGGGGTAGTGGGGGGCGTTGAAGGCGAGGTAGAGGAGGAAGGGCGGAGCCGATTTTTGGTTATCGGATATTGGGTTGTTGGGGGGGGGGGATTGTTCCGGCTGGGGAGCCGGAAGATTTTTGGTGTGCATTGAGGAACTCGATGGCGAAGTCGGTGATGGCGTCCGTTGTGTAGAATGGTTTGTCGTGGAGGGTTTCGGGGACGGGCCAGTCCTTGCCGTCGAGGCGGAAGGTATTGTCGCCGGTGAAGTAGTTGGTGGATCCGGAGAGGTGGCCCCAGTAGCGCTGGAAGCCGAAGTCGGTGGGTTGTTGTTTGAGGTGCCACTTGCCGACCATCATGGTGTGATAGCCGGCGGGGGCGAGGGCCTCGGGGATGGTGGCACCGCGGGAGAGGCTTTCGCCGCCGGCCTGGTCGCAGTAGAGGCCGGTGAGCAGGGAAACGCGGGAGGAGTGGCACTTGGCGGTGTTGTAGAACTGGGTGAAGCGCAGTCCGTCCCGGGCGAGTTTATCGAGGTGGGGGGTGTTGATTTCGGATCCGTAGCAGCCGAGATCCGAGAAGCCGAGGTCGTCGGCCATGATGAGGACGATGTTGGGGCGGGGCGCGGCGGAAAGCGTGGCGAGGAAGGCGGGGAGGGAGAGGAGGAGGGTGGCGGCTTTCACGATGGATGTGGTGTGGGGGGGGCGGAGACAATGGGGCCGGTTCTAGCCCGGTGCTCCCGCTTGTTTAACGTGAGGAGGAGGGTGCTTGTTGCGGGAAGAGGCGGGGAGGGAAAAATGGGCGGAGTCTGGAGGTTTGATTTTTAGGGGGACCGACCTACGATGGCGGCGGAACGGGATGAAGTATTACAAGCGATGCATGGCGGCCCTGCTGATGGCAGGTGCGATTTTGGGGCTGGGGTTGGTCGGAGCGCAGGAGTTGGACGTCGAGTCAGCCGCGGCGCTGCCGGGGTTGGAGGAGTTGACGGTGAAGGGGGTGGAAGGGCGGTTGGCGGCCTTGGAGGCGGACACGTCACTGGAGGAGGGGGTGAAGGAGGCGGGCAGGGAGAAGCTGACGGCGGCGCTGGAGCAGTTGAAGACGCGGGATACGGATCTGGCGCAGATGAAGAAGTATGAGGAGGTCGTCGCCACGGCGACGGAGGTGATGGCCGATCTGGCCAGGCAGACGGCTGCCGCGGCGGTGCCCGAGGATGCCGCCGGGCTGGTCACGGCGGAGGAGCGGGCCTTGCCGACCGATCAGTTGAAGGCGGTGTCGACAGCGCAGGATGCGACGTTGGGGACGCAGCGGAACGCCTTGAGTGCACTCACGGAAAAACTGGCGACGGAGAAGGGGCGATCGGGCAAGATTGCCGGGGAGATGGCGACCGCCCAGCAGATGCTGCGGGAGGCCGAGGCGGCGCTGGCGGAGTTGCAGGGAGCGGACGTCGGATCGGAGGAGGAGGCGGAGCAGTTGTTGCACCGGGCTCGAAAGGAAGCGGCGGAAGCGGCCTTGAAGAAGCTGGATCTCGAGGGACGGAGCAGCGGTCAGCGCCTGCGGGTGCGGCAGGCCAAGGTGGATTACGAGATGGCGGTGGAGGCCCGCGCCGCAGCCCGCAAGAAGGTGTTGGAAGGGGTGCTGGCGAAGCGGTTGGAAGAGGACGTGACGGCGGCCCAACAGATGGTCAAGGATGCGCAGGAGATTGGAGGAAAGGCCGGCGAGTCGCTCAAGCAACGGGCTGCGGAGGTGAGCGAAATTTCTGCGGAGCTGCAGCGGATCGCCAGCCGGGTGCGGAAGGTGGGTGAGGAGGAGGGGCACCTGAAGACCCGCCTGGAGGTGCTGCGGCGGGAGAAGCAGGCGGTGGACAAGCAGTTCGAACTGGGGGTGGGGCGCGGGGCCTTTGCCCAGATGTTGATCGAGCAGAAGGCGGCGTTGCCTGATCCGAGATCGATTCGCCGGACGCTGGCCCAGCGGCGCGAGGAGATCACGGAGATCCGTTTTGCTGCTTTTCACGTGGATGAGAAGATCGGTCGGCAGTCCAAACTCGAAGTGGCCGTGAAGAATGTCACGCCCTCCGCGCAGGAACACGCGAGAACGTTGTTGGAGACCCGGAAGGATTTGTTGGGGCAACTGGAGGAGCAGTACTCCCGGTTGACGCGGGAGTTGGGACAGGTCGATTTGTTGGAGCGCCAGATGTTGGACGAGGTGGTGGAGTTTGACGCCAACCTGGAGGAGGCCTTGTTCTGGGTGCCTAGTTCGCCGGTGGTGAGTGTGCAGACCATTGGGCGGGTGCCCGAGGACGTGGCCTGGTTGTTGGGGCCGACGCGGTGGGGTGAACTGGCTCAGGCTTCCGGCCGGATGGTGCGGCACGACGTCATTCCGCTGGGAATCTTGTCGGGCTTGCTGGTCGTCATCCTGCTGCTGCGTTCCCGCTTCCGGAAGGTGGTGGTGGCGCACCGGATCGAGATCAGGAAGATTTCCACGGACCGCTATGGATTCACCCTGAAGGCGCTCGGGCTGGTGCTCTTGATGGTGCTTCCGCTTCCGCTGCTCCTGCGATTTGTGGGGGATCAGTTTGTGGGGGACGGGGATGCCGGTCCGTGGGTGCAGGGAACGGGGGTTTGGCTGATGCAGAGTGCGTGGTGGTTGTTTGCGCTGATGTTTCTGCGGGAGCTCTGCCGGGAGGACGGGCTGGCGGATGTGCATTTTCGTTGGGACAAGCAGCAGCGGGCCCTGGTTCGGGGCGATGTGACCCGGATCGCGATGGTTTATCTGCCGGCCACCTGGGTGATAGTGCTGGCCTTGGGGGAAGAGACTTCGCGGATGCCGCACGGTCTGGGGCGATTGACCTTTGTCTTCATGTTGCTTTGGGTGGCGGGTTGTCTGGGGCATCTGATGCGTCCGCGGGACGGGCTTTTCAGTGAAGCGGTTTCGAGGGAGCCGGGTGGGGCGGTGGCCAAGCGTCGGGTGCTCTGGTTCGTGCTCATCACGGGGATGCCGCTCTTGTTGGTGGGGTTGGCGCTGTTTGGTTACTACTTCACGGCGCTGGAGTTGTTTCTTCGATTCGCGGCAACGGTGGGGATACTGGCGTTTGCGTATTTTTTCTACTGGCTGGTGCTGCGCTGGTTCATGATCCGGGAGCGACGGGCGGCCTTGGATCAGGTGAACAAGGCGCGCAAGGCGAAGCGGGAGGCGCTGGCCGCCGCCGCCGCGGAGCAGAAGGACGGGGTGGAGGTGGTGTGCTCGGCGGAGGAAGGGAGCATTCTGGAGGTGGAGGAGGAGAGCCTCGATTTGGCGCAGGTGGGGTTGCAGACCAGGCGGTTGCTTCGACTGCTACTCGGGGGACTGACCCTGGTGGGAATCTGGTTCGTGTGGGCGGATGCCATGCCGGTGCTGCGATATCTGGATTCGGAGCCGTTCATCGGGAAGTCCACCATCGCCGATCTTCTGCTTGGAGTGCTCATTGTGGTGGTGACGGTGGTGCTGGCGAGGAACCTGCCGGGCATTTTGGAGATCACTCTCCTCGCCGGGATCGGAGCGGATGGCGGGGTGCGCTATGCGATCAGTGCGCTGGTGCAATATGCGGTCATTGCGATTGGTTTTTTGGCGGCCTTTGAAGCGATCGGCATGGATTGGTCGAAGTTCGGCTGGATGGCGGCGGCGCTGGGAGTGGGGCTTGGCTTTGGCCTGCAGGAGATCGTGGCGAATTTCGTGAGCGGCATCATTCTGCTTTTTGAGCGGCCGATCCGGGTGGGGGACGTGGTGACGATTGGGGAGACGACCGGAGTGGTGTCACGCATCCGCATTCGTGCCACGACGATCACGGACTGGGATCGGAAGGAATACGTGGTGCCGAACAAGGAGTTCATCACAGGACGTTTGCTGAACTGGACGTTGAGCAACAAGGTGAACCGGTTGGTGATCAAGGTGGGGGTGTCCTACGGGGCGAACGCGGAACGGGTGCGGGATTTGCTCCTGGAGATTGTCAATGCGCATCCGGCGATTCTTGAGGATCCCGCCCCGGGGGTGGCCTTTGACAACTTTGGGGATTCGAGCCTGGATTTCACGATTCGCTGTTTCCTGCCGGATCTGGATCGGAGGCTGGCGACGACGCATGAGTTGCACAGCCAGATTCACGAGCGTTTTGGGAAGGAGGGGATCGAGATTCCGTTTCCGCAGCGCGATTTGCATGTGCGGAGTGGGTGGGGAGGGGAGGCTTAGGGTCCGGTGATCAGTGATTAGTTAATGGAGGAGAGCATTTTGAAAGGGTTGGAAGATCGATTGTTCATTGAAGCCGTGACGAAGTTGGCCTTGCGGGATGGGCGAAGGTGGGGAGAGTGGGGGCATGGCACATGATCATTCCGAGTCGGGTTCCGAGCCCGGGTGGCCGTTGTTGTTGGGCTCGGCGGTGGTTTGTGGGCTGGGCACGGTGGGGGGGATCGTGGCGGAACGCTTTCCGGGGGCGGAAACCATCGCGGTGGGGCTCTACCTGACGGCCTATATGGCGGGGGGCTGGGACGCGGCGCTGGACACCTTTGGCAAGCTGAAGCGCTTCCGACTCGATATCCACTTCCTGATGCTGGCGGTGGCGCTGGGGGCGGCCTTCATCGGGGCGTGGTGGGAGGGGGCGGCGCTGTTGTTTCTGTTTTCGCTGAGCGGGGCGCTGGAGGCGATGGCCATGGCGCGCACCGAGCGGGAGATCCGCAGCCTGTTCAACGATGCGCCGAAACAGGCGCTGGAATTGCTGCCGGACGGGACGACACGGGAGGTGCCGGTGGAGTCGCTGGAGGCAAACACCCGGGTGCGGATTCTGCCGGGCGAGCAGTTTCCGGCGGATGCGCTGGTGTTGTCAGGGGACAGCGCGGCGGATGAATCGAGTTTGACCGGTGAATCAGTGCCGGTGAACAAGGCGGCGGGGGACACCGTGTTCAGCGGGACGCTGAACACGTGGGGCAAGCTGGATGCGCGGCTGCTGCGTCCGCCGGGGGAGAGTGCGCAGGCGCGGATCATCGAGTTGATCCGCGAGGCGCAGGGAAGCAAGGCACCGTCGCAGCGATTCACGGATCGTTTCGGGAGCGGCTACACGATCGGGATTCTCGGGCTGTCGTTGGTGATGTTTCTGGTCTGGCATTTCGGGATGGGAGTGGCGGCGTTTGAGGACAGCGAGGAGTCGCGATCGGCCTTTTACCGGGCCATGACCTTGTTGGTGGTGTGTTCGCCGTGCGCGTTGGTGATTTCCATCCCGAGCGCGATCCTGACGCGGATCGCGGCGGGGGCGCGGCGCGGGATTTTGTTTCGCGGGGGGGGGTGGCGGTGGAGAATCTGGCGACAATCGTGCGGTTGGTGGTGGACAAGACCGGGACGCTGACGAAGGGGGAGTTGGAGTTGACGGGGATCGAGGTCTCCGAGCCGGGGCGGGAAGGCGAGTTGTTGGGCTTTGCCGCGGCGCTGTCGGGAAACTCGCCCCATCCGCTGTCGCGGGCCATCGTGGCGGAGCATTTGAAGCGCGGGGGCGAGGTGGCGGAGGCGGGGCAGTTTGAATCGCTGGCGGGAAAGGGGCTGCGGGGGACGGTGGAATCGACGGGAGTTTTGCTGGGGCGGCGTTCCCTGTTTGAGGGGCAGGAATGGATCGGGACGCGGCCGGATCCGGAGCCGGGGATGACGGAGGTGTTGGTGACGGCGGGGGGCTGGCGGGGCGGTTGCTGTTGCGGGATGCGCCGCGTCTGGAGGCGGCCGAGACGGTGAAGAAGCTGCGGGAACAGGGGATCGAGGTGACCATGTTGACAGGGGATCGGGAGGAATCGGCCCAGTTGGTGGCGAAGGAACTGGGGTTGCGCGATTGGCGCTCCGGATTGCATCCGGAGGACAAGGTGGCGGCGATCCGGGGCTGGCGCGAGGCTGGGGAGAAGGTGGCCATGGCGGGAGACGGGGTGAATGACGCGCCGAGTCTGGCGGCGGCGGATGTGTCGATCGGGATGGGGCTGCGGGGCAGTGATGCGGTGCTGGAGCAGGCCGACATTGTCCTGACGCACGATCGGTTGGAGCGGATTCTGGAGGCCTTGGATTTGAGCCGGCGTTGTCGGGTGATCATTCGGCAGAACCTGTTCATCTCCCTCGGGGTGGTGGTGCTGTTGGGATTGGCGGCGTTGTGGTCGTGGATTCCGTTGCCGCTGGGGGTGCTGGGGCACGAGGGATCGACGGTGGTGGTGGTGTTGAATAGTTTGCGGCTACTGTGGCGGAAGGGGGAGTGAGGGGGGGTGAGGGGGAGTGAGGGGGGGCGGGCCGGATTCCCAGGGGCCTCTGCCGGCTGGAAGCCCGCGAACCTTTTGCAGGCTGGAAGCCAACACCACGGTGGGGAGGGCTGATGACCGGGACGGTCATGCCACGATGGGAGGAGTCCCCTACCGGTGGTAGAGGAGGTGCTTTGCGCGGTGGGGGGCGAAGGACTGGAGGTCGATTTGCCATTCGGCGAGGATGTCGGGGCGGGGGAGCTGTTCGACGAGGGCGTCGGCGGTGGGGGGGTGGCGGAGGAGGAAGTTGAGGTGGGTGGTGTCCCAGTGGTGGGGGTGGAGTTTGCGGAGGGCCTCGGCGAGGATGAGGCCGATCTGCGCGGTGGGGGCGAGGTTGCGGTCCTTGAGGAGGATGCGCACTCCGCCGCAGCGCAGGCCCTGGTATGTGCTGGCGGTGGGAGTGAAGAGGATGGGGATGAAGTCGAGGCCGGGGAGGGCGGCGGCCTTGAGCTCGGCGGCGAAGGGCTCGGGATCGATCCAGGGGGCGCCGACGAACTCGAAGGGCATGACGGTGCCGCGGCCGACGGACAAGTTGGTGAACTCCAAGAGGCCGACCCCGGGGTAGAGGAGGGCGGGGGTGAGGGCGGGCATGTTGGGGGAGGGTTTGATCCAGGGGAGGCCGGTTTGGTCGTGGAACATGGCGCGCTTCCATCCCTCGAGGGGGACGACGGTGAGGTGGAGGCCGGGGCAGCGTTCCTTGCGGAAGAGACCGGCGAGTTCACCGACGGTCATGCCGTGGCGGAGGGGGATCCGGTGGATGCCGGTGAAGTGGCCTTCGCCGACGAGGAGGGGGCCATCCACGGCGAGGCCGCCGATGGGGTTGATGCGGTCGAGGACGATGAAGCGGATGCCTGCCTCGGCGGCGGCGTCCATGGCAAGGGCCATGGTGGAGATGTAGGTGAAGAAGCGGCAGCCGATGTCCTGCATGTCGAAGACGAGGGCGTCGAGGTCGGCGAGTTGTTCGGGCTGCGGTTTGCGGAGGTGGATGCCGGCGTAGAGGCTGTGGACGGGGAGGCCGGTGGTTTTGTCGAGGCCGCCTTGAAGGTCGCCTTCAGCGACGCCGCGGAGGCCGTGTTCGGGGGCGAAGAGGGCGGTGAGTTGGCAGTCGGGAGCCTTGTGAAGGAGGTCGATGGTGGATTGGCCGTCACGGGAGCGGCCGGTTTGGTTGGTGATGAGGCCGAACTTGAGGCCTTTGAGATCGGCGAAGTTCCGGGCGGTGAGGACATCGATGCCGTTGCGGACGTTGGGGCGTGGTGGGGTGAGTTTTTTTGCTGTGGCGCGTTGTTCCGCTTTGTCGGGGGAGGGGAGTTTGGGGGCTGTGGAGAAATCGATGTTGGGGAGGGCCTGGGCGGCGAGGGTGCCGAGTTGGCGGCGGAGGGAGAGGACCTTGCCGGCTTCGGTGGGGTGGTTGCGGTTGCTGAGGAAGAGGATGGTGGTTTCAGAGAAGGGATCGATCCAGAGAGAGGTGCCGGTCCAGCCGGTGTGGCCGAAGGAACCGACCGGGAAGAGTTCGCCGCGGGGGCTGGCGTAGGGGGAGTCGATGTCCCAGCCGAGGCCGCGACGGGCGCTGATGTTGGGAGTGGTCTGGACGGTGGTCATGAGAGTGACCGTGTCGGGGGTGAGGAGGCGGACCTCGTCGAGGGTGCCATGGTTCTGGAGCATCCGGGCGAAGCGGGCGAGGTCGTGGGCGGTGGTGAAGAGTCCGGCGTGGCCGGCCACGCCGCCCATGGCGCGGGCGGTGGGGTCGTGAACGATGCCGGAGAGGACGCTGCCATCGGCGAGGCGGGTGGTGGGGGCGATGCGGGGGAGGAGGTCGGCGGCGGGGAGGAAGGTGGTGTCGGTCATGCCGAGGGGGGCGAAGACCTGGGCGGCGGCGAATTCGTTGAGCGGTTGTTGGGCGATGCGGTGGACGATCTCGCCGAGGAGGATGAAGTTGAGGTCGCTGTAAAGGTAGTCGAGTCCGGCGCGGCCGACGGAGGGTTCGGCGCAGGCGAGGGCGATGCCGTGGGCGTAGCCCTGCCATTCGTAGCCGCGGCGCAGACCGGCGGAGAGGCCGGAGCAGTGGGTGAGGAGTTGGCGGACGGTGACGCGGGCCTTGTTGTCGTCGCCGGTGCACTCGGGGAGATAGCGGACCACTTTTTCATCGAGGTCGAGGCGGCCCTGTTCGACGAGCTTCAGGACGGCGGGGGTGGTGGCGATGACCTTGGTGAGGGAGGCGGCGTCGAAGATGGTGTCGAGGGTCATGGCCACCCTGACGGGTTCGACGCTTCGGTGGCCGTAGGCTTGTTGGTAGATCTGGCCGCGGTGTTCGAGCCAGAGGACGCCGCCGGGGAGGTCGCCGTGTTTGATGGCGCTGGTGACGGCGCGGTCGAGGGCCTGCCGGGGCTCGGGCGGGAAGGGAGGGGGCTCCTCGGCCTGGGCGAGGGGGAGGGCGAGGGGGAGTAAGGAGAGGAGGAGACGCATTGGGAGGGATTCGAACCGGGAATGTTTGACTCTACCGCAGGGGGAAGCGGAGGGAAAGATGGAGATCGGAGCGGAGGTCGGGGGCGATGCGGTGGGGCGGGCAAAAGTTTGGGGTGGGCATGGGCGTCGCTAGTGGCTAGCGTGCGCGGTGCCGCCAGGTGATCCCGGCGAGAAGATCCGAACCCGAACCACTAGAACCCCATGATGACCAAGAGCCTCCTGAACAGAATTATTGCGGTTGGATTTGCTGTTTGTGCGACAGCGCCAATTTCCGAAGCGCGGACGTGGACCGATGCGGAGTCGGGACGGACGATCGAGGGGGAGTTGGTGGGGATTTCCGGGGAGAAGGTGCAGGTGCGTTTGCCCGGAGGGAAGGTGGTGGAGATTCCGTTGGTCCGCTTGGCGGAAGGGGACCGGAACTTTGCGCAGGAAGGCGCGGTGGAGGGAGCGGCAGGAGCGGCAGATTGGCCGAGTTGGCGCGGGCCGACGCGGAATGATCATTCGCCGGACACGGGTTTGCTGAAGGAGTGGCCGGAGGGCGGGCCGAAGTTGTTGTGGACCTCAAAGGTGGGCGGGAAGGGCTACAGCTGTCCGGCGGTGGTCGGGGGGCGTTTGTATCTGACCGGGACACGGCGGGGGAAGGCGCAGATTTATTGCCTCGAAGCGGCGACGGGTGAGGAAGTGTGGAGCACGGACATCGGGGAGGACGCGGGGGAGGGCTACAACACCGGCTGGGGTGGGGGAACGCGGGGTGCGGTGACGGTGGATGACGGCTTGATCTATGCGATCAGCGCGAACGGCGATCTGGTCTGCGTGGATGTGGAGAAGGGTGCGCGGAAGTGGACGAAGAGCTTTTTGAAGGACTTCAACGGGAAGGTGCCGAGCTGGGGCTACGCGGAGTCGCCCTTGGTGGATGGGGAGAAGCTCATCGTCACGCCGGGTGGCAAGGGCGGGGCGATCGTGGCCCTGGACAAGAAGACCGGTCGGACGATTTGGAAGAGCGAGGGACTGGAGGACGAGGCGCAGTATTCCTCGGTGATCATCGCGGAGGTGAAGGGCGGGAAGCAGTATGTGCAGTTGTTCATGAAGACCCTGGCGGGGGTGGATGCGGAGACGGGGAAGGTGCTTTGGACCTCGGGATGGAAGGACGGGCGGACAGCGGTGATTCCGACGCCGATTTATCACAAGGGGCACGTTTACGTGACCTCGGGCTACGGGGCGGGGTGCAAGCTGGTGAACATCGAGGGGGATGAGGCGAAGGACGTCTGGGTGAACAAGGTGATGAAGAACCATCACGGCGGGGTGGTCCTGGTGGCTGAGCATGTTTATGGGTTCTCGGATGGGGGTGGATTGGTTTGTCAGGAGCTGGAGAGCGGCGAAAAGGTGTGGAACGAGAGCGGCGAGGGGATCCAGAAGGGCGCGGTGCATTACGCGGACGGGATGCTCTACGGGCTGGACGAGCACGAGGGTTCCGTCTTTCTGGCGGAAGCCACGCCGAAAGGCTACAAGGAGCATGGGCGGTTTTCGCTGCCGGAGGTGACGAAGCTACGGGAGGGGACGCAGGGGAAGGTGTGGACGCATCCGGTGGTGATTGGGGGGCGGCTTTACCTGCGCGATCAGGATCTGGTGTTCTGTTTTGATGTGAAGGGTTAGGGTGGGGGGAGGGTTGGAGGCTGCTAGGAATTTGCTTTTGGAGGGAGGCCCCTGGAGCAGCCGTGGGGCCGGACCGGAGGGCGGGGAAATGGGGGTTTTATGGAGTCCCAGTGGGCGACGTCGGCAAGGTTGAGTTGGGCCCGGTCGAGGCGTCCTTTAACTTCCCTGGTCCACGTCCAGGCCTCCTGCGGGCGGATGGCGGCGTTGAGACTGACAATAGCTGTATTCGCCCCGGTGGAGGCCATGGCATTGGTCACTTGGCGGGCGGCCTGGGTGGGATCGGAAGAAGCGGCCACAGCGGCGACAAGACGCAGCCTCGTGTTGAGCAGGAACGCGAGGTTGAGGGCCTTGTTGGAGGCCCGGAGAATGCCGGCCACCTTTTGGGCTTCGTCGGGGCGGTCGATCAGCGCGGCCTGGGAGCGATCTGTCAGGGCCCAAGGGACGTCCATGTCGATGTCCATGTCGAACTCTGAGTCTTGAGCGAAGGAGAAGCCCCTGGTGCCGTTGGTGATAACGTGGTCGACGAGCTCGGCGTCGATGTCGGCCAGGACGAGCTCGAGGCGCCGAGTGAGGTCGCGGTCGGCCCTACTGGGGGTGGGGTCGCCGCTGGGATGGTTGTGGGAAATGGCAATTTGGCGGTGCCGGGTGCCATCCGGGGCTCCCTCGTTGGCGGCGGCCAGGATGCGCAGGAAGTCGCGTGGGGCGGCGGCGGTCTCGTTGACGGTGCCAATGGAAAGGACTTCGGCATGGACGACGCGGGAGGCGTCGTCGAGGACCACCACGCGGAGGGATTCCACGAAGGGATTGCGGAAAATGGAGTTGAGCTTGAAAAGGTCTTGCGGGGTTTCCACCACGGTTCCCACCGGCCTCCATGCGTGGTTGTGCGTGAAGAGCTCGCGGGCGAGGTAGTCGAGGGTCTTGCCTTCCTCGAGGTCCTTGGCCAGGTCTGCCGCTAGCCTGCGGGCGAGGGGGCTGGTGGGATCGGCGGCGAACTGGGCGAAGCGGGCCGCGGTAGATTGTAGGTCGCCTGTTCGTCCACCAGTCTCTGGGGATGGGGCCCGCTGGTAGGGAGCAGCCTTTCCGGCGGGCCAGGAGAATAGGTCGGGGTCGATTTCTTGGGCTTTGGAAGCTGGGACGCCATGGGCCTGATAGTAGGTGAGCCGTGCGTCTTTGCCAATGGAAAAGGTGGGGGAGTTGGTGGCGTAGGTGGTGATGCGGTAGGCGAGGGAGTCGGAGACGGCGGCGAGGAGGTCGGCGGGGGTCTGGAAGTCGAAGCCCTTCTCGTTCATGGCTTCCCGGACCTCGTCGAGGTCGATGAATTCGCCGATGGGGAGGAAGAAAGCGTTCGCCTTTTGGGAGTTGCGGATGCGCTTGCCGCGTTTGTTGCGCTTGCGGGTGGTGGTGACCAGGGAGTCGTGGATGGCCTCCACCTCTCCGGCGAGGGGATGGTTGCGGCGGTGGAGGGTCTCGGGGTGAGGGAGACGTCCTTTGATGGCGTCGCCAATCTCGTCGAAGTCGCCAAGGGCTTCGGCGGTGATTTGGTCTTGGGCTTGCTTCCGGAAGCGGGACTCTTGGGCGCTGGGGTTGAGGCCGACGGAGTCGGATATGAGGTCGAGTAGGCGGCGGTCGATGTTGCCCTGGGCGATCTGGCCGTGGGCTGCTAGGAATTTGCTTTTGGAGGGAGGCCCCTGGAGCAGCCGTGGGGCCGGACCGGAGGGCGGGGAAATGGGGGTTGGTTCGGTCAGTGACCGAACAATTGGAGTAGGCAACAAACTACCCGGCAGTGATTGCCGAACGACCTCCCCGACTTGAGGATACGTCCTGGCAAAGTTCAGATAGAGGTAGAGGCGAATGCGATCACAGGCGGCGGCGCATCGTTTGTTTTGAGCTTCGCCTTCCTGATCAGTTTGGCTTCTTCGGGGCTGACTTCTTACGCCCATCGATATACCACTCGAACAGTCGGGCGAAGAACTCCTTCGACACTTCGTCGTCCTCGCTGACCTTCTTGTAGAACTTGAAGTTGTCGTTCACTAGGTCCTCGAACGCATCCGAAGCGACCTGCCGGAAAGTGGCTTCGACCGCATTTCTTGATCCGTTCTTGAGCTGCTGCTGAAGCGCCTCGTCTTCGGCGATTTTCTTTTCGAGCTGCTTGATCACCATGATTTCGTCTTCAGTGAACGAAGTGTGAAAGCGGCTGTTGAGGTCTTCGATGATCTTCGAGAGCGCCTCATGTTCCTCTTCGGTCAAAGTCGCGCCACCGCCGTAGTTCAGCGGATCGACTTTCGTTTCGCCGCGAGTTAGTCCGATGTCCTTCTTTTCATTCCTGCGCACGGCGAGCTTGGCCATGTCCACCATGCCGAGCACTTCCAGCGGGTTTCCACCTTTCTTGGCGGGCAGCAACGGCAACAGGAAGCGCAGGAAGACAAAAAGCTTCTCCAGTCCGGCATCCCGCAGCGGGACGAGGTGCGAGAGAAAGGAATACAACTTCACGAAATCCCGTGCCTTGGACTTGTAGTCCACTTGGTCGTCCTCGGCTTCCGCCAGCCATTTCTTGGCCACCGGATTCACCACGCCTTGGAGCAGCGACACCTTAGGCTTCGCGGCAAACCACTCGTTGGCAAACGCCTCCAGATCCGCCGTCTCATGGATCGCGAACTTATCCAGATCGGTGCGGATGTTGTAGAGCTGGTTGGGGTCGGTTTCCTTGGACAGCGTCACGCGGTCGTAGAAGGGCTGGAAGCCTTTCTCGATGTCTTCAGCGGTGTTCTCAAAATCCAGCACGAAGGTCTCGTCCTTGCCCGCCATGGTGCGGTTCAGGCGCGACAGCGTCTGCACGCACGCCACCCCGCTGAGTTTCTTGTCCACATACATCGCCAGCAGCTTGGGCTGGTCGAAGCCGGTCTGGAATTTGCTGGCCACGATCAGAAACCGGTAGTCGTCCGCCTCGAACCGATCCCCCGTCGCCGCTTCGGGAAAGCCGTTCATTTTAGCCTCGGTGTATTCCTGGCCGTCCTTGGTATCTTTCACCACGTCGGTAAACGCCACCAGCGCCTTGAATGGGCTGCCGATGGCTTTCAACTTGGCGTCCACCGCCAGCTTGTAGCGCACCGCGTGCAGCCGGGAGGACGTGACGATCATCGCCTTGGCCTTGCCTCCCAGCTCGCCGCTGACCGCGCTTTGAAAATGCTCCACGATGATGGCGACCTTCTTGGCGATGGTGCGTTCATTGCGGCTGACGAACTGCTTGAGCAGCGACTTGGCCTTGGCTCCATCAAACTCGGGATCGTCCTTCACCTTCTTGAGCAATTCCCAATACTGATCGTAGGTCGTGTAGTTCTTCAGCACATCGAGGATGAACTTCTCCTCAATCGCCTGCCGCATGGTGTAGAGGCTGAAGGGCTTGAACGTGCCATCCGCGTGCTTGGTGCCGAACTGCTGCAAGGTCTCGGGCTTGGGCGTGGCGGTGAAGGCAAAGTAGCTCACATTCTTCTGCGGGCCGCGTGTCTTCAACTCTTCCAGAATGCGATCCTCCACCGTCTTTTCATCCTCATCCTTCTGCTCGTCTTCCGAGGCATAGGACAAAACCTTTTGCACCGCCTTGGCCGCTGACCCGGCCTGCGAGGAGTGCGCTTCATCCACGATCACCGCGAAGCGTTCGCCCGGCAGCTCGCCCATGCTGTCCATGATTACGCCGAACTTTTGCAGCGTGGTCACGATGATGCGTTTGCCGTCCTCCAGCGCCTGCTTGAGGTCTTTGGAGGTCATGCCGTCATCGGAGGCGATGTTGACCAACATGCCCGGCGTCTCGATCACCTGCTTCAAGGTGCGTTGTAACTGACGGTCAATCACCCGGCGGTCGGAGATCACGATCACGGAGCTGAACACCGGCTTGCCCTCCGGCGCATGTAGGGTGGCGAGGCTGTTGGCCAGCCACGCGATGCAGTTGGTCTTGCCGCTGCCCGCGCTGTGCTGGTTCAGGTAACGCCGCCCCGCCCCGTGCTTCCGGGCATCGGCCCCGAGTTCGCGCACGCAAGTCAGTTGGTGGAAACGCGGGAAAATTTGCCGCTGTTTATCCGTCTTCTTGCCCTTGTCGTCCAGCACATCCACCACGCGGATGAAACGCTGGATCAGATCGAGAATGCGCGCCTTTTGCCAGACCTCCTGCCATAGGTAGCTGGTGGCATAGCCGGTCTTGCAGGGCGGGTTGCCCGCGCCTCCGTCGTAGCCTTGGTTGAACGGCAGGAACTGCGTCTTCGCCCTGGCGAGTTCGGTGGTCACATAGACGAGGTCGTTGTCCACCGCGAAGTGGGCGAGACAACGCTTGAAGCGGAACAACGGCTCCTTGGGGTCGCGGGTGTCCTTGTATTGTTTGATCGCGTGGCTGATATTTTGGCCTGAGATCTGGTTCTTCAGCTCGATGGTGAAGACAGGCAGGCCATTCAGGAAGATGCCCATGTCGAGCGACTTCTCGTCGTCACCGGAAAACTTCAACTGCCGCTGGATGTGCAGGAGGTTTTCCTGGTAAAGCCGACGGCTCTCCTCCGCCACCGGGTTGGTCGGCTCGAAGTAGCACAAGTCGAAATGCCCGCCGCCGTGGATGTCGAAGCCCTTCCGCAGGGCGTGCAGCGTGCCTTCCTTGTCCACCACTTCCTTGATGCGCTTGAGCAGGTTGCGGGCGGCTTGGTCCTTGTCGTCGATCAACTCGCAGTAGTCCGCCCACTTCTTGGTTTGCGTGGCGCGGATGAAGGAAATGACCGTCTCCGGCCGCAGGCACAGCTTCTTGTCGTAGTCCTCCTGCTTGGCGGGGAAGAAACCGTGCTGTTTCAGCAGGACGGCTTCGATGTGTTCTTCAAAGGCGAACTCGGAGGTGATTTTTGCCATGGCTAGTGCTTCGGTGAGTGGTTGCGCACATCAATCTGACCGGTTACGGCGGCGGAGATCAGCGCGGTTCGGCGTTCTTGCAGGAGGTCAATGGCGCGTTGCGCTTCGGCGGTGAGAGTGTCGAACTTGGTGAGTTCGGTTTCGAGGTGTTCGACTATGGCCCGTTGTTGTTCAAGGGATGGAGAAGGAATACGCTGGTCTCTAACCTGAGTCCCAGTGATGAGCGGTTGAGCAGTTCTCGCTGCGATGTCGTTTAGATTTCGCATCCGCAAAAGAAAACTTAGAAACTCGAGATCAAAAATGTTTGGGTCGGGATAGAGAACAAGTGCGTTGTCGGTAATCCATGCGGGTGGAGTGACAATATGTATGTTTCCACACAAGGCACCCACACGGCCAATAGCCAAAACTGGACGATCAATATTCCCTTGCTCCGCGTAACCCATCAAACCATTGCCACCGATGGCGCGCACTGAGTGCTGTTCATCGTCAAGCGGTTTGAGTTTCTCGCTAGGAAGTCCATCTCCGCTAAAGCACTTTGACGCCCACCGAAGAGGCATTACCTCCCACCCCGCCGGCACATCGCCGAGCCATTCGATGCCGGAAGGCTTCATGGGGGCGTGGGGGTTGAGGCCTTTGGTGACGGCGTGGGAGATGACGGCCTGG
>Ga0209702_10002617_pt1 | contig 30810 bp, 24 predicted proteins | sample FRY01_FD_187210 | JGI IMG/M metagenome (GOLD analysis project Ga0209702, IMG submission 187210) | Freshwater microbial communities from Lake Fryxell liftoff mats and glacier meltwater in Antarctica - FRY-01 (SPAdes) (version 2) | ecosystem: Environmental > Aquatic > Freshwater > Ice > Glacier... | reverse complement strand
TTCATAAATATCTGAAATTAAAACATTTCGTCTTTCTTCACGACACTCAAAATTACTTATTAAATCAGCTTCTGGCTCATCTTTCTTACAATCTTTTTCGGTTAAGTCAGACGGGTTGAATGTAGGGAAATTTGCCATTGCAATTACTCTCCCCGTTTTAGGTTCCATAACTATAACTGAACCAGAGTTTGCCTTATACTCTTTCACTGCATTAGTTAAAACTGACTCAATTATGCTCTGTGCACCTCTATCTATTGATAAATAAATATCTCTGCCATGCTTTGCTGGTTCTAACTTTCCCTCACCTAACAATATTAATTTACCCTGTGCGTCTCTTTCCTCAATCTTTTGTCCTGCTCTTCCTCGTAGATCTCCATCATATTTACCCTCTATTCCAAAATAACCTTGTTTTTGGCCTTCTTTATCTTGACCAATAAATCCGAGTACATGAGAGGCAAGGGTAAGTTCAGGATAAGTTCTTGTATACTCTTCATTAAAACCTACCCCCTTTAATTTATACTTTTCTATTTCTTCTTTTTGTTGCTTTGAAATATTTGATTTTATTAAAACCCAGTATAAATCTAAAGAAATTCTGTTCTTATATTTTTCTTCTAAAATTAATCTCTGTAATTTTTTTTCATCATCTTTAAGCTTTTTATTAGCAAACACCTTTTTATCAAGCACCTGAACAAAGGCTTTAACAACTTGATCTGGCTTATCTATGACTTTAGGTTGAACATATAACACGTAGGTAACCTCAACATCTGCAAGGGGGAAATCATCACTTGAGTAAATTGCACCACGCTCTGCATCTAGAGCATACTTTCTTAGGTGTTGCTTATTTGCAATTTCCTTATAATCCGAGCTATATATTACCTGAATTGAAAAGAGTTTTAAGATTGTAATTACTACTGCAAAAATGTTAAATGCAATCACTAAATTTAGCCTGTTTTGAAATATTTTAGGCTTCATCGTAGTGCTAAATTATCAGAGTCTTTTATAAATATAAAGTTAGCGTCAAGGTATCCTAGTTCACTAGCATGCTCACGAATAAAACCTAATGAGGTAACATTGTTTTTCTCAACTAGTAAATCTTTTTTCTCGATTAATAAACTGCTTTGTTCTGTTTCTAAATCTTTAATTACTCTACCTTTATCTGATAACATATTTGAAAATAGAAAGCTTAATCCAATGTAACTTAAGATATAAAATGATCCAACTATATAAGTTTTATTAATCCCTGATAATTTAATTTTTTTTAACTTTGTTTCATTCCTTTTCATATTGTTTTTTGTTATTTATCTTGATTACAGTTAGTTTTGCACTACGTGATCTTGGATTTTTTCTTATCTCACTTTCTTCTGGTAAAATGGTTTTTACTTCATCTTTCAGGTCTGATCGCTCTGCGATAAACTCGGTTACTAGTTTTTCCTCAAGTGAATGGAAAGTAATTGTTAGTACTCTTCCATCTTGCTCTAGATGCAAAGCGATCTTTGGTAAACAGGCCTGAATGCTGTGTAATTCATCATTTACAGCTATTCTTAACGCTTGAAATATTCTTGTTGCAGGGTGCAATTTCTTTCTCTCCTTTACAGGACAAATCTTTACAATCAGATCTACTAATTCTTTCGTTGTCTTTATTTTTTTTAACTTTCTATCGCGTACAATTGCTTTTGCATATAACCCTGAGTACCTATCCTCACCATATTTCTGAAAAAGTGTAGTTAGCTCATTTACACTAAGCACATTAATAAGATCTTGTGCAGTAACACCTAAACGCTTATCCATTCGCATATCTAAAACCTCATCTCGCATAAAGCTAAACCCACGCTCTGACTGTTCAATCTGATAACTGCTCATGCCAAAATCAAATAAGACAGATTTAAACTTTGTATTTCCTACGTAATCTTCAAAATTTACAAAGTTTGAGTTTACCAAGATAAGCTGTTGAGAACCTTTTTCAAGGGTTACACTTGTTTCTTCGGTCTTAATCTTTTTCCATCCAAGCTTTGTGTACTTATCTATTAAAAAGTTAAAGCTATCTTGGTCTTGATCAAATGCAAAACAATTTGCACCTAGCCCTAACGCTAAATCTAGGTGTCCTCCTCCTCCTGTAGTCATGTCAATGTGCCTGTCACCTTTGTTTAAATTAAGATGACTTATAATTTCTTTAGATAAGACAGGCTCGTGGCTGTAATTCATAATCTTTAAATATTAATTTGATAGCTCGACAGATATTTTATTAAGATGCTCCTCCCAACCCTTTTTATCCCAAATCTCAAAATGGTCACCTGCACCAATAACATAAATTTCATTAGTTAAGTTTGCATAATCAATCAGATTTGTAGGCATTACAAACCTTCCTTGTACATCAAGGTCATTTTCAGAGGCTCCTGAGTATAAGTACCTCTTTAGCTTTCTTGATTCTTGATCAAATATTGAAAGATCAATGTGCTTGTTTGCTTCTGTCATCCACTGCTTTTTATCAAAACCGTAAACACACTTTTCAAGGCCTCTAACTAAAATCACTGTTGATCCATTTATTGCTTCTCGAAGCTTTTTTGGTAAAGCCAACCTATTACCCTTTGAAAAGCTAGGATTATACTCGCCTAAAAATAACTGATCTGTTGTTTCACCATTTTTCACCACTTGGTATCCATTTAACACCAATTTGATAAAAAAATACACCCGAATAAACAGCGAATGTGTTGTGGTAATTGAAAACTAATTATAGTTAATTATAAATTAGCCTGGAAATATGAGTCTAAATCTTGTATTAAAACTTTTTCTTGCTTCATCGAATCTCGATCTCTAATTGTTACATAGTTACTTTCAAGTGTATCGTAATCTATTGTTACACAATACGGCGTACCTACTTCATCTTGATATTTATATCTTTTTCCTATGTTGCCTCTATCATCCCAATAAGTTGTATATTTTTCTGCAAGCATATTAAACACTTCTTCGGCTTTCTTGGTAATCTGCTCTTTATTAGAAACTAAAGGGAATACCGCTATTTTGTTCGGAGCTAGTTTTTTATTAAGCTTTAATACAACTCGTGTTTCTTCTACTGTATATGCATTGTCTAATACCATAAAAAAAGCCCTGTTTAATCCCCATGTACTCTCAATTACATGTGGTAAAAACTTTTCGTTTGTATTTGGATCTGTATAACTTAAATCTTGTCCGCTATGTTTTGTATGAGTACTTAGATCATAGTCTGTTCTATAATGAAGTCCTCCAACTTCGTCAAACCCCCAGTCAAATTTGTATTGCATATCTTCTGCTGCTTTTGCATAAAATACTAATTTTGTATGTGGTTTCCACTGTAGTAATGATTTATCTATCCCTAAAGTTTCATAATACCAATGTTCCTGTTTTTTTCTCCAGCTTTCAAACTCTTCTTTCCAATTTTCTTCTCTTATAAAATACTGAATCTCCATCTGTTCAAATTCTAGTGTTCTAAATATAAATTTTCCTTTTGTAATCTCATTTCTAAATGCCTTTCCTTGTTGAGCTACTCCAAATGGCACCTTTAACCTTGTCGAATCTAATATGTTTTTAAATAATACATACATTCCTTGTGCTGTTTCTGCTCTTAGATATAACTTTGATTTCTCTCCTTCAATCGTTCCTAAATCTGTCTCAAACATCAAGTTAAAATTCTTAGCTTGTGTTAATTCATTTTTATCCGGGGATTTTATATTATTTGTTTTTATAAATTCACTTAACTCTTCTGTTGTTAAAGAATCTAAATCTATCTTATCTTTTTTGTTTTTAGTTAACCAATCTTCTATTAAATGATCTGCCCTATAACGTTTGTGAGTAACCTTATCTTCAACTAACGGATCAGAAAATCCATCTACATGCCCACTTGCTTTCCATACATCAGGATGCATAAATATCTGACTCTCTATTCCTACTGTGTTTGGACTTTTTCTAACAAACTCACTCCACCAAAGCTCGCGGATGTTTTTTAATAACTCTACTCCAAGTGGACCGTAATCATATACGTTGGCAAGCCCTCCATATATTTCGGAACTTGGGTACACAAATCCTCGTCTTTTACAAAGTGAAACTATCTCTTCAAATTTATTCATATTGCTAACAAATTTACTTTTCTAAATTTTCTCTCAAGTACTGTTTCTGTATAGTTCTGAATTGAATCAGAAAGATCTTTTACTATCTCTGTATTATACTTTAACTTAGCTAAACTTTCTAAACTATTAGATGCTAATACTTCGAATAACTGCTGAGTACGTCCTAAATCTTTACTCTGCATCTTATAACCTATAATGTCTAAATAGTATAACTCAAATGACTTTAAAACAAGAACTGATGTTAACATACTCTTACTTTTCTCAATTCTATCTAGTGTTATTAGCAATCTTTCAAATATTAATCCACACTCTTGGTTATCATACTCATAGCTAACCAATACCTCTACCAGATAATAAACTATACCTACTTTAAATAGATCTTTCTTAATACCAAGGTAGTCATTTATTGTAACAACATCAGTTAATATATCTAAACTTTTGCCTTTTGCTATCTCGGTTGAGACATGATTTAATAAATCCATGCTCCCACCTTTTTTTGATGTTATCTTTCTTGCCCCTTTCACTATAACATCTACTAATCCTTGGTGTTGAGTAAGTAATTTTACTAACCTATCACTATCATTAAATTTAGATTGTTTGATTACAACACCATTGCACGAGTATGTTGGCATAAATATTTTTTAAGAATTTAATTGCTAATTGTACTGCAGAGTTGTTTTATCAATATACATATCACCAACTAAAATAGACTCTATCTTTTTTCCATTAATGTTCAGAGTGATTGGTGTATCTTTTTCTCCAATCTGTTTTTGAATTAAAAGCTTATAATCATTTATATCAATTGAGCTAGGCAACTCATATTTGTATTCTGCAACAAACTTTCCGTTCTGGTCAATCTCAAAGTTTCCATCAAAATATGTCTTATTTAACTCTTTATCAACACCCTCTGTAGCATTTAAATCCCACTTTGAGTTACTTAAAGACTTTGCTGATATTAGTTTAGATCCTGTTGGAACATAAACTCTAAAATAGTTTCTATAGAATGTTACAAATTTCCACCATTCAGGTGAACCTGGATTAACATTAGTCATTACTACTGTTCCTATATTTTTTCCATCTTTCTTCTCAAAAGTATAATCTATACTTCTTGTTACAAGGTAATCTCTTTTACCTGCACCAAGGTTACTATTACTTATATGTAAATAATCGACATTACTCTCAACATTTTTTATTGATCCAGCAAATCCCAAATCCTCAAATACCTTTTCAGTCTCTGGATCGAGCGATGTTAATATAACCTGCTTACTTTCAAGTAAATATACAGCCTCTTTTATAAGTGGTGCTAAAGTTTCTGGTGATGCATTAAAGGCCCTAAACATAAGGTTATTCATTAAAAACTTTATAATATCTTTTCTTCCCTTTACCTCACTAAGCTCTTCTCCTGCAATTCTTTCCATCTCCATAAAAACATTATCAGCAGTAAATTCACGTTCCTCAACATAAACTGACCCTGTATCAGTCTTAAAATATCTTCCTTCTACATTTACAGATCCTAAAACCTGTAACAAACTCTTAACAACAGTAGTATTTGCCTGAAATACTCCATCAATTTCTTGTGGTAAATATCCATTTTTATTCCAAAAGTTAGTTATCATAAAATTGGTTGCTGTAGGAAAGTCTGGGCTAATGCTTGTTGCATCTCTTGCATGTAATAAATTTTGTTTTAATAAATTTACGATAAAGTCAGGAGGTACGAGCTGTTTTAAGTCATTTCTATCTCTATCTATATCATATGTGTCTATTGTAAACGTAAGATCTGCAACTCCTTCATCTACATCCATTAGCACCACATAAGTATTAAATCCTCCAGACATTCTCTGCTCATTCTCATTTGCCATTAGAACCATATACGTTTTTGGTTCATCAAATCCCATTACACTAGGTAATTTTGCTAGTCCAGTCTTAATTGCAGGCATTTTTTGATTTAACTGTCTTACTGTTTCTTGGGCTGATACTATATTACTTCTAATCTCTGTGTTCTTAACTTTGGCGGGGTATCTTGATGGATCGATCATGTTTAACTCTTTCTCCATAGAAACTAGCTCAACTGATACCTTATCAAGTGCAGGTGCATATTTTGGTAGTATCTTCATTAAGTTAAATATCCTCTCCTGATTACTTATCTCTTTAATTTCAGGCTGTTCTTTTGTTTTAAATCCAAGAACATCAGCAAATTGAGTTGCATTATCAACTGCAATATATGCTGATTCCATTCCATAACTACCTGCTTTAAAAATATGTTCAAAATCTTTCATATACTCTTTTGTATATGGAAGATATTTATACAGACTAAAATGTTTATCAACAGAAGCTTCTAAATCTGATAAACTAGCCTTTGAAGAAGTTATACCTGTCTTAAGTTCATCTAAATCTTGATCTTTTAACGCAATTTTTATCGTATTTGTGATACTCACAAACTTATCAAGATCTTTCTTAACTCTAAGTGCTGGTAATATAATAAGAAAAAATAAAAGTAAAAATATTACCAATAAAACAGCTCCAGTTACTTTAAGTGCCTTAATAATGGTCTTAGAATTTTTTAATAATGGGTCTGAATCCCCTTTTCTCCAAAAGGTTAGATTAAATTTGGGCAAAGAAAAATTTTTATGATGTTTAGGTTGCCAAAGTGTTACCATAGTACGTTAATAAGTTTCACCTTTTTTTGTAAAAAGTGCAATAGGTGTAATTACAAGTATCATTATATCTTTTATCAAACTCTTTGACTTTGCGTAATCTGCATCCATCTTAATTCTCTCTGGGAAATTAATATTTGCCCTACCCGAAATCTGCCATGGCCCTGTTATTCCGGGCTTTACAACTAGTGCCTGTTCAATATCGGCTTTTGTATTAGGAAACACTTTTTCTTGTTCAACAAGCTCAAAATCATAATATGGTCTAGGTCCAACAATACTCATATCACCTTTTAAAATATTAAAAAATTGTGGAAATTCGTCTATACTATACTTTCGTAAAAACCTAGCTCCCTTTATCCATCTTGGATCATTATCTAATTTAAAATTATTTTTTTTATATTCATCAAATACATCAGGATGCTCTTCAAACCATTTATGAGCATTTACAATCATAGATCTAAATTTATACATTCTAAATTTTTGTTGATCTTTTCCAACCCTATCAGGAATATCTGCAAGTACTGGCCCCCCTGGTGAAACTAACTTAATAAAGATAGCAACACATACTATAATGGGTGCAAACAATATAATTGCTATCAATGCCACTGTTATATCAAATAATCTTTCTATTAACTCTTTCATAATGAATATTAAGTATTATAGCACTGCAAAAATTTACTTGTAACTAGCATTCTTAATGTAAATTTTTAATGTTTCTTCTATAAATTTTTTATTGTTATATTTAGCAACTATTTCATAACCTTTGTTTATCATCTGAGCTCTGTACTGATTATTACTTAAGAGATCTAATTTTGTTCTTAGTTCCACTAAATTGTTTGGTTCAAAATACAATGAGCCATCTTTATATATCTCTCTTAAAACCTCAATATCTGAGCAAACAACTGGGCAACCATGGTACATTGCCTCAAGTCCTGGAAGTCCAAAACCCTCATCTAAGGTTGGAAATACAAATGCATAAGCCTCAGAATATAATCTGTTTAACTCTTGATCATTAACATATCCAGTAAACTTAACTTTTCCAGTAAGATTTTTATCTTGAACAAGCTGTTTTAATCGCTTTATATTTTCATCTTCTTTCCCAACTATTACCAATTTTTTACCAATTTTATCTATCGAGCGAACCAAAAATTCTACATTCTTATGACCATAAGTGTTTCCAACATAAAGTATGTAATCACCTACCACTGTATTTTTATCAACCTGAGAACCAGAAAACTCTACACTGTTATATACAACATTAATTTTTTCAGAACCTATCTGAAAAGTATTAACTACATCATTTTTCACATATTCTGAGACCGTAACAATTTTAAAGGCCTTTCGTAAACCAATCTTTAAAATTAGATCTAATAAAACCCTCTTAACTTTACGTTTTAAACTTGGGTACTCGTAACTTTTTAGCATTATTAAATCATGTACTGTAACCAACATTTTCCCACTATAAAATATAGGTATATTAATATTGGGGGCGTGAAAAATATCTGGAGAAATCTTATTAAGTATTATCGGCAATTTGATTTGTTCAGTCAACCCATACCAACTAAAATCAGCTTTTATCTTATGAAAATTTTCTCTAAAATCTAAGCTTTTATATTCAGGTTCAAGCAATAATATATAAAAGTCATCTGATAAATTTATTTTTTCAAGACCCAATACTAAATTTCTTATATATCTTCCTATTCCCGTCTCGTTCCACATACGTGCATCAATTGCAATTTTCATAGTTATAATAATACACTAACAAGAACGTTTAGGAATCAATCTCAGATAAGGAGCCCTTTAATAATGCTATATTTAATTTATGAAGCATATTGTTTTTGTTATATCAATTTTATTGGTTTCTATACTTATTTTTAAATATCACCTTAAAGGTGAAACATTTAGCTTTGACATTCTAATAGCTTAAAATGCATCAGTAATCTGGGGGAAGTAGTTTTCTGAATTTATAACCTGTGGAATATTTGGCAAAGGAAAAACATTCTTCACTTCTCCTTTACCTACTTTTACTTCTAAGGTTTTATACTGTTTTTTGTAATCTTCTAACACAATATCAACCTCTTTTCCACCATACTCACGATAAAAATACATATTTACTTTTGCATTTGCTAACCTTCTTCTTTTTTCCAGTTCAGAGATAATAAAATTTTCGAATAAACCTCCTTTATCTGGACGCAATTTGGTTTCTCTAAAGTCTTTAACTAAAGCATTTCTTATTCCCAAATCATAAAAATAAAGTTTTCTATTTTCTGATACTGCTTTTCTAACATTTGTTTTAAAAGATGGAAGTGGAATAAGAATATAATTTTTAACAAAGATTTCTATATAATTAGCAACAGTAGTTCCATTAGATCCTAAGCTAGAAGCAATTTCCCTTATTGATACTTCACTTCCTAATTGAAGAGCAATTTTAGTCAAGATATCTTTTGCTAACTTTCCATCTTTTAACTGATAGATGTCAATTACATCTTTTAAAACATAAGTATCTACAATATTTTCAAGCAGCTCAATCTTATTTTCAACTGACAGTGTATTTTCTACATATACTTCAGGATAAGATCCGAAAACTTGTATTTTTTCCAAAATAGATTCTTCAAAAACATTTTGATTATATATCTCAATATTACTATTTAATCTAATCTCGTTTATTGACAAAGGCAAACAATAATGTTCAACAAATCTTCCTGCTTGACTATCAAACTCTTCTCCTTTTTGTCTTAGTTCACTACTACCTGTAGCAATAACTTTGATTTTAAATTCATCATATAACAATTTTAAAACAACTGTTGCCTTGGGATAATTTTGAACTTCGTCAATTAAAATAACCTTAACTTTAGCAACGAGTTTCTCTAAAACTTGTCTGTCAGGTTTGAATAGTTCTTGATCAGAAAGAAAATCAAAATTAAAAACTGGTACTTCTAACTTTTTTGAAACCTGTTTTAATATCGTCGTCTTTCCTGATCGTCTTGGTCCCCAAATATAAAATGTTTTATAATCCTCACTCTGTAAATAATCTTCAATTTGTTTTTCTATTGATCTTTTTAATAACTCCATATTTATACTATACACCGAAACTGCAAGGTGTCAACTTGCAATTTAGTACTAAAATGCAAGGTAAGGCTATTTTTCTTTATTTATCATCTTGTATATAGTACCTGTTAATTAGACTAAAAATGAAAATTCATCTAACCCCCGAGGTTCGAGAAGTTTTATTAACTTTTTTGAGCAGATGAAGACATGGTTTAAACTGATATCAACATATCTGCAAAAAGTTATTTTCGAATTAACTTCTCATTATTCCAGCGCTCTTTGTCGTTCTCAAGATACACAAACATACTTCCAGTAAATGTTAAAGATCTTTTATTCACAATTTGTTTGACGTTATCAAATTCTTCCCAACCACAGATAAGAGGCCTTCGATAACTCAACTTCCACCCATAATCATTTCCTTCTTTCTCAAGTGCAACATCAATATAATCCTCAAGTTGGTCTGGACACTCAAAGCTAGGATAATTTCGGGTAGTGTCAAAAGGAGGTTGCGCCCATACAGAATGCAGTATCCCATCCGGCCCATCTGAGGGAAGTTCTGCAATAGAGGCTAGTAACGATTTATCCAATGTTAAAACACCAATAAAGCGTTTATATATATACCCTGAAGGACAATCGTCTGGCGGTCCATACAATATATCAACTACAGTGACGGTCCCCGAATCAATAATTTTCTGGCTTGACTTACATGAATGGATAAGATGTTGAGAGAGGTTCTTTTTAGTTATTACAAATTTCGTCGATTGATCACACGTTGAAAAGTCAACATAACTTTCGTCATCGCCTACTCGGAAATCATTGTCAGTAATGATTGGTATAACGGATGGTTTCGGTGTAGAGATAATCTGTTTTTCTGTAACCTTAGAACTTAATAGGAACACTCCAACTATAACCAAAAATAAAAAAACAAATACAAGCGTTGAAATCATCCAGTAATTTATTTTTCATTTTTGTGGGACTTGAATGGGCTGACTAATCGGATTTTGTTCGATTTGTTGACTATTTTGATCATCTATATTGATTTGATTTTCCATATGTATCTCCAAAAAAAAGTATAGCATAATTTCAAAATTCAAGTATCATCTGCTAACAAAATGACCGTCCTAGCAAAGTATTTGGCTACTTGAAACCAATAGAAGTTATTCAACAGAGTGTTGCGTTAAATTATTGAGAGCAAGTACAATTTAAACAATCCCTATTTCCTTTTTTCCCAATCATCAAGCTATTTTGATTGCATATTTGGCAACTCGATACCTTGCATAGTACTGTCGAATCTAAAATACTTGATATTTTCAGTCTTAATTCCAGAGAGTCTTCAAAATTCAAAGCAGTACTTGTGGCTTTGGGTGTAATTATGTTTGATGCGACTGTGACAATTATATTATTTATTTCGGTAGCGTTTTGAAATTTTTTCTTTACGCACATAGTCGATAAATAATAGTCAAAAATTCCAGAGATATCTTTTACATATTCTCCGTTTAATTTATGATATCCACTGAATCGATAATTTATTCTTTTAATATTTTCTTCGAACAAAGCAATTGCAATATCAAACACTAATAATGCTTTCAAGACATCAGTAAAGCCAATCTGGTTAGGGATTTTATTCAATTTCAACAACTCTGTTTTGTCGTCTTTGAGCCCAGCATTTTTCTTATTTAAATCGGTATAATTCCAATTCTCAAGATCATAATCACCATTATAAGTACCTGAAAATTCATACAAGTAATTATGGGCAATACTATTTCTCAACTCTGAAAACTCACTTAGTATCTTGCTTAATAATTGCTTCTTAAAATATAGATCATGGTGTTTCTTAGCAAACTCTGAATCAATTATTTTGGTTATTTTAGAATCGATATTTAAAAACTGCTTTCGATTACAGGTTTTACACTTTTCTACTACGAATGAGGCTTTGTATTCATCGTATTCTATAGAGTCTTGAATTATGTACTCCAATCTCTTCACATAACTTTCTAACCCCGCACCAATGAGCAAAATAGCTGAAGTTGAATTTTCTGCTTCTCTAGGTGAAACCTGAAAATCATCTAAATCGCTTCTTTTAAGGTAACTTTCAAAGGACTTTTCAAGACAATGCATAATTACATCATCTGCCAATCCAAGAATTGATATGTACTTTTCTAATTGTTTTGTCATATGATTTATTCTATCAAATCAAACGATACTAATTAAACACATACTACCCTAGCCGACTAGGGTTAATGGACAAAAAGTGTTGGTTTTTTATAAGGTTTGTGGTGTAATAACGGGGTTAAATGGGAATTCATGTTTAAAAACATTTACATTTAGAAGTAAAATAATATCAAATAGATATTTAAAAAGTAAATGGTATCGACCCCCCAAGGGTTTAAGCTATTGTTACCAGCTTAATTAAAAACTTTTAAGAAAGAATGACTTATTTAATAATGCTATTATTAACTTATGAAGCATATTATTTTTGTTATATCAATTTTATTGGTTTCTATACTTATTTTTAAATATGATTTTAAAGGTGAAACATTTATTTCAGAATCCTTTAATATTGCTAATACTACAAATGAAGCTGAACTTAATTTTGACTTTAATTTAGAGAAGAAATTAAAAAACATTAAATTAGAAAAAGGAACATTTAGTTTTGCATATATAGATTTAATAAATAATAAAGAATATTTTATTAACTCAGATGAAGAATACTATTACGCTTCAATATTTAAGATCCCTGTTGCTGTTACAGTATTTAAAAATATCGACAACGGGAATAGAGAGCTAAGTGATAAACTGACTTACCTTAAAAAAGACTACGAGGGTGGCGATGGATCTTTGCAATACAGCGACTTTGAATCGACTTATTCAATAAATGAACTTTTAGAAAAACTATTAAAAGAGTCTGATAATGTTGCAATGAATATCTTGATTCGTGAATTTGGATTAGATAATGTGTATCAAACTGCACTTGCACTAGATACAAGCGCTAATTTTGCAAATAACAACAAAGGAACAGTTAACGATGGAATTACAATGTTTAAAACTATTGATTCTACAAATGTATTATCTAAAGAGAGTAAAAAAAATCTTTATAGTTTCCTTACTAATACAAGTTTTGAAGATAGAGTAAAACCAGGATTAAACCCAACCTCAACATACATTCATAAGATTGGAACCTGGCCAGAAACAGCAAGCTATCATGATTGCGGGATTGTTGTTAACGCCACTAACAGATATTATATCTGTGTTCTAACAAAAGATACAACATTAACACAAGCCCAAGAGTTAAGTACTAAACTTGCAAAAATAATAGAGAGCCTTTATTGATACTCAGCGTATTTCGTACCATCAAAGCCTTTGACCATTTTCTTAACCTCGCTCATATCATCCTTGTTGCAAACAAGTACGGCATCATCAGTTACAACTACAACCATATTTTTCAAATTTAGAGTTGTAACCAAAGACTTATCAGAATAATTATAAACTAAGCTATCTACAGAATTTTTATCAAGCACCCTGCCTTTTGTAATTACGTCACTCTCATACTCTTCCATTGCCTCTTTTAATCCAAACCAATCACCTACATCACTCCAATCCATTTTTGAAACTACTACCAATGCATCTTCCGGTTCAAGATTTTCTGAAACTACATAATCAATCGCAACTTTCTCAAAATTGTTAAATACTTCTTGCTCAATCTTTTCAGTGTTCTTTGCATTTATACTATCTGCAATTTGCATTAAACCCTTATACATTGCAGGTGCAAATTCCTTGTACTTAGACATAATAAGCTCTGGTGTAGCAACAAGATACCCTGGGTTCCAATAATAATTTCCATCAATAATAAATTCCTTTGCAGTTTCTAAATCAGGTTTTTCAACAAATTTTTCAAAGTTATAAACACCTATATGTGGAGAGTACTGTTTTATTCTTCTTTTGGTTTTCATATACCCCTTTTCACTTGAAGGATAACGAGGAGGGACTGCAAGTAATACAAATTTATCTTTTTCTAAAACCAACTTATCTGCAAGTTTTAATGATTCTAAAAATACTTCTGGTTTCTTTACAATATGATCAGACCATAATATTGCAATTGGCTCTTTGTCACCAAATTTATCTTGCATCTTTACCATGGCATAACCTACCGCTGCTGCAGTATCTTTCATCATTGGCTCTGCAATAATATTTTCGAATGGAATTTCTGGTAATTGATCTTTAACTTCATCAACATAATCAGCATTTGTACTGATAAAAATATCTTCAACCTTAAACTCTTTAACTAAAGAATCAATTCTATTTTGTAATAGAGATCTTTTACCAACTACAGCATGAAACTGCTTAGGAAATTTTTTCCGACTTGCAGGCCAAAATCTTGTTCCTACTCCTCCTGAAAAGACGATTACTTTCATATAACCTCCCTAAAGTATTACTAAATTTTATAAAGAATATTTTAACACTCTTATTAAGCTTAAGATATTCAAAGCTAAATATACTATAGTATTAGTAATTACATTGTGTTTCTTGGCAATATGTTTTTTATAAAAAATCTTCATAGATTCAACCGAGGCTTTTGCTACTAAAATTTTAATTTTTTTAATATCTGTTGTATTTACCTTTACATCTCTAGTCCCTTTAGAGTACCCCCTGTAATGAATAATAGTAACTGCCGGATAATACATAATCTTGTATCCTAAATCATGTATTCTTTGACAAAAATCAAGATCCTCGCCATTTAAAAAATAGTCCTCATCCCACCAATTAATTTTATCTGCTAGCTTTTTTCTTGTAAGTAAAAATGCACCTTGCACCCCAAACACCTCATGTTCAACCATTTCCGAAATATATCCATAATAATAACCATTAAAATACTTATTAGCTGGTGCTAACTTCCATAATCCTGTAATTCTAGTAAATGTGTTAAGTAAATTCATCTCTCCTCTTCTACAGTCTTTATCAAGTCCACCTGAGTATAAATCAACTTTGCAAGTTGCAACCCCAACTTTCTTATTTTTATCTAAGTAATCAACCATGACTAAAAATACATCATCGCTAAACTGGGTATCACCATTTAAAAATAAAATATATTCACCATTTGCAAATGGCCTTGCACTATTATTACCCTTTGAAAATCCAATATTTTCTTTATTTTCAATTAATTTTATATCTGGGTAGCTTTCTTTTATAAATTCTGCACTTTTATCAGTAGAAGCATTATCAAAAACAATAATCTCAGCTTTATTTCCTGTCTGATTCAAAAGTTTCTTACCTGAATTAATGCAAGAATCAATTGCTTTATCAATTATGTGTCGGTTATTAAAACATGAAACAATAATCGTTAACTTAATCATTTTGCGCTAACCTCTCTTCTTTTAATCTGACATTAACCTCACCTTGCATCTTTATATACGTATTATAAAGCTGGTCTAGGGTATTATATTCTGTGTTTAAAACTGGAGTACCTAATAGCTCCCTTGCAGTTATATCTTTTAATAAAGCTTCGTACTCAGCCTTAACCTTGTTAACCTTTCCTTGCTCAAATGCGTAATAGGACTGTATATCATATAAAAAGTAATCATCCTCTTCATTAACCTTTATTACCCTTATCCCTTTGTCGTTGAATATTTTATGCACATCATCACCTGCAATAACAAGCATTGGTTCAGAGTACGATAAACTTTCATAATTCGACCATATATCAGCACTTGATACCCCTTTTAGTTTTGTCTTACTGTCTGCATAAAACCTAATAACAGGCTCGTCCATCTCTACATAATAAATTGGTCTATTAAGATACTCTTCATTTGCAGTATTAACTAACACTTTTTTAAATCGATTAAAGTCTGGTGTCCATACTCTATCTCGCACTAAAAATACGTTATAAAATCCAACTAAAAGAACAAAGATAATAGCGCCTAACTCTAATCCTAACCTATGTTTATAAAACCTTATCCTTAAAAAGTTAAGAAAAACACTTGCACCTATTCCTACAATAATTGCAAGAACCGGATAAATTGGCATTATATACCAGATTAGTTTGGTATTTGAGATCGAGAAAAAGCCAAAGATTATAACTGCCCAAAGTAATAAGAATTTATAAATTTTCTCGTTAGAAAATGCACGCTTTATAATAATAAAAAATGATGGAATTAAGGCGATAAACCAAAATCGCATACTCACTTTCAAAACTATAAAATACCAGAATAGTGATCCTGTCTTATTCTCTTGTCCAGAAATTCCTCTTTCTAAAATATGGTATATAAAATATGAGTTCCAAAAATCAGATCCAAACTTTAGGGTTTCATAATAATGCCAAGGTAATACTGTAATAAATAACCCTAAGCTAATTAGAGTCAGTTTAGTTAACACACTCTTTACTGCATATTTATACTTAAATATCTGGAATAGTTCGTAAATACCAATTATAGCTAAGGGTAAAAATCCAACAATTGCTTTTGTCATTACCGCTAGTCCAATTAACAAACCAATTAACAATGAGTTTAAGATATTTTTTTTGCCAATAATATAGACATATAAAGAGGATGTAATAAAAAATGTAACACTTACATCAAGCATTCCTATCTTACTGTAGTACAGATAATGAATAGTTGTAGTTAGTGCAATTGCAGAGACAAAGCCCGCAAACAACCCAAATTTCTTTTTTGCAAACGAATATGTTAAAAGAACTGTACCAAGACTAAAAACAGCAGACCAAAACCCTATAGCCCAAGAGCTTAGTGCATAAGATGTAACCTTAAGTAAGGGTGCAGTTAACCACATATACAATGGGGGCTTTTCAAACCAAGGCCTGTCTATATTCCAATATAACGTGCCTATGCCAGTTCCATCTACTATATTTTTTGCAACTTTTGCATATATTGCCTCATCGTAATCAATTAACGCATTAGTTCCTAGCCCTAAAAATATATAAAAACCAACAAATAACAATAAAAGTAAAAAGATAAACCATGTATGAACCTTAACCCAATCAAAAATTACCTCAAATGTTAGCTCCCTTTTTGTTTGAATGACTACATAAACAATTGAGAACATATATATCCACCAAAAAAATTCTAAATTATATGAATAAAATATTCCTGACGAAAGTGCAGAAAGCAAGGATGCTATTAACCCTGAGGCAAACACATCTTTTTGTTCAAGAGAAACCTTTAACAAGCCAATAATTAAAATTAAGGTAAAAAATGAAAAAATACCAAATCCCAATAAACCTGTTTCAGATAACATCTGCCCCCAAATACTATGACTTGGTACCCTTACCATAGCAGCCCCAGGATCTCTTGCAAAATAATATTCGTTATCTTTTGCGTTTAAGGTACGTAGCTGTTCGTTAAAATTTCCATACCCACCACCTACAAACTGATGTTCTTTAAAAACCTCCCAAGCTTTTCTAATTAAAATAAGATGTGACTCAGAAGAATCAAGCCTGGTATGAGTGTAATTTGCGTACCAACTAGTAAATGAAAAGCTAGTCTTAATTTCTACATAAGAAAAAATGCCTATAACAACAATAAGGCTTACTAAAAGTGATACTCCTACAAGTTTTTTATAACCATTTTTATACAAAAGGACTGCATAAATTAACATTCCAACTACTGCTCCACCCCACGAACTACGTGAGTTTGTTAGGATAAGTATTGGCAAGGAAAAAATAGTAACAAATAAAGCAAAAAACTTATTAAACCCTTTTGTAATTAAAAAGTAAGAAAAACAGAGAAAAATTCCTGCAACTAAAAACGCTCCAAAGTGATTTACATCCCAAAATAAAGATCCTAACCTAGTATATACTCCAGGGATATGCCACAGTGCACCAATTGGTTTTTGATACGTTAAAAAATACCAGTACTGAAATACTGCAAAAGCTAAACTTGCAAAAATTGTATATAGATAAACTTTAACTAAATTAAAGTAACTAGACTCATTCTTGATTAATTCAGACGAAATAAATAATAAACCAACTTGTAAACATAAAAAGGCAAAAAGTTTAATGCTTTCTTGAAAACTTATAGTATTTATAAAAGACAAAACAATTGCACCAACTAATACTACCAATGTAGTTAAAAATGGATTTGATCTAATATGTTTTACTGTCAATGCTATCTGTTTAGATTTATATATATTAACTAAAAACCCAGCTAACAATGCTAAGGTTGCTATTCTAACTGGTAATAAATCCCATACTCCAAATAGGCTAAAGTACTGCTTATGCATTAAGATAACAAGAGGGGTTAGAAGATATAAACCCCATAAAGATTTTTTATACCCCAGCGTAAAAAATATTAATAATAAAAATATTGTAACTACAGCACTAATTATCTCCATATAAAATCTCTTTGTAATACTTTTCTGACTGCTTTCCTGCTATCTCCCAAGTAAAATTACTCCTAATATATTCTTTTACCTGTACAAAATCTATGTCTGAATTTATAGCTCTAATTATAGCATCTGCGATTGAATTAATATCTGCTGGATCACAGTACTCCCCATAATTTTGAACATATTCCTTAACTCTATCACCTGAAGTTACTACTTTTGTTCCCGCCCATAAAGCCTCAATATTTAAAAGTCCAGTTGTCTCAAACCAGCTAGGATAAACATGCATCATAGCCCCTGACATTAACTCTTGTACCTTATGATATGGTAAATATCCAACATACTTAATCCAAGGATAAATATCTAGATATTTTTGAAACTCAGAAAAATAACTTTTATGATGGTTATTTTTGTCACCTGCAAACAAGAGTGTTATATTTTTATCAATCAATCCATTATCTCTTAAATGTTTAAACGCCTTAATAACCATTATCTGATTTTTTCTTGGTTCAACTCTTCCGACCTCTAAAATATACCTGTCTAGCTTAAATTTGTTCTTAATTTTTGTTGAATCTAAATCTGCAAGATTAATATCAACGCCATTTACCACCAACCTATGGTTAAAATCACTAACCCCCAATTCATCTTGTATATCTACCACCTCATTTTGTGTCTGAACAAAAACAAGATCAGCACCTTCAATAACCTCTTTCTGCTGGGTTTTTGCTCCTACTATTATCTGGTTTATTAATGGCATTAACTTAGCAATCTTTTTCTCAAAAATAATTTTATATACGTTTTTAATATAATCCCTATAGTACTGATCTGTAATTCCTAATACGTTAAGCGCCTTTCTAAATCCATAAGAGTTCTGCTTTTCCCAGCTCTGAATCTCTTTTATTGAATGATAAATTGCAGATATAACTACTTTTTTGCCTTGTCTTTTTGCATTTTTATACTGAGGGTAAAACTCTACAATATGGTTTATATTAAAGATATTTACTAAATCATAACTTGATAAATCAGGGTTAAGCTCAAGATTAATATCAACAGAGTGTCCTAATTTTCTTAATTCCTCTGCTAATTTCTCTATCTGTATTGTATCTCCTCCCCTTGGTTTATAAAGATCAGACCTAGACTGAAATAATATATTCATATTAAAATAAACTTTTATATAAACTTAGATAATTATTCTTAAAGCTTGTAAATGTGTAATTAATTAAAACTTTATCATATTTTATTTTTAAAGCTTGGTTATCATATTTTGTAGATAAAAATGTAGGTAACTTTTCTATAAGAGCACCCGTATTTTCTGATTGAAAAAACTCAATAGTACCTTTTGATACATCTTTTAATACCTGTAAATCTGATGCCAAAATAGGAAGTCCTACAGCCATTGCCTCTACTAAAACATACCCAAACCCTTCTGCTCTTGAAGGGAAAACAAAATAATCAAAACAAAAATACAGCTTTAATTTTTCAATTTCCTCAAAAACCCCGGTTAAGGTACAGCTATCTTTAATGTTTAAGGTATCAATTAGCTTTGTATATTCATCAAATAGCTCACCTCCACCAGCAATTATTAAATGATAATTGCTATTTTTTGCTAACTTTGCAAATGCATTTAGTAATATATCTTGCCCCTTTTCACGTGTTAATCTACTCAAATTGCCTATTATTATTTTATCTTTTGGTATCTGATATTTATCTAAAATCTCATTTTTAAAAAGCTGTCTTTGTTCCTGCAAAACATTAAACTTACCTGTATCAATTGCGTTAGGGATTAACACTATTTTTGAATTTGAGATTAACTCTCTTTTTACCCTCTCTTGTCTAATTGACTCTGTTAAAGCAACAACTTTATCCGCAACAAAGTTTCCGACAATAAAATTTGCAATAAAATTTAATGGTGCTTTTACCAGATACCCAATAAGGCTGTGCTTCCAGCTGGTAATTGGTGTGTGAATATGCATTATCTTTTTTACATTTTTTAAATCAACAACAGCAAGTAGTCCTAAAATACTAACCTCAAGCTCATGTGTATGGACTATGTCAATCTTGTTATTCACTACATACTCTCTAACTTTTTTCATATAAGAAATGTCAATCGAGCTTGTTGGAACTACAATTCTTACAATTGCGAAAGCATTTTCATACTCTTTTGCCATCTCACCACTATTACAAAATATATGAACCTCGAAATCTTTATTCACACTATTTATTAGATCTAAAATATGTTTTTCCATTCCTCCGAAATTGCCTGAACGGCTAAGGTATAGTATCTTTTTCATATTAAGGTATATCTTGTTTCATACTACATTTATCACTTTTACATAAATATTTGTACTCATCTCCATATCTATTCTTATAATATTTACTTTCAAGCTTTGCACTTAACGAAAAGTCATCTTCAGAAGTTGATTCAAATTTATAATTAAACTTACTATTATTTATTGGATCAAGAAATAACAATGAAATTCTCTCCTTATAAAGACCATTAGAGCTCTTAAACAAAATATATCCTTCATCTACTTTTTCTGATTTTTCATAACTATTGGCAACACCTATCTTAAACCCTGGTTTATACTCTCTTAAAACCTCTGCAATATGATCTACTCCCCTAACCCTAGCTCTGTCTCTTCCTTCTTTCAAATAATCATTAAAAGTAAATGGATTTAACGCAATTATAAATACTGCTATAAATAATATCCAGATACTAGTACTAGATTTTAAAGGTTCTAATAATACCTCCTTTTCAAGATATTCATTTTTTATAGATATTAAATAACTTAACAAGACTAATATTATTATGGCACCAAAAAGCAAATTTAGCTGAAAAAACCCTTTGTAAGTATCTATTAGGTTTTTATACATTAATAAATAAGTTAGGAACGTAACTATACTTAAGTAATATCTTTTACTGGTTTTTAATCTATTAACATTTAAAAAAACAATATATAGTGGGAAAAGTAAGACTACATATTGATGAAACCAAGAAAGTCCTGATCCAACAATCCCAATTACTACCAGTCCACAATATGTAAGTAAAAAGTTATTTTTTAGCTTATGCTTGTACGACCAAAGTAATAAACTAAGCGTTAATAGTAAGGTAATGCCATAAGATAAAAAGGTTCTAATTAGGTTAGCTGAGATTAAGAAACCGCTTAACTCAAAAGCCTTAATATCAACCCTTCTTAAAAATCCAAGTATTGACTGATCTAAGTATGTTGGTACTAAAGCCTGTGTCGAAACATCTTTTAATACAAACCTTAGGTAATAATAACTAATTCCGTTTCTAACTAATACCTCTCCAATAATAGTAAGAATTAATATACAAATAGCTGTATATATAACCATTTTATATCTTTTTTTGAGTGCTAGATAAAACAATACTATTAAGGGGCTAACTTTTGTTACTATCCCCATCGATAATAAAACTCCAACTAAAATATTCCTTTTCTCTATAATAATCTTTGCTAAATAAACAAATAAAAATAAGATTGCTATATTAAATTGACCATCTCTTAGGGTAAATTGAAATGGGTAAAAAACAAGTAGCCCTAAAAACATTATCCAAAACTCTAGACCAACTTTTTTATTAAAAAATCCGTTTATTAATAATAATGATTTAATTGCTAGTAGTACGTTAATAATTGTCCAGATATATTTTGCAATATAAAAGGGAACAAGGCTTAAGATTCCAAACATAGGTATTGATTGAGGAGGATAGAAAAAAGGATAATAAGGAATTAAGTTACTATAAGGGTGTTCTGGTCTTGCAATATGCAATACTGCCTTAGGAATGTAATAGTATGTAGAAAAATCTGATAAGGTTAAATTAAAAAATGATTGTTTAACAAGCACCGCAAGTAAATAAGCACAAGTTAGTACTAAAATTACACGGAGTAAATATAAATAATCCTTTAAGATGAACATATTATCTGTAACTGTTTATTTACTTTCTGATCCCATGTGTTTTGCTTTGCAACTTGCATTCTTTCTTGTTGTTTCTTATTATTATTTTCTTCAATAGCAAGCTTAACAAATCTAATGAATTCCTCATCGCTCTTTGCTACATAACTGACTTTTGTAAAAGGTTCAAATGCCTGTAAGTTTGTTGTTATAGTAGCAAGACCTGCAGCAAGTGAGTCATGGAATTTTGTTGGAAAACAGCCTACAGTATAGCTATTTAGATTGTACGGAATAATATAAGCATCAAAATATTTAAAATAAGCTGGTAAACTTTCGTATGGTTTTACCCCTAAAAATTTTATATTATTATACCCATTTAATTGATCTACCTGGTCAGAAGCGTCCGTATACTTAGTAGGCCCAATTAATACAAACTCATAATCTGGATAAAAATCAGCTAGCTTTGTAACAAGATTAACATCTACCTTATAACTATCAATTGCACCAGAAAAGCCGATTATCTTTTTTCCACTATTCTTTATATCTTCTAAATCATTAGGAATATTAAGATTACTTAAATTAGAGAACAATTCGTAAGAACCAGCATTGGGAGTATAAAAAGTTCTCTCTTTTATCTGCTTAAACTTTGTATACAAACCAGGTGCAGATGTAAAAACAATGTCGGCTTTTTCTAACAACCAGCTTTCTCTTTGTATTATCCACTTTTTATCAGCTTCTTTTTCAAACTGAGGCATCTCTGCATATTCATCAACAGAATCATAAATTAATATGTCGTATTTTATCTTTTGGATTAACTGCTCTAACCCTGGGTAGGCCACATGATAAACCCACAACACCTTTTTATTTGTACTATTAGAAAAGAATCTATTTATAATTAATGTTTGTAGTAACGTTGGCAAAAATTCAAGGTATTTATTATATTTTGATACGCCTTTGTTTAAAGTTACCCTAAACGGAGAGTATATACTTAGACTCTTTGTATCAGAAACAGAGGTAAAAAGTGATCTTAACTTAATTCTATGTTTTAAAACCTTATCAATTATAGATAAACGCAATGGTGGATCTACAAACAATACCTTATGTCCTCTATCTCTTAACCTAATCATTATCTGTTTCTTATTAGTCCATAACTCAAAATCCCAAGGCTGATTAGATAAACAAACAACATCAATCATTTCAGTATTAATCACCTCATTTAAATCAATATTATTTCCTCTATTAATAAATTTCATCTCTTAAGTAAAAAGGTGTTATCGGTCAATAACCCTGCTTTAAACATTATTCTCTTGATATTAAATACAACTTCCGAGTTTTTTATAGACCAAAGCCAAGCGTAATTTGACGTGCCTTTATCGTAAAGGTTATGCCATATACCATCAAAAAATGCAACGCCCATTAGCTGGATAATTCCTGACCAGATCACACTAATTATAAATATAACCTTAGTTTTCTTATATGTATCACTATTTATGTATGGAACTAAAAGTAAGATAAATAATGGAATCAGATCTACAAACATTCTGTACCCAAAAGAGTAACCCCCATACCAATGATTCCAATGTGAAAGTATTAAAATATAAATGGTAATTATAATCCCAAGGTTAATATAAAACCAATTTTTAGCCTTAATACTTATTATTAACCCAATAATTGAGAATATAAAAATGGGAGTATATACAAATATCCCTTTGCTTGGTGAAATTAAAACACCTAATAAACTTTCAGGAAACCTTGCAGTCATATTTCTTACAAACTGTGTAACATACCCCTGATTCTCAAGTGAGATAAAGTAACGTGCATTATAAATATAGTAAAGTGCTAGAGGGATAATAACTGATACGAAAAAATACCCTGCATTTTTAAACCTATATTTTATTAAAAAATATAACGATAACAATCCAACTATTACTGCATTAGTAGGTCTATTTACTACTGATAAGCTAAAAAGTAATCCAGCCATAAAAATATAAACCTTGTTTGCAGTGTTTTCAGCCTTTAAAAAACAATATAGCCCAATATTTAACAAAAAATGTGTTGCAGAGTTATGCCATAAGCTTTGACTAGAGTGACCAAATACATTGGTAGCAAAAGCATAGATCAAGGTTAATCTAAGTGCCCACTTTTTACTATCTTGAAGAATTAATAAAATTTTATAAAGATACACTGCCGAAAATGCTACTAAAAACATGGCTGAAAGCTTTCCTAAAATACCCAACACCTCAAAATTGATTGGTAGTTTGAATAAATAAATTAGTGAAAAAATTGGCAAACTTAATATAGAAACTACAACAGGAAAAAAAGATAGATAATGTTCACCAACCTTCTTTAAATAATATGGCTCGTCCCCTCCATCAGGTTGTGGGTATGTTTTATGCATTAATGGATAATACTTATCTAAATAAAAAGTATGATCTTTTAATAATGCTAAAGGTAGTACAATAGAAGAAACTGTATCTTCACTTTGGATTAAAACCTTATTTACACCTGTTGTATAAACAACAATAAAACTAAAAAGATAAACAGATAAAACTAAAATAAAAATCTTTAATTCTTTCACAATGTAATTGTAACAGTTAAAATAACTAATATGGATAAAATAAAGTTGAAACCACTTTTACTATTAATCTCTGTTCTATTTGTATTTATCTCAATTACCTCTGTAATCAACAAATCTCGCACAACAGACGAGCTAGCTCACCTTGTGAGTGGATATTATTATCTTACAACCGGAAGAAATATTTTAGATATCGAACAACCTGTACTAAGAAGCGTATTAAGTATTCCAACTATTTTAAATAATAAATTAATTGCTAAACAAATTCCTGCACATATGAACGATAATATTTTTGGAGACAACCTTAATACAGTACTTTTTATGGGAAGAGTAATAAATATTTTTCTTACCCTGTTTTTATCACTTATTGCTTTCTTTATAATTACAAAACTTACAAAGTCGAAAATAATTGGAGGGGTATTTTTAATTTTAAGTTTATTTAGCCCTACCTTACTTGCCTATTCAAGGTTTGCAACGCCCGATGTTATGGGAGCATTAACAAGTTTTATTGCAATTTTAATCTCATACTTTTATATAAAAAACCCTTCAACAAAAAATACTGTTATTTTAGGGCTTACTTGTGCTGTCGCATTTCTAACAAAATACACTGCAATTGTCCCATTAATATATATATTTTTAATAATTTTTTCCTATTCATTACTTAAAAGATCAAAACAAAACTTTATTAATCTATTAGTTTTAGCTTTCGTCTTTCTTTTTATTATTAACCTTGCATTTGTCTTTAGAGGAACATTAGATCCAATTAAAGATTTTCAGTTTAAGACAAAATCAACAATCAACCTTGTAAATAATACCTTTATAGGAAATATTCCATCTCCACTACCACGTGAGGTAGTAAGAGGGCTAGACTTTGTAAAATGGCACACCCAAGAAAGTCACTACAACAAACCAACCTACTTTATGGGACAATTTTATGAACAAGGCTCAAAGCTATATTTCCCTGTTTTATTTTTAGTAAAAACTCCAGGATTAATATTAATATTATTTTTTGTCTCTTTAATCTATCTTATAAAGAAAATAATAGGAAAGAATCTATCAGAAACTGAGAAATTTGTTATTTTAACTGGACTATTACCATTTATTATCTATTTTATCTTTGTAGTATTTTTTAACAAATTAAATTTAGGGGTCCGACATATTCTTCTTATATACCTTTGTACATATTTAATAATAGGCTTATTTATTCACAATATTTACCAAACGAATAAAAAGATTTTTAAATTCTTATCACTTTCAATTCTATTTTATCTTGTTGCTATAAATATTCAGATCTATCCACATTATCTTGAATATTTCAATGAATTTATAGGTGGTCCAAAGAATGGTTATAAATACGCCATAAAATCGAACCTAGATTGGAGACAAGATGCTAACTTTATAGACGAATATAAGAATAAAAACAACCCTAACCTATTAATTGACCCTCAATGTGGAACAAACTTTAGCGAAGGACAAATTGTTGCACTAAGAGCTAATAAGCTATTTTCTATTGAAAACGGGTCAGAGTGTTACCCCAATTATAAAAATGGAAAGCTAGTTGATAGAGTTACTTATGTATGGTTTATATATGAATTTTAAAAAAAACAAAGAGCTAATTATATTATTACTTATCCTTTTAACAACAATACTAATTATTGGCAGACCTTATAACCTATTTGTTAATGATGATGGAATATTTATTCGAAATGTCAAAAATTTTTTCGATGGAAATTATTCACTCCATCCACTTACCGCCCCTACCTTTTATTTACAAGCAGTAACAGGACTAATTACAACAAAGATTTTTGGGTTTAGTGTTGAAAATTTAAGGCTACTAAATATTTTTCTAGGGCTTTTTACTTCAATCTTAACTTTTATATTTTTAAGTAAAATTTCAAACAACAAACTTAATTCATTAATACTCACACTTACTTTTTATTCAAACCCATTTTTTTGGTTTTTAAGTTACTCATATATGACAGATATTCATTTCTTCTTACTAGCAATTATCTCTTTAATCTTGTTTTACAAATATCTAATAAATCAAACCTATAAAAATGTTTTTTTTGTTGCAATAGCTATCAGCCTTTTATTTTTAGTTCGGCAACTTGGACTAATTTTTGCTTTTGGTTTTTTTGCCTCAATTTTTATAATTAACAAAAAGATAAAACCTAAAGATTTTCTAATTTTATTAATACCTGCACTTACCTACCTTTGGTATCAGCTTTTTGCCATTACCCCAGAATATGCAGAGGCAGGAATTATAGATACATTAAAAAACCTTTTAGATTACGAGTTTATGACTAAAGTATTTCTAACGAGGGTTTTTAACTCTTCAGTTTATATTGGGCTTTTTATTCTGCCACTAACCCCAATATTTATCTTAAATTATAAAAAATCTGTAAACCTGTTTAAGGCCAGATATATCTTTATTACAACATTAATCTCAACACCACTAATAATAAAGCTATTAATACAGCTTCAAAGCCACTTTACATTCCCAACTTTGCAAAATGTATTTACCCTTAAAGGGTTTTATCCCTCTGGTATTCCATCTTCTGACCGCTTTGTTAACTATCCACTTTTTTATAATTTACATACCAGCTTGTTGGTTATTGGAACTTTATGTTTCGTGTTATTACTTTGGGTATTTATCTCAAAAATCCCTAATTTAATAAACTTAAAAAAACATAATAAAACCATACTACTTGCAAGCCTTATAAACTTTTTTATTATTACACTTCTAACACTAGTTTTTAGAGCTGTATATGACAGATATATATTCCTCTGCTTCTTCTTGTTTCTTATACCCTTATCATTCTTAATTAACTTTCAGATCAACAAATTCTCAACTATCTTATCTATTACACTGATTATGATATTGCTATCAACTAGTATCATCTTTGAAAAGGATTATATTTCGTGGAACAAAAAACGAAATGAGATTATAACCTATGCTACAACTACTTATAATCAAAATATTTGTGATTTAGAAGGAGCGGGCGAATGGGAAGATTATCTATACTACGATTGTAAAGATATACAAGAAATTTTAATGAAGAACTTACGAATTTCATGGCAAGACACCGATAATGTAGAAGGAAACCCATATACTAAACTAAAAGAGTTTAAGTTTGACTCAATGCTAGGATTACAACAAAACAAGTTATATTTACTAAAAAAGGTGGAATATGAAGATTAATAAATCAGAAATTTATTTTATATTAATAATAGTTCTTTTAGCATTTGCACTAAGAGTGTTTGATATATTAAATTTTCCATGGGGGCTACATGTTGACGAAGTCGAAAATGCACTTTTGTCTATCAAGGCAGATTGGATGCATCCTCCTATATATTTTGTCGGAGGCAAAGCGGGGGGTAAAAATATAATTTTCATTTATTTATTAAAACTTTCTCGAGAGGTGTTTTTTGGAAATACAATTTTTGCACTTCGAATTGTCCCTGTAACACTTGGTACATTAACAGTACTTTTTTACTATATTTTTAATAAACAGTTACTTAAAAAACCATATTATGCTTTATTAGCCACACTCCCATTATGTTTTTCAGTTACCCATATAGCCTTTAGTAGGCTTGCACTTAGAACTATTCTTGTTCCACTGTTCATCATCTTAATTGCCAACCTCTTACTAAAATTTCTAAGATCAAAAAGTAATAAATATTTATACTTATACGCATTATTCTTAGGTATAGGAATGTATACTTATTATAGCTTTTTAGCTGTTATTCCTATTGGTATACTTGTTCTTATATTTTTAGTTTATAAAAAAATAATAGATAAAAATCTTTTTCTCAAACTCTGCTTTATTACATTAATCGTAATTACACCAATGCTACATTTTTGGAGTAATCCTGATAATAGACACGAATATTTTAGAAGAAGTGAAGGTATCTCAATTACTAACCCAATCTGGCACCACAATAGTCAAAAGTGGCTAATTAAAACTGTATTTACAAACTCCTTTGTAGTATTAAACAAACTAACAATTAATTCTTACACTGATGAAAGAAACAATTACAGATACCAAATCCCTTATACAGGAATGATAGATCCATTTATCTTAATATTATTTATAACACTACTTATTGTATTTATCAAAACCAACCCAAACAAAAAAGATAAACTTGAAAAACTTGTATTAGGATTTATGATACTCTCAGCCTCGGCACTGGGTGCAATAATCACAGTAGAGCTAAGAGGTTACACAATAAGGCTACTTCCTACTTACACGTTTATTCTTATCTTTCTAAGTTATCTAATTTATTACGCCCTAAAAGCCACAAAAAAACAAAGTCTAAAAATATTTATTACACTTATGATTATATTCTCAGTAATATTTAACTTTTACTCAACATTTGTTAATTTAAAACAGCAATGGGCAACCCGTGAAAGGTTTGATGAAGACTACTACTCGCTAGGATTAAGGGTAAAAGAAGAGATTAATTTAAACCCAACACTTAAAGTTTACATTCCCGATGGAGATGAAAGATACAAGAGTATGTTTTATACTAACTTCCAAAATCCAAATCTAATATTAATAAATCAATTTAAAGTTTTTGAAAATGTTCCAAAAACTGAAGAGGAAAAATTAATGGTAATTAGAGAAAGTGACTTTAATAATAAAGTAGATAGGTATGTAAATTTTTTAGACAGAATCACTAAAATCGAGACACTGCCAAAGCTACGCGCTTATGGATTTGTATTAGTAAAATTTAGATAAAAATTAATATAGGGCGAAAAAGATATTAAATTGTCTCTTTATTATTCATTCTACCAATTAGGTTTATAAATAACTATATTAGGACCAAGGTTTAGAAAACCTGAATATTTTGCAACTACTCCGTCTTGTTTTGTTCGTTCATCTAACTTTTGCCAATCTGATGACCCAATATCTTCTGGCCACTCCGCATATTTTGACCACAAAATATAGTTAGGATAATCGCTACTTGCTAAATCTTCGTAAAAAAACTCATCAACATCTTTTACCTTTACATTTTTATTATCAATAATTGGAAAATACTCCCCAAACCTTAACATTACTACATTGTCGTTTGATAAACTCGATTCTATATAATTTGTAGCCTTAGTTCTAGAATCAACATTTAGTATTAAAATCTTATAATAAGTAACCTGCACTAACATTAAAACTATAAAAAGTGATAATAGTTTCTTATTTTTCAACACTTTTTCTATAATATCTAAGCAAAATATAACAATGAATAAATATAAAGGAACAAAATAATGATCAGCCTGTCTTTCAAACTGCGAAACATACAAAAGATAAACAACAATAAATCCTAATGAAATATACTCTGTTGCTTTTCGCCTTTTCAGATAAACAAAGTTGAAAAATTTATATATAAATATTCCCCATAAAGAAAACGAGATAGTTTTTGGAAGAGTAAAAAACAAATTCTTTAAAACTAAATAAGGGTATAACTCTAAGTTAACTCTACCTAAATTTTTAGCCTGCCAAAAAAAACCAACTGGAGAATCACTTCTAATAAAGGTCTGAAAATCAAAAATAATAAATGGAGAAGTTAATAAAAGTGTAGTAATTGCGATAGTAAATGCTAGTGTAAGTTTTTTTAAATTTGACAAATCTAAAAATATTTTCAGTTTAAATTCTTTTTTATTATGTAAATATAAGATATTTGCAATTAATAATGGAATCAAGACAAATATTGCATTGTACTTAATCGATGTTGCAAGTCCAATAAAAACCCCAGCATATACATAATCTTTTAAATTATTATAAAAATTTATTTTTAATATGTAATAAGTTGCAATTGAGATAAAAAATAACATAGCAGGTTCAAGCACAGCAAACTCCGATATAAAAATATGAAAAGGAATAAGTGAAAATATTAAGGTTGCATGTAACGCTAATTTTTTAGAGCTAAACAGCTTTATTGAATAATAAACCGGAATTAAAGTTAAACTTGCAAAAATTGATGTAACAACTCTACTAATTAAGTAAAATATAGTTGGATCATTCCATAAAACTAAAAACGAATTTTTTAAACCAACAAACTCAACAATATTTCGTAAAAAAACAAAAGCAATATAAAATAACCCATTTATATAATAATAAAAATGAGGCCAATCAAAATGCCCAGGATTAAAAGATTCCCTTAACATTATAGTCGATCTAACAACTGTAGGCTC